>Ga0157363_1003978_pt1 | contig 13527 bp, 16 predicted proteins | sample AttsexASBM1_FD_111477 | JGI IMG/M metagenome (GOLD analysis project Ga0157363, IMG submission 111477) | Fungus gardens microbial communities from leaf cutter ant in Ribeirão Preto, State of São Paulo, Brazil - Atta sexdens ASBM1 | ecosystem: Host-associated > Fungi > Mycelium > Unclassified ...
ATACTCCCACCATAAATAAGTCTCACGCCGAAGAATGAGGATAGTAAGAAGATTCCATTGATTAGTTGGAAATTCGTGCCCGTGTTTCCGGTTTTATCTAAGAACCTATGAGTCATGCCACCCCGTTAGCCGTAGCGAAGGAATACCGCAGCACAAGACAAAGTCATACCAGTGAATATTCAAAAAAAATGTGCTAGTTTCCCATAGGAGGCAGCGGGTACCATAATATGCAACGAAGGGCCTCTAAGAAGTTCAGACGGAATAGACCGAACAATTCAAGATGTTGTTCCAAAGTCGTTGTGATGAGCCGCCGACCACGTGGAAGAACAAATCCAGCCATCTATCAGTACTCTCTCCAGCTGAGTATGAAACACAATATGAATGTGCTCACATATGACAACCCATAAACCAAAGTACAAGCAATCCCGTGAGCGACAAAACCGAGATTGACATAATTGATGATGGCGTCCAGTGAATCCCAGATAAAATATCCCACAGCAATACCGTGAACGAAGCCTGTTGTGTCACTCCACCCGAACGCCTTATCAAGTTCTAGGTCTGGTGTCTCGGTTAAAACGGCATAGAATGCCACAGTAACGATGATAACGCTATGAACTTGAGAGACGATATGAACAGCCCTATAAGGACGATATTTCTCGCATGAGCGAGTCAAGGCAACAGAACAGCAGAGCAAGTCGGACAAACCAGCTGTTCTTTGCTGCTCTACTTTTAGAACCATACGACTTGGCGAACCATCTCGAGCAAACCCACGGTGCAAGCACAAGATGAATAAAAGTAAAAGCAGCAAAAGACCATAAGATTGTAGGAATGTGCGGCGGGAGCTTTGTGAGTCCCAGAGTATGTCCGAAGAAATGCTCAATGTCCATAGAGACAGAGGACTGCTGGTGGGAACACGGCTGCGGCTACTGAGTTTTTTTGCATCAGCTATTTATAATCCCTGTTATGCGTCCATTGTCGATTACCCGAGCAGAATTCGCTCAGCTTTTCCAGGCTGCAAGGCCTCCATCTGGATGGCCTGCTCGTATCGGTGAGCTCCTTGTATGTGATTTCTGAATGCTACTAACCTCGAAAACAAAGGGGTTTCGAACAGTGGCGGACCAGACTCCACATGTCTCCTGTTCCTTATTGGCCGCTACATCAAAGACTCGATGCCCTCACAGACTACTTCCCCTGCACATGTCTACTCATTGACGATTGACCATGCCCTCCAGGCTTCTTCATCTGCAATGGCCGAGAAAAGTGCTCTAACTGCAAAGAATCTTGACATACCACATACTACAACTCGCATTCCATGGGGTACTCACCCATTCCCTGCGCTCCCAGGAAAATCAGATGCGTTTGAGAACACCGCACGCAATTTACGATACTATTTGCTCTGGAAGTGGATGAAAGCAGAGGACATTGGTGTGACAGCAATGGGACATCATGCAGATGACCAGGTCGAAACATCCTTAATGAGGCTCGGAAGGCAGAGTTCCCTGCTAGGCGGCAGGGGGATGCTAGTATGTCGACGATGGGGTATGGGATCTATTGGGGAACTAGAATGGGCCGGCTATGAGGGCATGAACAGATGGCTTATCAGGCCACTGCTGGAGGTCTCGAAGGTGTGTTCGGGTTCTGCACGTTGAATTTTTTGAGCGTGACTAAGTGACCTTCAGGACCGAATACTTGAGACCTGTGAAGAGAATGGGTTGGATTATGTTACAGATTCAACCAACTTTCAGCCCGAGATCACCCTTCGCAATGCTTTACGTGCCGTCATCTCTAATAATAACACCGGTGTAAGCCAGAGTAATTTAATCTGCTCGTCCCTTTTGAAACTAAAATATGGATAGGAAAGTCCTCTAGACCTCAGCAAACTGCCCCCTGAGATTCAGAAAAGCCTGAGCGCGATCGATCAAGCCATTAGTCAACAATCCGAAATCACCCACCTCCTCGTAAACCTCCAGAGTTCCCCAGAAAATCTGAGAGCAGCCACTAAGGCGATAGATCTCTATGCCGGTGACATCGAAAACCAAGGTAAAGAATCTTTCACCCTTTAAATGCAACCACTCAATCATGTCCGTCGTATTAGCCTCGAGCCAAGTCACAAGGATACGCCTCCTCTCACCCCCAGGCACCTTTATTCTCTCTACTCGTTCCATCCAGAACATCACGGAACCGCTACTCCAACGTGCTGTGGTACTGCGTATACTCCGCTATGTTTCCTTCCATCCCTGGGGGTCACTACGGGCCCAGGCTCGTCGGTCCAAATATTCCTTGGACCAGATAATATCTCGATTATGGGATCCGGACCTTTTCCGTTCCTCGAAAACACGATCATTCGTCGCGGGAGGCGGTGTATTGTGGTCCCCTGTTGTTGTGGATGCGAAGGAGAATGGATCAAACTTCTTAGATATTGGTGGGAGGATCAAGAGACCCAGATTCGACGAGAGTCTGGGGGATGGATTAATCGGGTGGATGGCTACGCGACAGCCTCCATCGAAGCCCAAACAGAATGACCCAAAAGATGATTTGAAAGTGAGACTCTCTCCAATCTTGAAGACGGCATTGGAAGAATGGGACGGAGGTAAGGGAACGGGTTCAGCCGTTGCTGAGGTTCTTTGGGATTGCCGGTTCCTACTTCGATTTGACCTAGCTAAAATGCCACAGTCCATTAAGGATATGGTACTCAATGGCACGTCTGACGACCGTCGACTTGAAATTCGCTTTTGGTCGACCTACTTTTACCCTAAAGTTGTTGTCAGACCTCCGGGAAACAGATTGGCCGCAGGCCCACTTGATCCTCGCCCGGAGGAAATCCTTCATTCCAGCATTGAATCACACAAACCCTCTGTATTGCATTCCTTCCTGCAGAAGACAACCCAGCCCAAATCCCAGCCGCATAAAAATCCGAACATCGTGACTTCAGACTGGATACAATCGACCTCGATACGCACTCTTGACCTCCTTTAGACGTCTCGGTTGAATACCCGCCATTCATCACAGTACATGGACATTCTTTTCATTTTAAACAAAAACTTGCCGCTGTGGATCTTCATGAATTTCTCAACGACACCAATCTGTATGCCGGAAATATTGAGTATCTAAACTTCAGACCTGAAACTCGATCCCATTGGTTATCCATACCAACGGCCCATGTATTTGGAATCAAAGAGAGAATCTACTCGACCGTACGAAAAAAGGAACGACTTTTTGTCGTCTTCGCTGTGGAAAACCAGAATTGGAATGAATGTAGGAGTCAGAGAGTACGGCGCGTTCAAAAGGTTACCGTTATCCATGTGTGGTGGTAAGGATGAACTGGGCAGATTTCCGATGAAAAGCTCATGGCCCATGTTCACTGTACTGCACACGGAAATCACTTTTTTTGAACCTCTCGGCGGTACTCGCTTATCGTCTTCGTCGATCGACCGAAAACTACTGGTCTGAAATGTCTAGGTCAGGTACCGATGACTCGTGAACTTGTCAAGTAGATAGGAACATTCATAGAGCTGTATTTTCTCACAATCCACTACGTATACACACGTATAGTTATAGACCATTCAACCTCTCGTATTGGTCATTGAATTCTGTGAGCCCTCGCGGGCTTTTGATTGCACTGGTGTAAGTATCCACACGACAGGACTGTGGGATTGAATGATGTCCGTGATGTCCATCTCCGTGCAATAATCTCTGTGTTTGCTGCGGAACTTCTGAATACAACAGAAAAAGAAAAAACCCGTGCATCATGTATTAGGGACAACAGATGTGGCTATCTTCGTAATATCCCCAATTTGAATGAAAGAAAGAGTCAGTTACAGAAGTGATCTATGTAAGTAAATGATTTTGGGGGAAATTTGAACAAAAACTCGCTCAGAAGCCATAAAATAATTCGACATCAAGAGCTTCCCTCCCGCTCCTACTCTACTCTCGCACTGGTTGCATAAACACATGCAACACATCGTGCCAAACCTGAGGGTCAAAGTATTCATACCACAAATGACCGAACTGAAACGTTGGAATCTGTCCGAGCTGGGAACCCTCCTGAACTGATTGCGCCCAGGGAATATGGTTGATAATGTCCTATGAAATGAGTAGCGTTCACCGCTATGGACACGAGAAAGGTATAGAGCCCACCTCTGCACAGTTGAACGGGATGACTTGGTCAAGTTTCCCATGAATGACGAGTACTTGCGTCTCTCTAGATAAATGTTCGAGATGCTGCGCGAAATCAAAATTCCTGAGCTGATTATTTTCCGATGTTCAGTCAGAGATGCTTAGCTGAGAGAGAGAGAGAGTACAAACAGCTACTGATTGCTTGGCTTTTGCCACAAATCAATCAATCAATCAATCCATGGAGGGCTTTGGGGGGAAAGACTCACCAACCATCTCAGCGGGCCGATTGCTATCAACAGGCGATGAATCATCCAGCACATTGAGGCCATACAAGAATTTACGCACCTCAGATTATTGCTGACCACTCTTGCCAAAATCTCATCAAACCGAGATCCATTGTCCTTAATCCACACAGGATCCAGAGTGGCGGCAATAACTCTTTTCGCACCCTCTCGCCTTTCTTCTAACGACCGGGGTTTTCCTGGGACAGCCGTGATCGGCAGACCGTGTCCCTGAACTACTTTGCACCTTGTAGCGATTAGGAACAGGTGTGTTGTACGGAATGAAAGGGAGTTGGAATTTGCAAGGAGATACGGAAGAACAAGGAGCTGCTGCGCTATCACACCTACACGTTCGCTGGCATTACTTGATAGAGAAGACGAGGTTCCACATGAGGAGACGTACCACCCATGGAATGACCACAAAGTGCGACTTCTTTCCATCCAAGATTTTCAAGCAAGAAAAGCAAATCTCGAGCGAGGAGTTCAATCGTAATCTCTTCGTCCCCTGCCAAGGTCAACGATGAGTCTCCCATTCCTCTATACTGAACGTCAATAAAAAAAAATTTGGGATCATCGGATCGCGCACCGGTGGTCGTACACCAATACTTAGAAACATGAGAATATGAAAGTTCGTGAGCAGATTGGCACATAGGTCGTCAAAGCGCAAAGGATATAATTACCGGGATGACTTTGAGCCACAGCCTCGTTTACTCTCTCGTTATCACTCTTCAACGCCGTCATACCACAGATCATGACAACTGGCGTTGTCTTGCCCAGATGCTGAGACCCCAGAATGTCATATGCAAGCTTGGCTCCATCAGGCAACTCAACAATAGCCGATCTTGTCTCAGATACAAGTCTCGCCGCTGGGTTTCGAGAGAAGCACCAACGGATGAACTGAACCACCCATTTTACGACAAAGTCTAGAAACCTTTCACGACTTCGAGATGGACGTTCGTCAGAAGACATGGCAAGACCGCGAACAGGGAAAGGACCAAAAGTGTCACGGAGTACAGACACGGCCGCGTAGATACTTAAAACCTGGCTCGCAAAGCAAGGTTGTAATTTGTGCAGCGTGGCGGCCTGAGATAACTGTTAGTGCGACTGTATCTTATGTACATATACTCGAGTATCGTCATGAGGTGCTTTGGAACCTAAAAAAAGTGCCTTTCTCATTATGAAGACAACCCTGGAAATTCCATTTGTATAGCAATCCGCACCCGAGAAAATGATGTCCAGAAGAGAAAAGGTGCCAGTAAGTACGCAGTAGTGCCGCAGAACAAAAAATTCGAGGGTCGATGTATTGCTAGGGCCAAGCATGAAGGAAAAAATCCAAATTTCCGAGTCGGTCTTCCAGTACGAAAAACAGAAAGACACGAAGGGGAGGGGAAGAGATTTTAGGAGATAAAGACAAGGGAACATGAATAAATGGCTAAACCGAGCGTGTGCACAATGATGGTAGAAATGCACCCGCGCCCTAAGATCTCAGAATAGGTGTCACGATTCCGATCAATAGCATCCGTACAATCATTGACATGGTGTTGGCACTGCAGAGTGCTTTCTCTTGTCGCATCACACAAATACAGTTAAATTTTGCAAGATGAAATATCTTCATCGTGCACCACATTGGGCCAACTTCACTATCCCTCAGAGATTGATTGAGAGTGGGGACTATCAAGGTATCATCCCTCCTTCAGGATAAGAGACCAAAAGATTAGATGAATTTCGTGACTCGATCAAGCCCTATGCCAATATCAAGCATCCCTCCGAGGTCTTCAGTCAGTAAACTTGTAGCTGTGACTTTGCAACTAACCCGATCATGAGCAGAAGATTTCATACATGATGAGCCAAGTACGCACAGTGATCTCCCCACCTTTATAGCTCCCCTTCTTCTTTTTATTCTTTTCTTTTCTAAATCCAGCTCCTCGCGTCACAATCAGATCCTGATGAGCACGTCGTCCATAATCATTTGTCGGCCCAGTCTATACGATCAGAATTCAGTAAGACACAGCTACTTTAGCATAAGAGAATCTATGTCTTTGCAGAAGTACGAACCTTTTTTTCGTAACGAGAATCGATCATTGAACTTGTCGAAACCAAATCAGGGTTAATACGTTGGAATCGAACACCGCTAGGTCGTCCCTTCTTCCCGTTTACATTATTATGATTGGCACTCTCTTGGTCGAAATTATCGATGATGGCCGTTATAACTGCAGTACCGTCTTGCGAGATTTTACGTTTCTTCGCAGTCATGGCTCGTTCTTCGACAGGTTTCGGTGCATTCCCAGACTTTATTTCTGATTTTTGTTCGGCTTGAGAGGAATCATCGGATTTGCTAACACTAGAACTCAATGGGGCAGTCGCATTCTTCTTGATGTCCCCTCTCCTTTCCCTATTCCTGCCTTTCCTGCCTTTCTTCTCTTCAACGTCGAAGTCCATTTTGACTTTTTCTCCAGCTTCGGATTCCAAGGAGTCGTCGCTGGAAGCGATACTAGAAGAGGAGGAGGAAGAGCTATCGCTCTGCTTCCTGGTGTCCCTTTTCTTGGAACCAGTCTTTATGGCGGATTTTTTCTTCGTTTGAGCTGTCGAACCTAACAATGCAGCAGGACTTGAGTCAGAGCTTGAGCTCGAAGATGACGATGACGAGGAAGACGAAGAATCCGGGGAGTCACTGTCAGAGTTGTCGTTTTTCGCAGTAGCAGATGAAAGAATTCTACTAGTTTCATGGCGCGCAGAAACAGATTCCAAGGTGACCTTTGAACTAGACAGAGCTTTGGGTTTCGAGGGAACTTCGGGTTCAGAGTCGCTGGATTCATCATCTACATCCTTTCAATGAGCTCATCGAGTTATATGGAGACAACGTCAGCCGACCTGACTCTGAACCTGACTCATGCTCATCTTCAGATGAGTCTGGGAAAATATTAAGGAAGCAAAGCTGAAGGTTACTAAATGAAGCATACCACTTGAACTTGAGGACGACTCCGCCTTGGTTTGAACAGGCGTCTTCTCTGACCGTTTGTCACGATCAGAGCCAGAGTCAGAGTCGAGGGTAGACTCGGTCAAAGCTTCAGGCAATGTGAGATACGGGGTAGCCCATAAGCAGTGAGCACATACCATCATCCCTAAGAGGAGTCAGTATGAACATCCTGGAAAGGTCAAGTGTACGCACGAAGCTTGTTTACTTTGTTGCATTCTCCATTCATGTAAAATGTCAACTAACGAGGGTCCCTCTGGTTTTACACCATCTTTGAGTACCACCACATCCTTGACTTCCTTCTTGAGTGCCTGTGCAGTTTTGGTAAGGGATTTTTGGACAAGGAATGTGTATATTAGGGTATAAATTGCTGCAAGACTTGGAACATCAGTTACAAAAGACGGGTTGAAGAAGGACAAAACACTGACCAGCCATGTTTCCATCCATGACAGTAGTGAATAAGAAACTTTTTTTTTGATGGGAGAACATTCCAGGCAATCAACTCCCACGGGATATAACATAGCTGCGGACGACGATGAGCATAATCAAGGGAATCTCGCAGATTGATTTTGTACACGACGGCTCTGACCTTCGCGTCGCCATCGTCCATGCCAGGTGGAACAGAGTCGTCATTGATGCCCTCGTTGCCGGCGCGGTCTCCAAGCTCAAGGAGCGCGGCGTCAAGGAGTCTAATATCGTCATTCAGTCTGTCCCCGGAAGCTTCGAGTTACCATTTGCATGTCAAAAGTAGGTGCTTGGAGATGGTTGTGTGTGTGATCTGACACTACTGCAGGGTGATCGCTGGCTCGCATGTGCATGTGGGCGTCGGTGGGGCGACTGATCTCCTCGGCGGGCTCAACCTCGGCAGCACTTCCCCAAACCCTGCGTCTCGCACAGACACACCTGCACCCCCACTTGTTTCCGTCCCCAGCGGGCCATTCGATGCCGTCATCGCCGTCGGTGTTCTCATTAAAGGTGCTACGATGCACTTTGAGTACATCTGCGAGAGCGTGTCTCACGCGCTTATGCGTGTCCAGCTGGACACGGGAGTCCCAGTCATATTTGGAGTTTTGACTGCTTTGAACGATGATCAAGCATTGGAGAGAGCTGGGCTGGGGAGGGCCGGGGACGGGGGGCACAACCATGGCGAGGACTGGGGCCTTGCTGCGGTTGAAATGGCTGCGCAGACGAGGCGCTGGAGCGAGGGCAAATTTGCATAGCCAGAAACATATTGAACTGTATTAAAATAGAGCAAGTCATCAGTCCCCCACTCCCTTCTCTCCAACCACCACAACCATGAAGAAAAAGGTGCTTTTCCTGCACTTTTTACTTTCCTGACATATCCAAATAATAATAACTTCATCTCAGGTTCTCCTTATGGGTGCCTCTGGCAGTGGAAAGACCTCCATGCGCTCGTTGATCTTGTGAGCTGAATCTTACTCGCCTCTTCCCGTCTCTTCTCATATCGTCAGTTCAAACAACCCCGCGTCTCTGACCTCTCGCTTGGGTGCGACCATCGACGTGGAGCAAAATCATGTTCGTTTCCTCGGCGACCTCATTCTCAACCTCTGGGACTGCGGTGGCCAAGACTCTTTCATGGACTCGTATCTCACAACCCAGCGGTCCACTATTTTCCAGTCAGTTGGTGTCATGATCTATGTATTCGATGTCGAGTCGCATGAGACTACAAAAGACTTGAAATACTACCGTGATTGTCTAGACGGCCTACGGTACCATAGTCCTGAAGCTGCTATTTTCATCTTGATCCACAAAATGGATCTTGTCCGCGAACCTCAACAAATCCTCGAGAAGAGACGGCAGGAGCTCGAAGAAGCAAGCGGCGACGTTCCCATTTCGCTATTCGGCACAACCATTTTTGATCAGACCCTCTACAAAGTTCATCTTCACAATATGGTCGTCTCTCTCACTATCTTTGCTGACTGCTTCCGTTCTCCAGGCCTGGTCAAATATAGTCCACACCCTCATTCCAAATGCCAGCATCCTCTCCAAGCACCTTGCCATCTTCGCTCAGGCCTGTGGTGCAACCGAAGTCATCCTCTTCGAGCGCACAACGTTCCTCGTCATTGCTACCTCATCCTCTGGCACTGGCGTCGCCTCTTCAGCAGTACCAACCTACGCCAAAGACGGTTCCGATCACAGACTCGAACCTACACGCTACGAACGTACTTCCGAACTCATCAAATCATTCAAGTGTACATGTTCTCGTGTCCGTGAAGAGTTTCACGCCCTCGAACTCGACTTGCATGATTTCAGTGCTGTGCTCGACGAGTTGACTAAAAACACTTATGTCTTGGTGATTCTTCATGATCCCACAATCGGTGCGTCCGTTCTCGTCCTCGTACCCTCATCAAGACTCATCATATTATAGAAACAGCAGCTGTCAGGCTGAATATTCGTTTGGCACGAAGTAAATTTGAAACTCTTCAAGCTGACAGCCTTAATTAGTTTACACACATGTTATTGGTCATGTGTGTGCATCACCCTACCTTTTTTTTGTTCCCTGGCGCTTTCGATCGATCGAATTTTTATTTTTATACTTATGATAATACTTACAGATTCACCTGTACTTGTCCCATATTGCTGTTCATATAGCGCGACTATTTTAATTTATTAATCTTAGAACGATGAATTGTATCGCATGAGGCCAGGGCTATCCAACTCGTCTATGCAAATAATGATGCGGCTCAACTACAGGTTTCGTTTAGCCACACGTGCTGCCCTCGTCCCGGTAGGAGGTGTATAGGGCGATTCCTTCAACTCTTGTTCGAGCTGCTGTTTAAATACACTAGCACGCGTTCCACCCATCGGGAAAGTGTCCTGTGACTCTGAACTCGTCGATTCTCCGGACGCGCGGCGACGGCCATGGGTATGCGATTGCAGCAATTGACTTTGTTGAGAGAGTGGAATCGAATGCCGTATAGACGAATGCATTTGAGAACTTGATCGTCTCTGAGTCGGGCTGTTAACGGGGGGTATCGGACGGCGTGTTTCGACGGAAGTGGATGACGACGAAAGGCCATTACTCCTGCCTTCATCTAGTAGGCTCTGTATTGCCCGATTTACTGGTGTAGTTTCAACCAACACACTTGAAGTAGGGGATAAGAAAGGACGAGCTTGGGTGTGCACATCAGCAACCTGCAATGATGTCTGTCCTGGTAACGACTGCCCCGGATACCTCTGGCTCTGAGATCGAAGGGGTGTGGGATTCTCCGTTCGGAAATCGTTAGATTGAAGTCGTTGCTCCTGAGATCTCCTGTCTTCATGCGGCGAGTCGAACAAATCCAAAACTTCGGCCGGTGTGAAGTCGATTTCCTGATCAGTCTTCTCGTCATCACTGGAGAGAGACGATCTCGGATGAAGTCTAGGTTGCCTCGATAGAGATGTCGACAAGAACTGTTGCTGGGTCGCCTGGTCGTCAGATGAAATATCTTCCTCAGGTGAAATCCCTCCTTCTGATTCGGAGGAATTCGAGATATCGTGGATGCTACCGTCTTCTTCCTTGCCATCGTGTTCAAACTTGAGCGATTTTGTAGCAGCAAGGAACACTGTTCCTAGTTCAGCCGTCTCCTTATTGTCAATGCTCTCCACTTCCTCGCTTGTGTGGACTCTCTGGATTCCCTCTTCCCTTCCACCCTTCTCTCGATGGAATGTACGTTCAACATCCCCCCCTTGACTACTATTGCCGTTATTCTCAGCCTGCCCTATCGAGGCACGAAAATGTGTTCCTGATACAAGTGCATCCGGGTTGGGCACCAACAGGTTAGCAACATTCTGCTCCTCCCGCATTGTTTCTGTTACAGTCGCATTGATCAGACTTTGACCCACCTGCCCATGCTCCACTTCAGTTTCGTAGACAGGTTCCAGCGTCTCGTTCCTCACTACTCCCTTCCTTCTTGTGATCCTTTCTCTCCTCTTCTCTCGCAAAACTGGCAGAGATACAGGTTCAATGGACTTTGAACGGGACCTTGTATTTTTATATGGTGCCCATTGAGTCCCTTGTCCGTCTTCCTCATCGTCAGAGGGAAAATGACCAGGTGGTTGATGAGAAGTCAGCTTCCGGCTAGCATTCCCCAGGGGCAAGGGCTGAGAATTAGGTGACGAGGGCTTGTGTAAACTCTCGCGAGTGATAGAGGGTTCTGCAGGTGCATTGGTGGTGTTTCCTGAAGGAGGCAACTGTGGAGGAACCAGGACTGATCGTGAGGAAGGTTCAGTAACACTCGTGTTATGGCTCCGTATGATTCTACCTGCGTTAGATCCTGTGTCATTCAAGGCAGGGCTGGAGTGGGCGACATTGCGAAATGAAGTTGAGAGGCGAAGAGATGAATTGGCAACATCGTCGATATGTCTTGTAGAGATCGAAGATGGAATAGCCTGGCTAGTACGTTGAACCAATGTTGGAGAAGGTATCGGTGATGTCGAATGTATGTCCGCTTGGTACATTGTCATAGGATTACGGATTGATTCCTGAGATCGTGCTGGCAAAAAATTCAATGAACCCCGGCGGTCCTGGTCTTGTCCTGGGGTACCAGCACCAACTTCTTTGCTGTCGTCTTTCCCCCTGAGTAAATTCCTGACTCGCGAACGGTCAGGAGATGAAGACGAAAGATGAACTAATTTCTTGCGCTTAGCCACAAGGCCAGAGGGTGATTCGTCAGCGCTCTCGACATGTTGTCTTTTGACTGCCTTGGCGAGCCTCTCTGGGAATTGACTAGGCCGCTGAACTTTGGATTCCATCTCCTCATCTGACGATTCCTCGGACTCAGCAGCGGATTCTTCCGTCAGCCTGACGATATCTTCACACTGCACGAACCTGAGACCTCTGTCTAGATCTTTGTTGTATTTGCGACTGAGACCGTACAACGCTGTAGGTTCAGGTGGGTTCTCCTTGACATATTTAGCTATGATAGGGTCGAAACGTGCCGCCCTCTTTCTGTAACGCTCACGCCAAGACTGGATAGTGTGTCTCTTGGCCCATCTCAAGTTCTGGTCAAACTCTGCCTGAATCAACCAGTCATTGAAACAGATATGTACTACGAGCAATAAATAACGCACGGCAGCCAGGAGTTCCTTCCAAATACCATCTGAAAATCGACCTCCGTCTTCGGGGTACGGTACTCTCCTGGATATATACCAACAGAGATTATCATCGTCTCTTTGTGTAAATTGAGTTCTCTCTCTATACAAAGTCAGAGCTAGAAATTACCAGAAATCTCAATAGCATACCTTGTCAAATGACCACCCATAGCTTCACGCCTTAAGAGATGATGCGCGAATTCATTGCGGCTCAAACATCTCTGGACAAAACTTAAAGATTCAACTACGACTTTCTGCATTTCCTTGTCTCTGCTAGTTGAGTAGGTAAGTTGTAAAACCTTAAGTTCGCATGTCAGATGCTTCGGATCGACCAAAACAGTATCAGCGCCACGATCCTCATCCTGTACCTTGCCACCATTTTTCTTGTCTCAAGGTAAGCATGCGGAGGCAGTCATGAAACGACGGTAATTTCGTACGATGATTTGATCCTTCAAGGTTTCTCGTTGAAAGTCGCTCTTAATGCTTTTATGAAGATAGAAGCCAGCAGGTTCCCCTGATCTTCTCTGAAATATCGGACGAGGCGGTTCATTAAACATGGCGTATTGCGGACGAGGATGAATAGGCGTTGTCAAAGACAAAAGTTACCTGCGAAGGAAACTGATTAAACAGAGTCATCGATCACGTGGGGGGGTGTGATGGTGTAGTGGTAAATCCCCCTTGCCACATTGGTTATGCCTCGCCTTTTCCCTGCTGTCGAGGTTGTGGGTTCAAATCCTGCACCTGAATGGAATTCAGTAGGCCCGCTGCCCATACCGAACTCCGGTGCGCACCCTGCTGTCTGTTCTTTCTACGCCTTATGAACTTTAACTTCTGCCCTGGAAACTCCACATTCAACCTCAGAACCATTATTCACTTGTTGTGATAACTGTTGACTACTCTCTGCCAAGCTCCGGCTTGCCGGAACCGCGTCTTAGCACCTTGTAACAACATCATCATCGATCACGTGAACATACACCGACATTTCCACATAACACCCGTATACTCTATACTTCACCTACATTTACACCTGATTTCAACGCAATACAAACTTATATTGGAGGC
>Ga0157363_1003979_pt1 | contig 13520 bp, 2 predicted proteins | sample AttsexASBM1_FD_111477 | JGI IMG/M metagenome (GOLD analysis project Ga0157363, IMG submission 111477) | Fungus gardens microbial communities from leaf cutter ant in Ribeirão Preto, State of São Paulo, Brazil - Atta sexdens ASBM1 | ecosystem: Host-associated > Fungi > Mycelium > Unclassified ...
GAAGAGAGCTCCGGCTACATTCTAAAGCGGTTGAACGATCGTGCGGAATGATCGAGATGAAACGATCGTATACTCGAATATAGGAGCGACGTGTAATAAGGGTGATTGCCGTATATAGGTGCAGCGGGGAAATCGCGGGGTCGTTACACCGGGGAAATCGACATCGCGAAGCGGTGCGTGTGCAACCAGCGAGGGTCGACGAGGAGCAGTAGGCAGTAGTGGTAGTACGTCACGGGGTGGTGTGTCAGCGAGTGGATTGCAGTCGGACCGTGAATGCGGCCGTGTTAACAAACCCTTGGAGTCAACAGCGCCCCGTGGCCGACAATTCTACGATAGGTGAGGTCTCGCTAATTTACTCGCCGGCCACGTCGTGTTTACCGATTATCTCAATCCCATCTTGATCGCGTAGCTTTTGAATATCCCGCGATATCGCGGACTTACGCGAGGAGATAAGCGTAACTCCTCCGCAGGGTGTTTGAAACTTTATCGCCTGTGGGTTGACATTACTTCCTTAATTGGCTCGGGAATAAGCTTGGGATGACGGTAATGATGGGTGACGGATATTTATACGATACCTCGTATAATACCTTAGGACAGGAACCCTTGAGATATATAATCATAACTTATATACATAGTTTCATGTTACTAGATGTGTATCGTGAAACTTTGGTAAGAGATCGATTATCTCGGGAACTTATCCTAGAGCTAATTATTTATGTCAGCTGGTTTTTATGAATTTTTTAATGCGATATTATTGCGGCAATTGATCATAATTGAATCTATATGAAAATAATTTCTCTTAGAATTATCCAGAGACAAGCTGTTCATTTAAGAATAAACCCGTTAAGAATAAAATCATTAGATTGTATTTATTGGCTGCGGAAAAAATCGTGTAGATTGCTATGATGCTTCCTTTAGGTTCTCTGTTATTTATGCAATAATTATCGAATGGAATTGTTTATATTATTTCACATGGCACACAAACTAAATGGATAGAATTTAGCAAGTGCCAGGCAAGCGAATTATATGCGAGTTTATTTAAATATATAATGTTGATGGAACAGTTTACCGTCTCTGAATATTATTGCAGCAATTATATAAATACGTTTGGTTAGACAATTAGCTTGCGTGATGTTATTTGTTTTCATAATCATGGAATGCGAGAGATGTGAATATATTAAAAATAGATTGATGCTAACAAAAATACATAGAAAAAAAGGTTTTACTGAAGTATCTAAAAATTTAATTACACAAAAATTTGAATAGACTTTTTTTGGACCTCAAAGTAATTATGTAAGACTTTTAAATTTGTTCTTAAAATAATTAAATGTTTGCAGCATTGCTCAGCATATTCGAATTTCTTATACAATTATTTTGATAATTTAACAAAATTATTTTCAGATTTGTATCTAAATTTTTAGGTATACTTTAGGAATTAATAAAATTTTATGTTTGAATTATTTTATTTTATTTTACTCCACAATTTCAATTAGTCTCAAATATTTACTTCATGACTGAGAAAGAAGGTACTCTTTTCTAAATAGTTTGTAAACTCATGATTTTCTTAATTAACTTTTCACGTGTTATTTATTTTAGTAGATCGTAAATCCACAGGGGGACTTATTGTTAGCAGAGTTATCTTTTCTCCCCCAAAATACGACCATTTTCCGGAGAATCCGTTCAACCATGTTTCACTAGTAACTACCAAATACGAGGATTATTGAGGAATCGATAAAATCTTGACGGTCGGTCTAATTGACAATTACAAGCCCTGGCAGATTTATATAGCTGTGCTTTCGCAGTGAATAATTGCTCCTGGTAATTTCGACCTTCTACTGTTGCATCTCAAATGAAACGTTTCATATATCGTAGTTCAGAATAGAATAGGTCAATAAAGGAAGAATAGTAGCCCTTCGAACTTCTCTCAATTCGTGATAGTCTTCCCAAGAGACACTTGATCAATGTGGACAAAGTATAGTTTTTATCAATTTCAAATCTGAATTTAGACAAAAATACAGTTGAAAAGTACTTTTTGCAAAAATGTAGATATGTTAAAGTAGTAATGCTAAAACAAGTCACGTAACGTATTTATAAATAATTCTATTCAATTCGAATTTTTTTTGCTTGACTTAATGCAACGTATTTAATTTTTTGAGTGCACTTTTATCAATGCACGCCAGGTCTGATAAAATATGTTTTTAAAAATATAGCGAATTATATAGAATAAAAATAAGTATATATATTTTTTTAATAAAAATTATTTTTACGAGTTTATTTTGTATTATTTGATGAATTTAAATGTTTGGATTAATTTTAATATTTTTGCACTAATATTTTTTCATTTGAAGTATACAAAAACATTTCGCTGTATATATTTTTATATTTGTACTATCAAAGCATTCGGTATTGTTCTCTATTTCATTGTCACGTTCAAAAATCATGTACTGGGTAATTTTATTATAAAAATTTGATTATGATATACTATTTGTTAAATGAAATGATTAAAAATTGCATCGATGAAAGAGATATCTGTTATATCTATTCTGTGAGAAAATAAAGATAACAAAGTATATTTACAATATATCTTTTTACAACAAGATTTCGATTAATTACATTTGTAATTCGATTTGCTGTGAACTTGATTTCAAATGAACCTATAAATGAATGTTTTAATAATTTGAATTACCTCATTTACTAACAATTACCGCGAATGTTCTCTGGCAAATTTTGCTTAACAATCGTCAACGTGAGATTCAATCTAATTAATACTATTAAAGCGCGTTGTGATCTGTGTCTCAGAGTTAGAATGAGAATAAGTATATATATTTTCATCTATCATACTGCATATCAAGTATTATAACAAGGTTGAGAAATAACGCATTACTTACAATGTGGTTACCGTAACATCGTTGGAACATTTAAATTCAATACATCTCACATGTATCCTCCAAACGGTCTACTCAAATTGTTGTCAATCAATTTAATATAAGATCAATATGTTAACATAAATATTATACAAAAAAATTATAATATAAAAAATGTAACACTGACATAATTTGTAAGCATATTATTATAGAAGCATATTTTTTCAGTAAAATTCACATTTATGATATGTTAAATTAACGTATTTTATTTATTTATCTTAGAATTTACATTTTAAAATATAATATTTTATGTTATTTACTTATTCATAAATTATATTATTTGAATACTAATAATTGTTGAATGTCAATCTAATTCAAAATATTCAAATAACATAAAATCACATTATGTTAAATTAACATTCGAATATGTCTATTCAAATTATATTCAATACAATATGTATGCTCAAACATTTAACACAAAATTTCAAGGACTTGAGTGGATTAATTTTAATACAATTACATATGTTTTATTGTGTAGAGTTACTCTTTTTAGTAACAATTGCATACATTCATTATTATTGACACTAATAATGTTGTTATTAACAAAAAATTAGTTTTATTACTAAATTTTAATAAATAGTTGATATTGTTATCAATAAAACGAAGCTATCGAAGTTACATTTTTTGAGTAGCGATATCGAAACCGTTACTTTTATATACGTATAACACATACATATAGAGTTTCAAAAAAAATTTTCAAAAAAAAGGAGTGTTACGTTAGATCATGTTATGATTATTCATAATTATTATGAATCTCATGTTGATAAAGAAAGATCAAAATTCGACGAAAAAGTATATAACAGAAATTGTAACGACTCAGTAACGAATAAGTTTTTGAGTAAAGATAATGTTAATAAATTACTTTCTCTGATCGATAATGAATTATAGTATTGAGTCACTTTTTTATAATAAATAACGAGCAACAATATTGAGTTACTTTTCAAAAGTACCAAGTCAAAATTTTTCTGCTGCTTTGAACCTTAATTTTAAGTCGTATGTAGACTCTAAAAATGACATGTAGACTCTAAAGATTTATAATAGGTTCTAATCTAATGAATTGAGCTTCTATGTTGAGTCTGTAAATGGCAGTTATTATAAGATTTCCTATTTCTAGATTCAAAAGAATTTTCTAAATAGAAGCTAAATTAAGTAATATAATTAAAAGAGGCCTTATTTGATTGTACAAATATCAAAATAGATTTATAAGATTTAATTGAGATTAAAAGAAATTCAAAGTATGACTAAAATTTCGGGTAATTTTTCAACTCTGTGATTATTAATACATTACCAAATAATAACAAGAAATCTTAAATAATCGAGTTGCAACATTATTAAAAATGTAACGAATATTAAATTCGAAAAAGTACATTGTTGCGTTATAAAATTAGCAAATACAATTTCCGTTTGTGCGTCATACGCAGATATTGGATAGAAGAGAAATATTGTCAGTTTTATGAGAAGTTTACATTCTTTTATTCGCGATACTTTATAGCAAAATATATACAAATATGTACAATTCATAATCTTTAGCTTATTAGATATATTTCTGTCTATTATTTATCCATCTTAATAAATAATATATTCTCGAGTTCCTGGATTGTTATGGAAACTGAAATAACTAAATAAAAACTGAAAGTATAATAACCGGCGGGATTCAATCAATCGTTTTCCATATAAATTCTTTGAGAAAGGGCAATTGGGACAGAAGAGAGAAAAAGATAAGACGAAGGCGGAATTCAAGCGCATCGTTCCCAATATGATTGACTCGTTCGAGATAAGAAATATTGCGACGATAGTTGGTATCCGAAGTATTTAATTAAGTCCGGAGGAAAGTCCCGTGGTTGCATGTCTTTGCGCTTTGACATCGGCGCATATATCTTGGAGCAAAACAAATTTCCACGAAGGGGATTCAGCATCAAATAAAAATCGTCTGGAAAGTTTTTCGAGCTTTATTCGAGCTTATTTCGAGAGATAAGAGCAGAACTGACTCGTTATCGGCGAAGGCGGGCGAGACTTTCCGCTTTAATCCTTGAGAAATTCATAGGTAGATGTGGAAGATTAATTCCCATGAAAGGTTCGATTTCAGATTTATTGCTTCGCGTAACTTCGATAAGTTGCTTGCCACCTCGCGTTGCACGCGTCGTCTCATCTGGTAGAACGTACTTACGTAACGTAGCGTTGTCGCGCGTTTCGCGTAATTACATGGCACTAAATGTCCATCAGACACAGAGGGAGGCTGTGCATTGAACGAAGAATGGAAGTTAACGAGGCAATAGGGACGATGGCGTGAGTTGGAAGGCCGAATGAATTGTCTTTAATAGCTATTCTGTCGTTGTTGCTTCGTAGAAAACGTTCTACGAAGCATTTTCACGTCGGACTGTTCTAAGGAAATGAAAGGAATTTAACAATTCTGTCATCTCTTTCTCTGTGAGAATGTAATTATTTATTCTTACCACGTCTGGAATGTTTTTAATGTCTTATGACGCTGTCGCGGACTTAATTATTAATTAATAATAATTAATATTAGAATAGAATACAATATTGTCCAAATACGCAATATTGATCTCTGTTATAACTGTAATTGAATAGGAAATTGGTTTAAGGTACTTAGTTAATTAGAAGAAATTAAAAATGATATTTATGTAATGCATAAAATAATATTGATGTAATAAATGGGGCAGTTATATTAACTGTAACAGCTTTTAATTATTGTTAATATTGTATAATTCCTGTAAATGAGATTTTTTTCATCAATTTTAGAGATTGATGTTCGATATTCGAATCCAGGTCATATGGAGAGCAATATTTTGAGAACAAATTCCAACAAATTTCTGTTGTTAACCTTTGTTTTATATATATGTATATAAATTTTATATTATTTTTGAATTCCAAAGTAATTAAAAAATTATAATAATTTCAAACGAATCAATTTTAATTATGAATACAAAAAAATGGATAATCTGATTCAATACAAATAGACTTAGGGAATAATACATGAAAGGAATGAGGTTTGTAAAATATCTAAAAATTTAGCTAAATACAGATTTAAAAATAATTCTGTTGAACTATCAGAATAGAATATAACCATGTAGAGTTTGAACTCGTTGCTAGAATATCACATTTTTTTGCAGCGTTGTCCATCATGATTGAATTTTTGCATAAATATTTTGATGGTCCAAATTTTTTTCTATGCATCACCTATCATAATATTAACAAATTAATACATAACCGACAGACATTATCCCTCAGATAACAATATTCTTTTTTTTTACTCAAATTTCCATTATCCACTCCATTCTCTTTTACATTAATTATAATTTGATATTTCAGTGAATAATTTTATAATCATTCACCATTCCGAAGAGAAGCGTAAAATTTAGTGTTACGCATTGAGGAATCATTAATATCTGATTTCGCGGTTGCTAGTGATGATGATCGAGGCATTTGTTAATGAGAAATCGGTCACGAGTGGTTCGTGTAATACTGTTATAATTTATCTACCGTAACAGAAGGGATTATTACACACGCCATTAAATTACCATCTGGTGATTTTCATACGACCGCGAAACATTAACAGGTTCCGTATATAGACTGTCGACGGTCATCGTCGATCGCGTTGTGTACGAGACGGAATAAAAGCGTGACGTAATACCGGTGCACCGGTATTACGTCACGTAGAGTTTCAAGAGTGGTTGGTTCGCTCGCTCGTTGACAATATGAGATATCACCGTGAAAAATCTTTTTGTTATACGTTGAAAACGTCCGAACCGATTCCTCTGAGATTACTTCAGCACTGTAATTAAGTTTGCGAAAGGGTAAAAAAGGGATTTTTAAACCTGAAATCCGTATGCAATGGTTGTGCGAAGCTTAGCGTGTGATAATATTAAATTCAGTTTTATATATTTTATTCAGTGGTCGATTTAGTAGAACCATCCCCTTTCTCAAATAATGGTGATTTTTCTTCTTTCTATTTTCTGGAGAAAACGTAATGTAAGAATCTAATAAATCATAATGATAACAATAATATCTAATAATGTACTGTAACTAGTATTTCTTGTACTTATGTTTGTTTCTATCAATGCAGTACATTAATTTAAGTCTCAGTTCAACTTGCTCTTTATCTTTTTTTAATTCTTAGAATGAAGTTGAATTGAGATTGAAATTAAATTGTGTTGGTCGAAAGTAGAAAGAGGTATAGTTGAGGTATAGTCATTCATATAAGCGATTCTAATCTTAATATTATTATACCCTGCCTTTCAATGCGTACATCTTTGTACATATTGATTATTAGGGTAAAAATTACCATAAGCCTCACAAGTCAATCAAATTGGGAGGATGCTCTCATGGAGAATATCGGGATTATCGGAAAATTCGAATTCAAATTCCGGCTGAAGTAATACTTTTTGTAATAAGTTTTTTTACAGATTTTAAGATGTTGATAGCATCAAATCGACAATCTGATTTAATTTGTGAAAGGAATATTATTTTTTCAGTTTGATTGTCAAGACTGAAAGTAATCGATGCGGAGTTATTCTTTGAAAAAACGATTTTGCTAAAATGTCTAAAAATTTAATCAGATATAGATCTGAAAATAATGACGTTGGACCATCACAAAATAATAAACGTAGGAAATTAAAACATAATGAGCAATTTGCAGTTTTCAGATATTTACAACTAAATGATTGCACTTCACTTTGTGTCGTTCAGTCCATTAGTGGAATAAGGAACGTGTCATAGATATTGAAGCACATTAGATCGCTGATGATGACTACAAAGCGAGTCGAATGTCACGTATGAAGATTAACTATTAAAATTACTTTCTACAATAAGATTAATCGTGCTTTAATGTTTGCGCTTCACTTTCATTCGCCTAAATTTTTATTTTTATTGTTGAGCAAGTTGCAAAAATTTTGATATTCTAACAATCAGCTTAAGCAGCCTATATAATTATTTTAATAATAAATTCAATAAAATTATTTGTAGATCTGTAATTAAATTTTTAAATACTTTTGCAAAATCATTCTTTCCATATCTGAGATAAAAATTATTTAAATATAGATGTATTAGTCTAACATCTAACTTTGACCATAATTGACATTTCTCGTATTTAATTGATTTAATATCTAACAATAATTTCAACTATAATTGGGAACTTTCTAATTAACGTTCTACGTTGTATATATCGCATAATACTTTTTTGATACTTTTATCTATTAATAGATAAAGGAAGAAACTTTATAAGTGCATGTCTACCGTTGCTAATCGACACGTCGTGCGGTTCTCTTTTAAAATAAAATCCGGTAGTAGACGGTCGCATCTAGCGGTAAATGAAGTATGTAACTTTGCGTCTGAGAAAATAACCGAGCGAGAATTTATTTACTTTATCAAGTATTCTCATCACGTCGTTGATTACATTCTTTTTTCTTTCCCTTTTCTCTCTCTCTCTCTCTATCTCTCTCCCTCTCTCTATCTTCTCTTTCTTTTTCTTTCCTTCTTAGAGACTCAACTCGTTAGTCCTAAAGCTCTTTCGCCGGTATGGTGCTAATGTAGCAGCGACGATGCAGCTCCGTCCGGAACAATCTCACTATCTTGTGGTAGCTCAGCAGTTGGCCACCTTTGAAACTCAAAAGCCAAGCCGTAACACTGTCGATCGATAGGGTTTATTACTAAAGGCGCACTCAAGGGCTCTTTGGTTTATCGGATGTCGTACTAGTGTTCTTTGTTCGGTGAATCTCATTTGAGAGTCGCCAACGCTGAAATTTCCGGCAGGTTAAACTACGAAGGATATCGGAAGTGATGAAGAAGGAAAACAGAGAAAAAAAGCGAGAGAGAATTCAGATAGATTGGCAGAGAAGAGATAAAAGAAAAAGAGAGGAAAGAAGAAAACGGAGACAGATGAGTACGACATGATGTGATTTATCCGAATGCAACAGAAACGCTAACCTTCCTCTCTTTCCTTTCACTCGTTATTGAATCCTCTTTGCGGTATCACGGCGTAATTGGCTCTCGCTCTATAAACTCTTACCCTCATGTGAATTGACTTAAATTTAACTCGCCGTTCGCACAGCGCAGTTCGTTACGGTAGCTTTAAAATAGATCTATCCGGAACGAACGGAACGATCTGATTGATTACGTTACTTGCAATTTGCGCAATTTTCACGCTGCAGACAAGTCTTGCTTTTCCTCCTCACTATGTGATCCTGCAGCGTGTTTCAAGTGATCACATAAGCTGTCTCGACTGAGCGATCAAATAAAAATATTATATGTATATCAAACACGCTAAAATAAATACCGTATAAATCGAATCATTTCCTGCAATACGCGATTTTGCAAATGGCAAATTTTATCACACCTATCGTAATATTTGTTTAAGCAAATATTACATATAAATTTGAAGGTAATAATCTACGTTGAATTTTCTTTTGTGATGCAGTTTAAATCGATTATCTATATTCTTTATAAGTAATTTCTTTAGTAATTTTTTTATTGCGTCTCAATAAAAGGTTATTAAAGGAGAATATGATATTATTTCAGGTAGCAGGCTGATGTTATTTGTTATTTTGATGTAAAAATGACATTAAAGATGTTATTTTGACATTAAAATGACGATAAGTCAGCTTGCTATCTGGGATATGGCATTTCATTGAAATTTTATACAATAACGTGATTAATAATTAATAAGTATTTAAATTTTAGATTTAACGATTATATTCGTTAAAAAAAAAGTATTGTTCAGTCAATTCTAGACTCAGAGTTATGAAATATTTATTATTTTTTTTTTTAGGATACTATTTATAAAAGTGTGACGATACTGCATAATAACTTAAAATTTGAAGAGAAACAAGGGTGATAATGTGGCCTTTCACAAAAATAGTTTAAAAAATTGGTTTTGCTTTAAAAATAATATTTGTTTATAAAATTAACAAAAGATAAAACATTGTAGAATGTATAAATAAATATAAACATTATAGGAATTTTAAGCACGACCATATATATGAATACATTAAATACGATAAAGAAAGCCATGATCGATCAAAATTAGATGTTTTGAATAATACATTATTCTTTTTAAATCTTTTTAATTCTTTTTAAATTCTTATTAAATCAATTTATTTCAGATATAATTGCGCACCGATAACTTTGGACTTTCAACACAATCATTCTAAAACGCTAACAATCCTCTCTCAATTTGATTAAAAAGGAAGAAATTTATTGCGAAAAATGTTACCTCGGCTAAGATTCGACCTGTGACCTCTCGACTTTCCGGGAAGAATGTCTCAGTCAACACTTCAATAACCGTAATCATATCTGAAATAAACTGATTTAATATAAAGAATATATAATGTATTATTCAAACATTTAACTTTGACCGATCTTGGTTTTCTTTAAATGTATATATACACACACACACATATATATATATATAAAATACATTATATTACATATATATATATATATATATATATATAATACATAAACATAACTTTTTCCGCATATAGACTGCTTAGTACTAAAAATATAATACTATTACCACGTAATATAAATTATAGATTAACAGAACTGCAATACAATTAATTTATTACAATTAATTTTTTTGGCATGAAAATGTACTCGAAAAAAAGAGATTTTTGATATGAAATCTATCGAAAAAAAAAATCAGCAACAGTTTAGAGAGCTACATTTGTAAAATGTCATGTTATTTTGTTTAACTTTCAAAATTCGAAATGTATATACAACTAAATAAATTGCTAAATAACAGTAATAAATATTATTCTCAAATATTTATACCTAAGGAACACATCGTTAAGAGAAAGTTAAAATTATTTTGACGTCGTTGAAAGTCAAAATGATTTTGTTAAAAAAATGATGATGATTATAAAATTTGAAGTTTTAAAATAAAATTATTTTGATTTCTTGTTAACTTTTGTGTGATAATACGCTCAAGTTGAAGAATAATGAGAATGTGTGTGTGTGTGTGTGTGTGTGTGTGTGTGTGTGTGTGTGTGTATCTTAATATTTTCGCTGAAAGCAATAAAATGATAATTATTTAGAAAATATAAAAACATTATAAATCTAAAGAAGCCTTTAGATATGACTTAATAAAACATTTTCCCATTTCCTTTTTGAGAAAGAGAGAAAATTGGAAAAACTACAGGAATAACTTGCAAATATTTTCTCGCAGAAAGTAGTATAAAGTACTTAGGTAATAACACGCTCTTTTTGTTATTCTCGTAAAGAACGCGTGGAATATTCTAAGATTAACGTCCGTGCGTTCGCAAGATTAATGTTCCTTATTCAATGGGAAAAGTTATTTTCTTCCGTTTATGTCGTGTACGAGCATTTCTAGATATTCTTATTGTGACGCCGCGTCGCGGCGGACAATAGAGCTCGAGAACAGCTAACTTTATTTCGATATATTGGTTGAGTGTTGTTCCATTTGCCGACTTCAGTCAGTAACAATTTTAAATACCTGAGAACGTTGTGAAGGTAAAGCAAGAGTTCAAAGTCGCCCTCAGAAAATAAAATTTCAAGCTCTTCCCCCCCCGAAGTCGACAACGTAAGTTTGAAACGTTAACATCCCGTCCATCCCGTCATCCGTAAATCCACGCCGCTGAAGAATCGAATTAACCATAACATTCTGATCAAAGCGATCTTTCCTCGAATAGTATCCATTGCGATTTTATATATTTCTCTCTTCCAAAGAGATCTTGTTCTATTGGAATAAATTTAATGTCGGATCGACATAGAACCAAGCAGTGAACCACCTATCGAGAACGCAGAATAGAAGCACCACCTCTGTGTTACATTGTCTCGGAAATTGCACGTAAAGTGGTTCCGCGAAGCGAATATTGAGTATTCTCACGCCGATAATTTGTGCCCTGGGTCACGTAACTGCGTCATGTTCAGTTACTGGCGGTTTTGTTGGTGAAACTTTTATTGCACAGACGGGCCATTAATTGTCGCAACTTTTCGATTCCCTCCCACTGTCGAGGTCGCCGCAACAAAAAAAAGTACATCCCGACATCGGTCGAGAACATCTGGTGTACAATGCTGCTAATGAAATTGTCGTTCATTTAAAGAACGACAAAAACAGGACCGTAGAAACTTCTATCTCGCTCCATTTAAGAAACCCCTTCGATTAATCCGATTTCGTTTTAATCCATTTGATCTCTCTAATATCTTCTTATGGGAATGCGCATTCAGATATCTTTTAGAGTGCCCTTCTGAAGTATCAGTTTTCATCATGGATGGTCCTTATCATGAATAGAATTGGAGATAGAAATGAAAGGTCGAGCGAGATGTATCTCGAGTGGAGGATTTTCATATATGCGTAATCACAAATACGAGAATCGTACATATTAAATGGCGCATAAATTTAAGAGATCATCCCAAAAATTCTGAATGTTTCAGAAATTGGAATTAAATCTGATAAATCAAGATAAATCAGAGATAAATCTCAGAAATGTATCAGGATCGATATACCTATAATTACAGATATAATTACAGATAATTCAGTCCTGTATTTTTAAAATTCTGTGTATTTTTAGAATATAAAATGGTTATCGATATATTTCAGAAAAATCTGATTGTCAAGCATTAAAGAAAATGTTTGTTACATGGAAAGAATGGTTTTACTGGAATATCTAAACATTTAGGTAGATACAAATTTAAAAACAAAGTTAGATCATCAAAATAATTATGTAGAACTCAAATTAGTTAGATTGTCAAAACTTTTTACAATATTATCATTAGTTTAAGCGTTTTAGATAATTATTTTGTTGGTCCACAAAATTATTTTCTGTGTCTAGTTAAAATTTTAAGTACTTCAGCAAAATTATTCTTTCCGTGTAATATTAATGTAAAAACCGTTATCCTTTTATCCGAAATATTATAAATTTAAATTTTGATAATCAATTCTTTCAAATATATATATATATATATATATATGACAGAAATATCTTATATTTCGTACATGAAAGAAACACTTTACTGAAGTATTTCAAAATTTAGCTAGATACAGATCTAAAAATAATTATATAGCGTTATTATTATGCTTGAGTTCTATATAATTATTTTGATGGTCCAACATAATTATTTCTAGATATATATCTAGTCTAATTTTTATATGATTCAGCTAAATCATTCTTTATAATACATATATATATATATATATATATCGTACTTTATATATACATATATATATCGTACATATCGAATGAACCTTAGAGACTATTCTCCTGTTCGGTGAATTTCAAATTTAATTCTAGATTCCATCTCCCGAGATATGTTCGACTGCTCATTGTTCAGCAGCGATCTGTGTTCTGTGCACGTTCGCAAACGCACGAATCAATATACAGCGCGTCGAAAGATATTACGTTAGTGATTGGATTCGCCAACATGGAACTATCGACCGGACCCACATGTTGCTTTTATATACATCAGGAAATAGATTTTAAATCGGCGAGATAAAGGTCAATTGTCAATTCACAAACATTTTAATTGCTATCATCTCTCCCATTAATTGTTATTAGCAACACCCGTTTTTAGTTTTATCACATTAATATTAATTTTACTACAGGTACTAATTTTAATACA
>Ga0157363_1003980_pt1 | contig 13520 bp, 7 predicted proteins | sample AttsexASBM1_FD_111477 | JGI IMG/M metagenome (GOLD analysis project Ga0157363, IMG submission 111477) | Fungus gardens microbial communities from leaf cutter ant in Ribeirão Preto, State of São Paulo, Brazil - Atta sexdens ASBM1 | ecosystem: Host-associated > Fungi > Mycelium > Unclassified ...
TATATATATATATATATTTAGGCCAGATGTCCGTCTTTATTCAGAGTCCGTTCTTATTTCAAGTAATGTCTTAAGATGTTAATACGACTTGGATTGCTTTAAGAGACTGTATTTAAGATGATCTTAAATATAAGAATCGATTATGAATATTTAATACTAGATCGGAGAAAAAAAGATTCCACGATGTGGAATAGGGAGATAATCAGTTTATTCCACAGTCATTATAATTCACGTTGTGGATTAGCAGGTCTTCTTGGCGCTAATGGACGTTTATTGCGATTGCTGCGACAGCTGTGTTCACTCGACTGGCAGTCCGGGAGCCAGGTGGGCGGACAAAGAAGCTCGATCCTCGGTTACGGAGAGCGAGTCCAGACAGAAAGTTTCCAGAAGCTCGGGAAGCCTAGACGACCGTCGGGAACTTTGGTTTCTGATGGTTGCTTGGTTAGCTGGAAACTCGGTGAAGCCCAGTCAGCGTCCTAGCGGACCACGATTCTCCCTGTAGTCGAGGTCGTCGACGGCGTTCATGTGCACGCGATTCTCTTCCTTGTTCTCGCTTCTCGCTCACGTCGACGATAATTACCGCGGCGACCGCTTTTGTCCGACTCGGACCGCCAGGGTTTCCTTCTGCGCGTTCGTGGACGCCTTTGTTGGACGGTAAACGGAACTCCCTGCGATTACAGTCACTGCGGATGAGAGGAAAATTTCCAGGCTAAGCGCGAACTTGGAACAAGAGCTCTTCTAAGCAATCGAAATCTGTAACGCATTGTAATGCGTTGAGATTGTTGATTATCGGAAAATTTTATTTCATGATAAAATCCTATTGAGACTTCAATTAAGTTTATTTTATTGAAACTTTGTTATACCATTTAGTTAATTAAAAGTTCACTAAACTATAATGAAAACTGCTCTCTATTAGTACACTTGATATGTTTATATTTGTATTTTTGTATGCACATTTTTTAAAGTGTTTGAAATAATAAAATTAATTCGTTAAATATTATACAATTTTTTAATTACTATTAATACATTTACGAATATTTTTACATAATTTCTAAAAAAAAGAAACTTAATGGTCATATCGCGATCAAGTCAGCAATTACTTTGTTACCTCGCCGAATATTACATGCAAAGTTTTATCGGATCTGACATACTGACGCGAAATATGAGAAGCATCCCTGAACACGGTGTGTTGCGTGCAGCATAAAGTATGCATCTGGAAATATATTTCGAGGAAAACAGCTTTCTCTTCCCTCCGGTTTACCGAACAGACCGGGGTATGAGATAATAGTCGCTTACCCCGTAAATATCCTTCTACGCGTATGGGTCCGTATCTTATAAATAAAATAGTGACTCTTAAAAAATAGGGGAGTATTATTAACTCGCATTAGAGGGTGGTCTTTCACTGGCGAGGCTGGTTGTCCCGTTTCCCTTCTTCCTTCGCTTACTTCTATCGAGGGTTGGGATCACGTCGAAGACGCAGCTGATGCCGTAGCACCGCAGGCTCGTAAAATAATCCTCCGCACGGCCGCGGCGCGGCGGCGCAACGGATTAAGAAAGTGGAGAGACGCTGCGTGCGTGCGAAAGAAACGTTTGCGGCGAGAAAAGACGGTTGTTGTAGAGAACTGACAACCTCTGTAAGCCATAACGTAGCGATACCCTTCAGAACTTCCAACGAAGCATAAGCCTCGTTGTTTAGTTGAATCGTTTAGCTTCTCGAAAAATTTGAGTTATCATCTAAATTTTTGCCAATCGAAGGAAATGAAAATAACATTTTGTACAAATTATCAAAATTCCAAATATTGATTTAGAAGAAATATTTAATCCTTATTTCGGATCTATTTGATTCAAAATGTAATTAATTTTTTTGTGTTAATATTTTATTTAAAAACTTTTCTCTGGTAATTGATAATTTCGTCGGCTAAAATCCTTTTTATTTTGATATTTCACTATATCATCATGTATATAATAATTTGAAATTCTTTTGTACAACTTTTTATTAAACAATCTAGATATGTGTATATATGTGCACACGCGCGGGAATATTTATTATAATATAGTAAATATGTGTGGACAAGTAGAAGGATAGCAAAGACGATTACTTAGCTCAATAAGTGACGATAACGGCTGGAAGGGACGCTTTTCCTTTCTAGGCTTCAGTGACTGTCGAGATATTCCGTCAGTGGATTTCTGAAGTCGTGATGCCGGGTGATATGATCTTTTAATGGTCGCTTTGTGGCTCGATCCATCGTTGAGATCTAAGAAGACTGGTGGTTGGCTGGCACAAGCTTCTCTACCTTGTCGTCTTTGTCGTGCAAGCACTAGGAACGTGACTACTTCCTTTTACATGATATCTTCTCCCTCGCACCTTGATCGTAACCTCGTCCTTCCCTCTCGTTAACGAAGCGAGAGGACCGTTCGACCGACCGGCGGCTGTGTCGATGCTTAATTTTCCCCTCGTAATTACGCGGGTAGAACGCGCAAGACGAAGACCAAGCATTGTACGAAGGAGGGTGCAGACCGTAGGGAACTAGCTCGTATATTCGACGTAGCTACATGCCTACCCGATGTGTAGAACTCCTGTCGAATCTCCTCCGGTACAGAACAGGCCGCGACAAATTTTAAAGACGATTACCATGTTTTTGCCGCTCCGCTTTTCTGTGTAAGGAAAATCTGATTTTACTCGAGCAGTGTTTTTGAAGAAAACTTTAAGGGAAGAAATTCACAAAAGAGTATATTCGTTATTATTGTAACTTCTTGTAATTTGAATTTATGATAAAAAGGAAAATAATTTAAGACGAGAATAACACGAATTTTCAATATTCTTTTATTGAAAATCGATAATCTAATATTTAATATAAGTTAACTATAACATATTGTGTAAGTTATCTTTTCATACATATGATTTTTTTTTATTTATAATATGTCGATATTGAGTTTTCAGGAACAATTATATTTTTTCTCATAAAATTTAATTAATGATTTTTACAAAACAATACAGGAAATTTATTTATTTTTCATTGAATTTTATAATATGCTATCGTTTTAGAATTCTAATACCTAAAATAGATATTTGTGTTATTCTTATCTTAAATTCTATTTTTTCTTTGATAAATTTAGCTCACGAAACTTAAATTAAAAATAGCAAAATGCTCTTTTGTAAGGTATTAAATTATCAAAGACACTTAAAAGAGACACAAATTATTTATTTATTAATTAATTGGTAGATCAATAAAATGAAGATAGATTCTATACACGATAATAGGAGTATATTTATATGATGACAATCTTGACTATAGTGACTACAAGGAAGGAAGGCAGACTGGCAGCCCAGGCTCGAGACTGGGCGGTCGCATGAATTGGCTATTAGTAGTTCGAAACAGTATGCTCTAATGGCGACCTGTTGGCCTTTGCTCGCGTCATTGGACCCACCCATACCCGTTCTGTCGGTTGTCCTTCATTAGGAGGCCTTGCCTGACAGAGCGCGATGGTGAATAGCGGGGCGGCTGAGTTTAAAAGCCATCTTTAGTTTGACGAAATGGACAAAGTATTCCGAGGGTAGTCTTCGACTGGAACTATTACCTGAAAATTACTATCTTTGATGGTCCTGATGGTCTATTGTTGCAACAACGATAATGACAAGTTTTGAATTTATCTATGTGATGCAAAAGATAGCAAGTATTTCTTCACCAATCGCGTTTATATATTGCCTTATTGTTTCGAAGAGGAGGGAAATGATAAAGCACTGACTTCCATATCCTCGTTGCAAAATTTCTTCGTTCGCCGTGAATGCAGCTTCCTCTGTGCTGTGCGACGTTGCAAAATTCCTCAAATTGTTCGCGCTGCTTCAGTTATTTTTGCAGACTAGCGCAAGATGTTAACCAGAGCGGAAGAATCTTTTTAAAAGAATGCAGGCGGAGCGGCAATGCAATCCTACCCACGGGCCAAGAAAAGACAGGATGGGAGGTTGAGGATTTTCTCAAAGGGTTTCCGTTCACTCGTTCGCCCTTTGTTTCGTGATGCCGGCTTCATAGCGGCGAAGCTATTGACTCGTTCTGCCTGGCATTTCCCTCTTTTCTTTGATTTCCCCTTTGTAGGAAGACACGCGGAGACTCGATAATGGCGCTGAAATATTACACGGCGAATCTGTTCGCTACGCGATCTAAATTCCGCTCGAGTAATTCTAATGTAGAAGAAATAGATACGGGATTATGACATTTATAATATGATAATTATCTCATTAAGTCGCTTGACAAGGCGATCGAACATCTTTACATTAATTTAAAATTTATAATATTTCTTTGCACAAAATGGTCTATAAAGGACAAATTAAGGGAAACGCTTGCTCCGATTGTAATTCTATAAGATAATCGGCTAAAGCATGTATGTACGTGTACTCATTATACACTGTTGAACCCTACAACATCTCTTGGCATATAGCTATTCTTCTGTCGCCTTAGATCAATGTTTTGTGAATGATGTCGCTTGTGGATGACGTGGGATTTTACTGCTGACGTTCCACGGTGCGTCAGCTATTTTCCACACTGCGGCGAGCGATCGGTCGAGGGATTTCTATTCCTGTCGCGCGATGTTGCCTCAACGAATCGCGTTCACCTCCGTCGTAAGATTTCAACAACGCCAGGATGAAGGCATTTCGTTCTCTCCTTCTCTCTATTCGCTCCGTCGTTACTCCGATAGAATTCAAAATCCTGGCGTTTCCATCATCCTGCCCATGCCGTGAGTCTGGCACTCCTTAAATCGAAGCTAGGAGATCCCTGCAGCGCCGTCCTATTTCCTTACGCCACCTCGAGAACGTCCGCACGGAGTCTTTTGCAATACGTCCTCAGCACAGCCCAGCGCTACCCTTTCTCTTAACGTCCAAAGTTTTCAAACTACGACGTTCAATGGGGACTGTCGTATATATGGTACACTCCCTTGACATCCCTCGCGTCGTTCGTCCATTCTTCCTGTTCTCTCTATGCTTCCGTCTCTCTATTCGCCGGCCTGCACCACGGCCGAAGCTGACGTTCTAAAAAGCGCTCTCTCGGAGTCCGAGAATTGGCTCCGCGCAGAGATCAAAACAATTTTATGGGGGCGCGGTGACTTGGGGAATTTTATTTGTTGTCATAGTATGATGCGTGGCAATCATCGTGACATTCCAAAATCGCAATTTGCTTTGAAATTCTATATCAATATATTATACTATTAATAAAATTGCTTTGTTTTCTCAAATTGTTAGAATTATTATTTCGCGGAATAATTCCTAGTGATTTTATAAAATCCGCTCAAGCTCTTAACATTGTAATAATTTGTCACATCTTGTTCATTCAAATTTTTTACGAAGAGAGAGAGAGAGAGAGAGAGAGAGAGAGAGAGAGGAGGAGGAGAGGAGGGAATTATTTTTATTATTGACATCTGCTTGTCCTATATAATCATTTGCATAATGTAACTTACATATTACACTTACATATTACACCGTTAGCACGATTTCTTGCAAGTGAAAAGGATTCTTATCAATGAAATGATGTAGGAACTCGCTCTGAAATTCTATCATCGACTCGCAAAGTGCGACCTAGCGGCCCAAGGAGCGCTCACGTGATACGACTACGCAGAGATACGACGAGACGGGTCTTTCCTTTCTCGTTGGGTGGCTGGCCGTCCTTTGTTGACGGCCTCCGCCGTTCCACGGAAACAGTCGCCAGGAAGCGAGCTAGCGCAACGAAGAGGACGCCCACCACCGTGACGTCATACACGACTGACTTCATCTCGTTATGTTACGTTACGTTCCTCGACGAGACGTCGGATGCAGGAAGCCTATCATTTCTCTCTGTTTCTCTCTCTGCCTATCGCCCTCGATCTTTCTCTTACGCTTCAGCCTCCGTTTCACGTGTCTTTATCATCCCGGTTGGCTTTAGCAACGTTCCCTTCCCATTCACATATACGCATATATATATTTTCAATTTGGTTACTTGATAATAAATTTGATTTCAATTTTACTTGATAAGATGGAAAGATTAAAAAATGATTATAAGAAAGAGATAATTTTATTTTATTAAATTTTATGCAAATATATTTCCATCTTATATCAATTAACATGTAAATACGATTGTACGTATCTCAGCATATTTAATTCTATAGAAATAGCTGATGAAAAGTAGATGATAGACTAGTAAGAGTAATAGAGTAATCGATGTCAAGATAAGGGGATAAATATAAGCATTGATTTTGATTAGAAACCTTAGCGATTTTACGTTCATCTTAAAGTCTGGGGGATTGCAACTAAGTAAGTAAATGTCCAAACACAAGCAACCCGGACGAGAAGAAGAGACGAGAGGGAGGGGGGGGGGGAGAAGGAGAGTGAGAGTGTGACTCAGGTCGTCGTCGTTGTTGTTGGCGACACCGTGAATTTATGGGGCCGTAACAGCGACAAGTGGTTCACAAGTCGCCGGTGGCATCACCGTTTGGCGCTCACCCTGAGAAGAAGGGCTTTCTCGTTTCGCTCTCACCTCCCTTTAGCCTGGAACGAAATAAATTGGGTTTACCGAGGAAGAGACGTTCTCGTTGCTTCCTCTCGTCTGCGGACGATGCCGTACGGATTTACCGGTAACGTTGTCGACTTTATACGGCCTCGCACCCCATGTCACGCCGGTGAGATAATTACGCATCCTTCAGTAGTTACACACCGGAATCTTTCATGCGAGTGCGCACACTGCACAATAATTCCCAATTCCATCATCTTCTGACATCGGAATCCTTAATAATCTTATCGATCATCATCCTTAAAAATCGTAGTTGCCTTATTTCAGATGAATATCGTATGGCGGGTTACTTTTAGCTGCAGTTTATAAAGAAGAACAAAATTGAAAGTTGATTAATTTCATTAATTTAAATTTGTTATATCTGTGAAAGGAGAGAGAATGTGCTTTACGTTTCTTTAATTTTTTATGCCGATTCTATCTCTCTTCTCTTTTTTTTTGTACTGTCTCGTAGAAGGGGATTCACGCGATAATGCCTGGCGATTCGATTTGATCCGAAGCGGTGTGAAAGTGACGGCCGTCCGCCTCTTTCTCCAGCGAGGAGCGCTTTGTAGGTCGCGTCGCACCCCGGCTACCCCTTTCAAGAGCGACGGTTTAAAGCGTATTAATTAACCCTTTATTAGACCCGGGCGAAAACCGCCGCGCGCTGGCGCGAGATGAGCCTGATTCAGGGGTGCTACCAGCGAGTCTGGGTTTGCCCTGGGTGTCGTTCAGTATTTATGAAAAGCTTCCAGAATATTTCTAGCTGCTGCTCTCGGCGCTCGCCTCCTCGCTACTTAATTTGCGATAAACTTGTGTTAAACTGAACTTTCTTGTTGCTGCAACATTTACGAGTACGACGTCATTGTAGGATTAGCTTTCTCAACGCAGCAAAAATGTTAAATTTTAGTTAAAACATGCAGACTCTTATAGAGTGAGATTACACTTTTTTTTGCCTTTCCCAAAACTATTTTTTATTCTGTTGTCTTTAGATCTTTACATTTATGATATGGAATATTTTATCAACAATAGAGACACTTCTATTAAATTTATTCTTGTCTTCAAGTTTAGGTAAATTATTTGTTACGACATAAAAAAGATATCTATCATATTGATAGAATCTTTCACTGCTCGCTTTCTTGCAAGCAATAAATAATTATTTTTTTCTATTACGCAAGCTTATTGATATATCAAGGCATTGGATATTCTGATATCTTTAACAAATGAAACTTTTAATAGTCCTTTCATATGAATGCCTTCCATTTTCAGTTCGAATCGAGACATTCCTTGCGATCGTCATTATCTGTTTACCTCGCCGTCCGGACAATCCCAACCCAAGTAGAAAGTCACGTTGGAAGGAGAAAGGGAGAAAAAAGCGGCGCCCCGCGACAGAAGTTTGAAGAAGGGAGAGAGGGCCGTTTGTCTGTCGAATAGTCCACATATATCGCTCGTAACGTAGCTCGCTCTCTCTTCTGGTGAGGGGCGAGTGTGCTCAATTTGCCACGTCGAGGGTCGCAGGACCCGGTGTACCTACGCGATGGTGGGTGGGCTTGGTAGAATGGGAGAGTCGTTGGAGGGTGTACGGGTCCCTTAGAGGGACGTAGGACGAGGTCGTCGGAGATGTAGAGCCTCGGCTGGCACGATGTACGACGGGATCGAGATGAGATTGTCCCGCTAGGCTTCTCCGTCTCGCTTCTACCGTGCTCACAAACCACCCTTTACCCTTAACGGCTTTCTTCTTCGATAAACTCTTTACACGGCACGAGTCATCGGTGCCTTACTGCTTTCGGGATCATCGTAAAAGGCGTGGCTTTTTTAAAAGCATCTTCAACGAGAGCTTATTATAGTTTATGTCGTATATTGATATACGTATTAATGTATAATACGATGTAACGTATTTAAAATTTTAAAATTTTAACGTAATTTAAATATAATGTATATTAGATTTATAATTACGTAAAATTACATTAAATAATTATAAAATTATTTCAGATTTTTCGGAAAAGATATTTCTTTTATGAAAAAGATAAGTTCTTTTATACATTAATTTATATAATATGTGATGTGAATAATTGATAATATTCTGAATAAATATTGAATTGTTTTTGTTTTCTGGTTATAATATTGGAACGCCAAGTGATAGATTAAAATTAATTAAAATATAGTAGTGATTAGTAATTTTGCAATATTAATTTCAGCTCTTGACATTTCCAAGATTCGAAAATTGAATGTACCGACATAGTTAAGAAATGTACATACAAAAAGAAGTGCGTTTGAATGGAGGAGGGGGTTATTGGTCCAGAATCATAAGCGAGATGTCTTGGCTCAGTCAAAAGACGCAACGTGCATTTGATAGCCTTATCCTGGGGCAAAGACCCGTTGGTAGGGAAGGGTGGAGGCTGATTTTCGGGCGCAAACTCGAGTAAGAGGCGACTGAGGAGTAACACAGTAGGAAGAGGGGGCAGGCGTATAGAAGGGGGAATTCACGAGATGAGTTTAGACACACGTGGAGACTTAGACGAGACGAGACAATGCGGATATTGGACCGGGGAAATATGGAGGCAAAGTAAGACGAGTTATCGATACTGAGAGAAGACGGCGACGAAGATGGCGACGGCACAAGATAATGCCGGTAGACAAACTTTCGGGGGTGAGGTGGTATCCTTGGCAGTTATCAGAGCCCGCCGCAAAGGTAAACGTAAGCCCTTAGTTTGAAAGCCCGCTCCCCCGAAGAGTTTCTTGTCATAGGATAGGTAAGGTAACAAGCGGCAAAGTATCGTTGTTGATACTTGAGATTGCGGATTATCAGTAGAATATCATATGCATCAGACATATAATATTAAAATAAAGCTTGTTTGTATAAGATTTTATAATCTAATTTGTAGATAATTGTAGAGCGAAAATAATCGAAGACAGGCGAGAGTAATCAAATCATTATGTAACACGAATTCAGCTTTCTCATACTATTTCTCGGATATTCGTATACTGGTCGTAATCAGCAATTTCAAGTCTGATCGCTAAAAACATGTCCCAGATTTCTTATTTTGGTAGCGGGTGTCATTCAGACGGACGGGTGTATCGAAGACAAAAGATCGAGCTCAATCGTGCGAGACTTCCAGGGGTGATCTGTGGATCGATTTCCCGGGCCGCAAAAAGTCAGGGAGGTTGGAGGAAAAGAGGGGAAAGAGAACTATCTTCCTGCAGGCTCACGGGGGACATTCGTCGAACGTTTTGCGACGGGTTAGTCGAGCTCGCTCACTGCAGGAGCGAAAGTAGGACCTGTTTAATGGAGCTCGAACCATTCTGGAAATTTGATCGGCGAGAACAGCCAGCCAGCCGTTCTTCCGTGCCCCTTCTATGTCCTCTTGCCATCGTCTTCTTTCGTTCTTACTCGCTCTTTTTCTTCGCTTCGAAATCGAGCTCTTTCTCCTTTTCTCGCATTCCATTCTGGATTCGAGTTGCTTTTCCAACTTTGATTTGATTCCGTGTCCTTCTGTTCTTTTCCTTGGTTCTGTGCTCGATGCAATAGTTGAGAGCAGTGATTTCAGAGAATCGCTGAGCGAATGATATTGTCATATAGCTCTGTAGATAACTTGTGCATTAGAAATGGATAGCTTCGTTACACAGTTTTACACTAATGGAGTGGATCTGATGCTATTACACTATGTATGAATCTGATGATATTAAATATTAATTCAGTATCTAATGTTATGAATATAATAAGCAGTATATATTATTTATTAGAAGGTCAATTTATACATGTAAATTATTATGATTAGATAATTATAAAATTTAAAAAATCGTCTTTTTTCTTATCATTTAGGTTTTTATTATTACTAATCTAGTTTGTGTTCTATTCTATTTTGACCGAATAGTGACAAGTATAAAGAACGGAAAGAGAACAAAAGCGAAAAGAATCAGAGATAAGGCCTGGACTGTAGCGTCTGCAGTTTTGAAAATTTACTGTCTCCTTGCCTAGTGGTCAGGGAGATGTAACGCCTTCTGTTTGCATGTAAAGTATCGCCAGTCGACTGACCATGGACGCCATTGTACCGAATGTAGATGTATACGGGGCACTGCTGTGGTCTCTTCGTCGACAGAACGATACGAACTCCGGCAGGAAGTGACGTGCTCGCGAAATGGAGTGAAAATTCTACGGCAGGAAAAAGCCACGAGCAGCATCATACAGAGAATTGTCATGTAGAATTGTAGTCGTGCTCTCTATCTATAAATTGTTTGATCTATTTGAAATAATCTTTCTTTTTTAATATAAATATAATCAGCGCGCTATGTTTTCAATATCTGAATTTTACGTCATTTGATTCCTCTACAGATTTACTTTCAAGTTTTATTGACTTTGTGCTGAAATTAATAGCATTTGCTGAAATTGTTTAATCTGTATTATCTCGTACTTTCAAAAATCTACATTTATGGTATATGGGAAAATGTGATTAGGACAAATTCCATAGAAGGCTTACATCTTGAAGTTGACTTGTTTGCTTGGCCATTCTCCACGCATTCATCTTTAGGTGACCCTGTCCACGGAGAAGGACCCTTCGTGACCATTACTCGGCTAGCAAACACACTTCGACCGTCCTTCCATTCTGTTGTACGTATCTCAAACCCTCTGTATCGGCGGAAGATTTCTATTTAAATGAGAATCCATTAGAATCTCGAGGCGAGCGAGCACGGCATCGACTCGGGAAGTTTACTTCTACCGGATGCTAATCAGCATTTCCTGTTGGAGGAAGTGTTCAGCCTGACTTCGTCTTTTTAAGAAAAATAACTTTCTTTTGAACATTTGCGTCAAATTGTTTTAAAATACACAATTGAAATTATTCCTTGATGAAGCACAAATTTATATGTATATCTTTTCTTTAAATTCTAAAAAAAATTGAAACACAAATATGTTTTAATAGAAAATTTCCAAATAACTATTCTTTGCGAATCAACTGTTAGTAAAAAATAATAAGACGAATAAACTAATTTATCCTCTGTTATAACTGAAACATGAAAAATTATAGTACTTTGTAAGTCAAGTTTATCGACGTAACAATTTTAGCTGTGATTTTCAAAGAAGTAAATTTCGATATACTGGTTGTGAAAGCTTTGTCTAATTGTCAAAGCTCTCGCCGCAAGCCTTCATACTGATGTCTGTCCTTTCCCGAAATTAGCGGTAATACGCATTCAAAGTATCCACAGATTCAACCTGCACGTGTGAATGCAAACGCGGTCTTCAAGGGCGTAACGATGGCAAGCGAGCGTGTATCTATGCTTGTCCCGCATTGCTGGGAGCCCGCACCTATTTACGTGTCCCAGTATTGGCAACCGTCATTAAGAGACAGCATCGGACGGAGAAGGTGCGCGATGGGTAAGAACGAGACGGGATATATAGAAATGACAAAGCCGCTCGTTAGGCCTTCCGAGGGTCCTCACGAGCGGTGCCAAGGGTGAGAACGTGCTTAGACCTCGATCCATCCCTTCGACCTCTGCCTTTCCACTCACCCCGTACCAACATGACGTACTCCTAGTCGCGTATTCTTGAACACCCTTTTCGCAATGGTCACTTGCGGGTCTCAAGAAGGAAGCCCCAAAAACGGCTTCTGACCATTGATGGTCATCGGAGCGGAATAAGAATTTTGTTATCGCGCTTTTCAAATATTTGCGAGCATCAAATGGCCCGCATTTTTCCTCAAGATTGCTATAGAAAAATTTCTCAAAACAAGATTATCGCAACAATCAAATAATATAAATATGGTTTTTCTTTTCTTATAAACAAATATACAAATATATAAAAATATAAATTTATACATTTATTTATGAATATGTTATACCTACATTTGTCTTGTGAAAATTTGTATATTTACGCGAAATGTAATTAAAATAAATCAGGTAAATCATATTGAGGTAACATTTGCATTTTACAATTAAATGAATATTGAAAATAAGAGCTTGCTGATTAGTGTAACTGTGTTCATCGGAACAAATATTAGCGTCGGCAGCTGCCAGATGCAGGAAGTGAGCTGCCACGTCGGTAGCAATTACGCGTTGACTACATCCATCTAATGCCGCCTCGCCCGTAAACACTACATCGTCTTCTCTGTTACTGCCTTCCGCCTCTTTGCTCACGGCAGCGTTGCGTTCTACGGGGACGTTTTGGTGTAGTTACATTGAGTTTCATTGTGAATCACAACATCTTGACATTAGCTAATCAACATTAATTACGAGTGAAGTACATGTTTTATTTGATGTGCTGAAAATATCGTCATATTGTTTCAGGATTTTGAGAGAGATATATATATTTACGCATTTTTTTTATTTTAAAACTGTGTAATTTAATATATTGCATACTGATTTTTTCTGTTTAAAGAATAATATATCACTTGTCCACTTGTCCACTTACTTTACAAGTGACGCAACTCAAAATTAGTTTCTTAAAAACGTGAAATTTTCTAATTTGATAGAAAATTATTGATAAATCAAATAATATTGATAAAAAATTTTTAACATGGTCAAATGTCATTTTTGTCATTTTTATTTTACAATTCTTAAAAACCCACTTTTTTATTTATGATAGTTAATGATTTTTTAAATGAAAAAGTTTATTCACTTTTTATAATTGACAAGGACGTTTACTTAAATCACGCACACGTATAACAATTCAAAAATAACATTTTTTTTATTTGTGTCACTTGTATTTAATAAAAAAACAATACGTTATAGCTATACCTGTATTAAAGTAAGATTAAATAATGTGTGCACGATGTAATGAACAATAATAATCTATTCAATAAGTTTACATTCAATAAGTTTACATTCAATAAGTTTATATAAATTGTAAATAAGATAATTGTTTGTTATTACTAATTATATCAACTCTAAATAGCCTTGCGATTTATTGTTCTATAAAGTCTTGTATATTATACTGCGGAATGTTAATATCGAATGCATTTTCTGTGACTATACATATTCTTTACTTATGCAACTCGTATATGTAGGTATAATATA
>Ga0157363_1003981_pt1 | contig 13519 bp, 6 predicted proteins | sample AttsexASBM1_FD_111477 | JGI IMG/M metagenome (GOLD analysis project Ga0157363, IMG submission 111477) | Fungus gardens microbial communities from leaf cutter ant in Ribeirão Preto, State of São Paulo, Brazil - Atta sexdens ASBM1 | ecosystem: Host-associated > Fungi > Mycelium > Unclassified ...
GTCTATATTCTGGATATCCCAAATAATCCCAAGTATTTGATTTAAAAACTCTATACTTTTCTACAAGTATAAACTATGCTTTGACAATTCTCAAGTTCACTAGAATTTGTCAGTGTTTGTAAATATATAAGGAAAAGAGAGGTTATTGTTATACTTGATATGTTTGTAGATAGCTTGCAAATGTATATTAATAGAATTGGGTTAGGGCTAGTAAGCAGATTAGTAGATAAGTATAAATGCAAACTCTAAGCATAAAGTAAAGTTTTTAGACAAGCAGATTCCCTTATAATATTTATTCAAATCTAAAAGAATAATATTAATTTAACTAGATATTATACTACTATTTATAGATAAGTATGCAAATATCATAGACAGATTGTATATATAGTGCAGGATAAAAGTAGAGAGTATTAAGGCTAAGAAAATCCAGGTAAAAGATAGTTCTAGATTAGTCTTAACCTGTAAAATGGAAATCAGATCAAGTTTAAAAGATGCAAAAAATTTCAGGAAAAACCATCTGAAAATAACATCAAAGATATAATATAAATAAATATCAGAGTTTGCAGAGTTTGACTAGCAGCTTTCTCATAGAAGATAAAGTATCTAATTATTAGTGTTAGAAACAAAATAGCTACTGAACCAGTTATGCTAAAAGTATGCAATGTCAAGCCAAGTTTTGATATCTAGCTGGTACTATATATGTACTTTATACTATATTTCTAACAGTTAGGTAAGCTATATTATAGAAGACAAAGGGTTTTTATTTAGGTGATAACATTGTGAAAGACAAAATGTACTTAGAGTTTTGGAGTTTCTATATATATAAAAAAATAGCAGATAAGATTGTGTATTTTTAGAGAAAATCTTAGATGTTAAGATAAAGTTGTTAAGATTAATTGAGGGCTGCAAATGATGGAGTTTTTAGCTCTGCAGAGATTTTAAAATAGATGTCCCATTGTCTAAATGAATACTTGAATGATTCTGAGCACCAAGTTATATCTAAGGGACAAAATTAAAGTATTATTCTATTATACATATTCTCTTATCACACTTTATAACACTTGTAATTGTTATGTATGATATTATATTATTTCCTTATCTAAGGCTATAAATAGAAAGAGAAAGTAAATTAAAAACAGAAAAGAAGGAAATAAATAAGAAGCAAAGCAATAAACCAAGTCCACTTTCTCAAGTTTTAATAGAGTAACCAACTGAAATCTTAGTATAACTCTTAATATTAGCCAAATTGTCACAAGGGTGGTAAACTGGTAAAGGATGTAATTTCTGTATATATCTTTATCTATGTTTTAATGGTATTTATCCAAGCATTTGATTGAAAAAATATACTATTGTCAGATCTCCAACTATCAAATTAAAACTATGAGTTGACAGTTAAAAATCAATATTGCAAGTTATACAATCTAACAAATAAGTAGTTGTAGTTGTATAAAGGCAAATAATTGTTACACTTTTAAAATTTTCTGGAACACAATGATTCTATCAAATTCCAGATTAGGAGTTCAAAATAGCAGATTGTCAAAGTTGTAAAGCTTGAACTTGAGTTTTTTCTAATATCTTTTTATTTTTATTTTATCTTTTAAACTTAGAGTTAGGGTTCAGCATGACATGGTCACAAGTCATGTAGTAGCAAGAGAAGAACATAGAAGGTTCTAGAAGAATGATATCATATAGTATGTTTAATATATGTTAATCTTAAGACAAACATATGGTTATTTAGGACAGGCTAAAGTAGTAGAGCACAGATCATGGGATTTTAGTAAATTAGACAATCTTATACAGAGTTCTCCATTGAGTTCTCTTGTGTTAACCCAATACAAGGTTCTTCTTATCAACCAATTTTAAGGTCTTTGAGTTGTACCACAGATAATAGATTACTCATTTTTGAAAAATATATATTCTAAATATTGATCTGCCACTTATATTACTGTATTAACCCTCTTAGTCCCAGCAATAGCTAAACATGTTGTAACATATCTTCTTTCAGAATCTGTAAGGATATAGTCCAACATAGCTATGAGAAGTTTGTATCTGTTACACTTTGAATGATTGGATTCCAGGTCTGTATGGAACCTATTGAGAACACTGTTCTTTGTATTAGCAACAATTTAGCCTGTATCATATAGACCAGAGTAAAATTCATAGAAATTTTCTAATATATATATGAGAATACTAGAAATTATATCCTTAGAAGACAAGTTCTGATAAGTCATGATAAATAAATGTAGAAAGAAGAAGCAAGGTCATATTGAGTTATATCTTAACTTACACCTTTAACTAGCATTTGTGCTGCCCAGTATTGGAATATATTGGGATACATTCTATCTAGACATACTAAACTTACCATAAATAAGCTTGCACCTACTTGTGACTAAAATATCCATATTTTCTCTATTTTTAATCTACCAATGTAAAAATAAGTTATTATATAAGGTGTCACAAAGCTAAGGGCTTAGTAATGAGGGAGTTCCCTAGCAGCCTAGTATCCTCTTAACTATAGCTTCAATAAGTATAAAATGTAGTAAAAATTGGCTGACTAAATGAGATATTCTCAAGATAAGTAAATACACACATCATTGATATTTGATTTTAAGAAATGATTCTTGACAAATAGCAAGAGTGCTGTTATTCAAGACATGCAGCATTAATGAATGGGTTAGCAAGTATACTTTATAGATTGGCTATAAAGCTATCAGAGACCATAGTTTCCAGATCAGCTTAGTGCAAAAGTAGATATAATTTAGAAAAGACAAGATATTCAGAGTATATGTACATACAGGAACATTTCTAATTCAAGTGTAAACAATCTGAAGATGGTGTCATCTTAATGACATATTTTTACTGACTAAACTTCTAGGATGAAAAAGGTTTTCATGGAGAAAAAGTGCTCTGATAACAGAATCAGACTCTTTCTAGATTATTATTTTCAAACATACAAATGCTTCTCTTAAAGAAACTAACAAAAGAAGCATGTATCCACTAACTATTTGTTTTTATGTCACTATATATTATTGTTGTTTATTCTCAATTTCTATACTGTACAAAATGCTAAGATACAGTTCTAGCAAGCTAGAGCTCAACAAAGAGTAGTCAATTGTTATCATAACAAGTAAATAAGGGTTCTGAGGTTAGATATAGAGTTTTTAGGGTAGAATTTAAAGTTCAGAAAGAGCAGATAGTAGGGTATATCAGAGTTCAGTATAGATAGCAAGCTTACTGAATGGAAATGCAGAATTTTAACCCATGATCCCAACAGTAGAAAAAAGGCAAGATATAACCAATGTGGTAGAGGGATTTGCTACTATATTATTGTAACTCTTATATGACTATATCAATGGATGTGAAAACTATACCTTCTTTCTACAAATAGGCAGTCTATTTTTCTTATTCTCTTTTTGCTAAGTCACATTTTGTCCTGTAGTCCTCACCAACAATTTAGATGAAATATAGCCAGTAAATACTTCTGATAACTACCCAGAATTTTGTATGTGGATGAGCACCACTCATTTGTTATCACCACATTCATACAACTGGCCAAACCAGAGAACCCTCTATACATCTAGCTTATTGTACAATAATACTAATGAACAATCTCAACACTGTGCTCTCAATCAACACTATAAAGAACTGGTATGCCCAGTCTATATGCTTATTTCATAGTCCAGAAACTCATCACATTTTTCCCTACCCACATTTCATAAAGCATTTGTTAGACACTCATGAAATTCTGGTCTGGTTAAGTATTGCTACTAGAATCAATACTCAACTCTTCTCTCACACTCCTTATTGTGGAAGATTACCACACAATCTCTCATACCATTAGTGGAATAATTCACCCTTCTTATCTTTATAAAAAGACTGGAAGATATCTTATATCCAGTGCTAAAGACTATTTGTAGTTTGTATAGATTGCAGAATATGGCAAAAGTAAGCTGAAGCAGAACATTGTGACTCAATAAAGATAGAATATACAATTCATTGTATTATGGCAATGGTAAAAGTTATTTTTTATTTTATGTAACTGCACTTAAATGAGAATGAAGTATAGAGCACATACTACAACAAATTCACAGTTCTCTTATTTTTACTCATCTGACAATACTATTACTATTCTTGAGCATGAACCACTTGAATGACTGACATAAGACACTTACTTAGGCCTTAGTTATATCATACAAATCATTCTAATTAATCAGGCCTTCCTCAAATATTTTGCCAACAATTGTATTTACATCCTCAAATATCCAATATACTCTGTCCACTGGTTATTGTCAGATATTGAGAAGGGTTGATGTACAGCCACTTGCACTGTTATAACTCAAAACCCTTAGAGTTGGATTATGAGGTATCCTTGTATTGGGTAACACAAGAGAATCCAACAGAGAGCTCTTTACAAAATAGTCTACCTTATATACTCCTACAGATGGTCTGTGCTAACTACTGTGCACCCTACCCTAAATGACCATGTATAAAGCGTGAGGCCAACATGTGGTGTCCATGTTATATGACATCATTTGATTTCAGAACCTTCTACTCTCTTCTTTTAAGTCTTGTGATTAATGCTGTGACCACACCATCAGATGTGACAGATGTGACAGTGTGACAGATCACTTCTAACCCTAACCCCTGAGTTCTAAAAATAGAAAAATGAAAAATCATTTGAAAGGAAAATAAAATAAGAAAGAAAATAAAGAAAAAACTAAGTTTACATTCTTCGATCTTGACATGCACCAGATAACAACATTACCTTGATTACACTTTATACATGCTTTCTTTCTAAGAAAGCTGTTGAACTATCATACACCAATGAAACTGTATTGAATTATTATTTGGATGTATATAAGGTAGTTGTCTGGATAATCAGTGGTATAAAGGAGCTCCTTCACTTTCCTATATAACTTTTCCTAGTAGCTAATCTCTTTACATATCTCCAATTCTTGTTATGAAGAATATCTCTACCAACAAAGATGTACATGTCATGTTCTCTCTCAATGTGACTTGCTATACATCTGAGGTTTGATAACAGTGGATCACCAATAGGGAATCTCTTTATAGTCAAATAATATATTTTTGTAGCTTAAAGGAACTCAGCTATTGACATTGAGTTATCTATATCCATTATTTCATCTATGGACAACTCAGATACTCTCAGCAGATGTAGATCTTAGATCTATAATAGTATTAGATGTCTATTATATCTCTAGTTAACAAGACTGGAAACTACTTTTGTGAGTCTGTGGTTATCTTCCTCAATCAACTTTATTCAAAATGATTGCTTAGCCTGATTACATAGGTTAGTATCTCTCATTCTCTATATGTAGTTAGCTTGAGACTTACCTGATCCAAAACTTCCTATTCATATAAATAATAAGCCACTAGCTCAATTCCATGCTTGCAAAGTCAAGTTTCTGCAAATTGAGCAATGAATAGTTGGCAAACATTCTGATAGAGTAGGAATTATATATTTGCTCTTTCTAAAATACATCTTATCTGAAAAGAAGAAATTTGAAAAGAATCACATCCTAATTTTTATCAGCTATCACCAGCATTTTATATTGAATTGTTATACTAGGGATAGCAGAATGACAACAGTAAGTAATGAAATTCCAGACTACCTTGATATGCTTTCAAGCATCATTAATAATCATAGTCTTATCATATATACCTGTATTTTGCCCTATGAGTTTCAGGAGTGGTTTGATGATAAGCTCATGAAATTAGACATCAAGTTGGATGTCAAGTCCTTTATTATGCAGATCTTAATCATGCTGAATCTTTGAGCCTATTTCTAGTCTATACTCATTTACTATTTGAGCTAGTTGATAAGCAATAGTTGTGAATTTGAAGCTGCAAATTTAGAATATGTTTCATCCCCTCTTCTCAAAAGATATATGTGTCTACACTAGCCAGTAGTATATACTATATGTTGAAGACTTTGTTATTGTCCTGGCAGATGTTCTCTGGAAGTTTCTTGATTATTTTTTTGAATTCTGGATATATAATGTGACAGTCACTTGCTTTCTCTTTGTATTATCCAGAACCACAATCTTAGGTCATAAAACAGAGGTCTTCTCCAACTGGTAGTATGAAGTATATATGGTGACCTTATTCTCTGGAATTGTTTCTAAATTGCCTATAGGTGAGTGTGTTAGAGGATTGATAGGGCTTAGTAATCTGAGCTCAGTGTTATATATTGAGATTTCATATTATCACTAAGTTGAATATCTATCTCATGATTTCCTGCTATGTGGTGTATGGAATTATTTAACAATGTAATATGAATTTGGATAATCTATAATTTACTATTGAATAAACACACTTATTAATACTCATGCTGTGATTAGTACAGCATGACTAGGTGGTGATACACAGCACTCACAGTGAATTGCTCAAGTATCATCTATTTATACATTTATATTAGTATTATCAGAGTTGTTATCAAGTGTAGTTTATACCAAGAGAAAAAGTCTGTAGAATTGGCTCAGAAAGGCATTTGAGTATGGAAACTCTGTAAATTGGGCTTGGTGATGTAGACTTGTTAAAATAACCTTGGCTTCAGCTTATATGCTGTGCCATCTATTTGTCATGTGGTCACAAATTCAGATGGATAGATAAAGTTTGAAGTAGAAGTAAGTAAGTGTTGATAGCAGTATATTACTATTGAACACTAGGAATTAAGTTCAATAGGAATTATCTATCAAACTAGCAAATTACAGTATAACTACTAGTTTTATATACAAGTTAAATATATAGAAGATACTTGGAGTTTCAGTATATTGCCTTAAATAGAGGTTTTAGTAGTGAAACACTAATAGGAGTAAACTCTGTTATGAAGGACTGATTTTAGAAAAAAGTATCACTACTATAGGAGACTAGATATTCTGGCTTGTTATATCACCACCAGAAGGATATATTGTAGAAAGAGTAGCCATCATAGAAGATAAACTTATTTCCAAGGTATTATGATGAAAATATTGCCATGAAGACTTATCTTTGAAATATTAGACTTGATATATAATAGTTACAAACATTGGACTTGGTTTTATTTTATTTTATTTCTCTTTTATTTTTTTATTTTTAGTTTTTATTTTCACTTTTCTTTATTTTGAACTTAGGTAAGGAAGTATGATGTGATGGTCACATATGTAACAGTCACAAATCACATGATCACATAACACAAAAAGATTATAGAAGGTTCTAGAATAAATGATGTCATATAATATAGCAATAGCATGTTGGCCTTATAGAACACTTATCTAGCTTTCTACTAATAAATCTCATTATATTAGTAATTAGTTGTCAGTTGTCTATACTACACTATATTGTTGTGTATTTGTTTCTTCTCACAGATTATAGGCTTCAGTTATTTATTATAGAATACTTTAATATTTTATTTCTTTTCTATTTTTTAATATACTAATATCTATGAGAAGAGATATGTAACTGACTGAAGTCACATGATAACAATATCACTAGAATATGTGATGAAAATCATATTATCCTCTCTTATAATTCTTTATTGGTTTTGGCTGGTATTAAAAAGTTATCTATATAGTTTGCAAGTACTCCTTCATACAATAGTTCTTGGAATATGCTGTTCATCATCCTTTGGAATGTTTCTAATGAATTGTATAGCCAAAAATACATGACTTCTGGTTTGAATAATCCCTTTTTCATCAAAAATGCTACTTTCTATTTATCTCCTTCTTTGATTTGTATATTGTTGTATCTCTAGATAAAGTCCAACTTGTTAAAGTATCTTGTATCTTTGAGTTTATCAATTACTTTTCCAATTAATGGTATCAGTGTCTTGTTTTTTATTGTATGTTAATTTAGCTTTCTGTAGTCCTGTACTAATTGCAAAGGTTTATTCTTCTTTGAAATATAGAAATATTGTGCTACATATCTTGAGCTTGATTTCATAATTAATTATATCTTGAGTTGTTTGTCAAACTATTGATTTAGAGCATTGCATAGATCTTAGTATTTAGCTTTTTGGATGTATCTTCTAATAGGTTAATTTTATAATCACATTCTTATATTTTTAGCAAATTTTCAAATTTTTTTGTTGAATAAGTGTATAAAAGACCAAATATACTATAGTAAATCTTCTGTGTTCATTGGATCTGTTTTATTTGATATTTTCTGATGTCCATTATTTATTTATTCTATTGGTGTAATTCTTCTGGTTCTTGATTTAAAAAATATATTCTAATACTGTATTTTGCATTCTTTTGGAAATTTTGTAAACTGTATTATCCTTTGGTCTCACTTTAATCCTGGATTATATTTGACCAACTAGTCATGTCCTAATAATATATCTATGCTGTTTGAGTCCATAACTACTATATTAATGTTTTCTGTATATTCATTGATTTCCAGTTCTAATGGTACAAACTGAGTTACTTTGTGATTCTCACTTCTGGTTAAATATATATTAAAAGTATCAAATAGTCTGGGTATTAGTGTCATTTTAATCTATTCCTTCTTTACTAGCTATTCTTCTATATCTATATAGGTATATTCTGAGTTGATATTATAGCCCAAACTCTGAAACATGTCTGAAACATGTCCATCTTTAATACAGTCATTTTAGCATCAAAAAACTGTTAGTGTTTTAGTTTTTTATAATGGACTTACTTCTATCAAAATTCCTATATTTATTCAGACTTTTACACAGAGGTTTCTTCTATCCAGTCAGAGATCATTTTTAGTATTTTATTACATGAAAAATTTACTTAGAGATCTATTTTCATTACTCCTTTAGTTTACTTATATATTTAAAACTAGTAGTTACTCTATAATAGCTAGCCTGCTTGATAATTAACTAAAGTTGACACCAAACTCCAATATCAATAGTGATACACTTACTCTTCTTCTTATAAGTTAAGACCAAGATTGTTCTAGAAAGTCTGTATATCTGTTACAGCATAAGTGTCATGATATGGTAAAGTGTGGACAGACTTAAGAACAGATAAGATAAGATATAGATAGTAGTATTATTATTAGTCTATGATGAAAGAGAGAAGGCACATGACTAGGAAGTCACATGACATTACATCATAAGGCCTAGAGTAGTCGAGAATAGTCTAGAGCAGTCTGGAAGAATCTAGGGTCTAGAAGGATCAGGAAGAGTCTAGAGATGGAGTGATATCAAGGGACATAATTCCTCATGGTATACATATGGTGCACATATGGATGATGGAGATTAAAGAGTATGATGTCAGGGCACATGGACATGGCATGGTTGCCTTGAGGTAGACACATGGAAGATGAGTAATGGACATGAGGACAGAGCATAGACATTAGGGTAGGACAATGCATAGTCATAGCACAGACCATGGATACTTATATAAATAGTTGGTAGAATACTGTTGTGGTTCCCTATCAAGTTCTCTTGTGAATACACAACTTATATTCCCACTAGATATTCCTCCTGTGAGATTTATTGATTGTGCTTTCATTGGACATTGATCTAATAGTTGCCACAACAATAAGAATACAGAGTAGTATCTACAACTATATAAAATCTTAACTACTATATAAGGCACTGACTTATCATACATATGGCTAGCACACAGCATAGCTAATCATTGAGTCATGAAAAAACAACCCTAACATCTATTGTCCATAAATGAACTACCTTGTAAATATGAGGTATCAATTGTAATAATATCCATTAGATTTAACACATTCTTATACTTGTCAAAACTCTACATTTTCTTTGGACTTTTACTCTTTAAGTGTGGACTATGCTTAATAGTTGACTAGTATTTTAAACCATAGTTCTTTTCCATTTAATATCTTTATATTTGTACATGTATTAAGTTCTCTTTTCTTGTTATCTATTTATTGATGAATAACATATTTATATTGAATTTTCAGGGAATTACTATATATAAAGGTTCATTGTACCATACTGTTATGAACTTAAATCCTTAGGGTTAGATAAAAGAACAACTCTTATATTGAGTAACACAAGAGAACTCAATAGAGATCCCTTTACAAAGTAGTCTACCTTATATACTACTACCAATAATCCGTGCTCACTACTGTGTACCCTACCCTAAACAACCATGTGTAGACTATGAGGCCAGCATGTGTTATCCATGCTATATGACGTTACTTGTTCTAGAACCTTCTACTAAATTTTCCTATGTCTCGTAATCTGTCTGGTGACTACGCCATCAAGTTGTGACTGATGTGACAGCGTAACCAATCAACCCTAATCCTAGTTGTTCTAAAAATAGAAAATAGAAAAATAAATATAAAATAAAATAAAAAATAAAAATAAAAAATAAAATAAACCAAGTCCAACTTCCTTGATCTTGACACATACCTACTTTAAACCTTTGACAAAACCTACTTTTTTGTTATTTTCATCTTTATCCTTATCCTCTGAGTTTTCTTGTGTACTCCTATTCTTTGTCTTTTGTCCCAATATTTTGCCATATGTCTGTATATGTTGCATTTAAAGTACCTAGGCTTTTATTCTTTGTTATAATTGTCTTTAGCTTTCCCAATATCCACAGACAATTCTTCTTATCTTTCTTTTATAAATTTATATTCTTGTTCTACTAATATAATCAATAGATTCCACTTCTTGAGTAACTCTGGTACTACAATAGGTAGATACCCTAATACTGTTTTGATAATACTGCTCCTAACATTCTTCTTTAACAAAAAGATAGCATGAGTATTATTGGTTTCAGCCTTCATAATCAATGCTTCAAATTCTATTATAAAGTTGGTGATATACTTCTTTTCCTATTGGAAGGTTTTGATCTTTCATTTAGTGTCTGCTGCTTTGCTTTTATCACTAAATGCTGTTTTGATCTCTTTAACAAATTCATCTCAATTCTGAGTATTGTCATAGTCTTTAATTTAATTGATTTTCTTCTAAGCATAAATACCAGCTATTCTCTCTCTAAGTTAGGCTAATATTGTGGCAATATTTTTCAGACCACAAGATGTAGTAGAATATCCATAGAACCTCAAATCTATGAATATGGATAATGGTTCAAAAGCTAACAATAGAATGGAATGTTTTGTATGTAGAAAATCAGAATATATTAACAAAGAACTGCTGGTATAGAGACAGACATCTAAGAATAGTCTCTCACCAAAGAAGCCAAGAATTGTTGAATAACAATACAAATAGAAGGATGAGAAGTAAGATATAAATTTAAACCCTTATGAAAAATATAGATAAAGATTGAGATAGAAAAAGTCAATATCCATAAATAATTGGCAAGCAAAGTACTCCTGGATTCTGAAGCAGTGAAACTTTTAATTTGTTCTGGCTTCGCAAAAGAATATAGTTTTAAACTTGTACTAGTAAAAAATATAGATAATACTTATAACAAAGGAGAAATAATTAAGTATGAAGCAGATATTTTCATTTACTTCCAAAGACATGTAGAGAGAGTAAAGTCATATATATACAACATTAGGAAATATGATATATATCAGAGTTGAAGTTAATAAATTCTATTTATTTTCTTATTTAGGACTTAGAGTTAGGATTAGTATAATATTACAAGATGTGACAAAATTGTGATACCTGTCACAGGATTGTTAAATATGTCACAGTTGCAATTGCACAATTATATAACACAATAGAAAGTTCTAGAAGTATAATGTTATGTCATACTATATATTAATAGTATATAATATACATGGCCTTTAGGATAGGTTAATATTTATATAGTACAGACCACTAGCTTAGCATATATAAGGTAAATACATTCTATTTGGAACTCTATCAAGTTCTCTTATATTACTCAATATAAGAGTATACTTTGTTTTAACTTTGAGATTTGAGTTATAATAAATATAGACAGAAGAAGAAAATGTTATAATTATGGAGAATTTGGGTAGAGATGGTGGACTCTATATTATTATTCATTTTTATTTTATTTTTTATTTTATTTTCTTATTTTGAACTTAAATTTAGGAGTTAGTGTAATATTATACATAACTATCACAAATTATCTTACAATGTGACATTATGTCATATATCCATCACATGTCACTATCACTGTTTCATAATCATATACTACACAAAATAATATAAAAGATTCTAGATATCAAAGTTGTAAACTATAAACTCTATTTTATTTTCTTATTTTATTTTACATTTTATTCTATTCCTAATTTATGGCTGGGGAGTGTGATATCACTGTCACTGTCACAAATGTTACACAATCATGTGATACAGAGAATTTCATAGAGAGTTCTGGAATGAATAATATTATATAATATAACAATAGTATATTAGCTTTATAGAAAGTATATGTATTTTAGAGTAGGGTAGTTATAGTGTGTACACAGACCATAGTCTGTGATATATAAGGTAGATTAGTTTGTACTTAGAACTTTATTGAGTTCTCTTGTAATTACTTAATCTAAAGTATTCTTTGGTCTAACTCTTTAGACTTGTGATTATAATACTGAAACAATGATATTATTACTTTGAAGTTTAAGTCATAATAGGATTATCTTACAATGTTCTTAATATATCCAGACATAAGAGAATACTCTTAGAGCAAAAAGTATCAATAAAAGTTACTAAATAAAGTCTAGTAGTTATTCTAGTACTAGTCATATTATTATAGACTAGTTAGTGTTACAATCTTAAGCTAGAGCTTAGGTTACACTAAGGCAAAGACTTGAGAAAGAGTAAAGGAATTGAATAAATGGTAAAGCATAAAGATACAGGAGAGTATTTACACTATATATACTTGTAAGAAATAAGAAAACAGTACATAGTCCATGAGGTACTTGAGTCATTGTATATGAGAAGAAAGCGAGGTCAGAGTACCTACTCCATGAGGTGCTGACTGAGACTACTACAGTGTAGCCAATCATATCATCATTACCCTCTACCCTACTCCATATTATATCCTCGAGGTATCAATCATAACAGTTAGTATAGAACTACTCAATATTACTTGAATAGTTCCAGAATTCTATAATTAATGCCATAAGAAAAGAATGATCTAAGTATAGAGCAGATATGTTGTAGCAACTACTAGTTGCAAAGACTAATAGCAATACTGTTGTAGCAACCACTTGTCACTCAAGGACAAATGATTTCACAACCAGCAAAGCTCTTCAGTGGGCTATCAAGTAACGAATGGGGGAATTACAAGAGAACTCGACAAGGAGCCCTCGCTGCATTGCTCCTCTATTTATATAACTTACAGGTGGTCCGTGCTACAACAATATCTATCCGGCCCTTAAGTCCATGCCTCTACCTCATGTCCATTACTCATCCACCATGTGTCTATCTTAAAGCCACCATGCTTCCTACATGTGCCCTGACGTCATACCTTTTAATCTCTGCTATACATGTGCACACCATGTGTACACCATGAGGAACCCATGTCTCTTGACATCATCTCCTAACCCTAACTCCATCTCTAGACTCTTCCTGATCCTTCTAGACCCTAAGTCCTTCCAGACCACTCTAGACTCTATCACATGACTTTCAGGTCAC
>Ga0157363_1003982_pt1 | contig 13517 bp, 6 predicted proteins | sample AttsexASBM1_FD_111477 | JGI IMG/M metagenome (GOLD analysis project Ga0157363, IMG submission 111477) | Fungus gardens microbial communities from leaf cutter ant in Ribeirão Preto, State of São Paulo, Brazil - Atta sexdens ASBM1 | ecosystem: Host-associated > Fungi > Mycelium > Unclassified ...
CTTTCTTTTCAGTTAATTCTGTCTTTATCATATGTGCTCAAATCATCCAAATTTCTACTTAAAACTTGTTCGAGCTTTTTCTTTTCTTGCTCTTCTTATTCCTTACGCTTCTTCTTCTTCTTCAGGTAAATGTCTTGATTAGTTTCTTCTTTCTTCTATTGATTTTCTAACGTTCTCACAAAATTAGATCTTCTTTTATTTTCGATTATTCATCGATAGGCTTGGACAATCTTCATAATTCATAATCCCTACAATCTTCTTTCTTTTAGCTCAATCCTTTTTTTATCTTTAACATACAGTTAGAATTACTATGATGTTTTGATTCAGCGAAAATTCTAACGCTGCGTCTTCAATTTCTTTAAGTAATTCTTGTACTCGGATCCTTTGTTACGTTTTTCCTTTCACTGTGTAAACTATTCTTACTGTCTGCATTCCTCCAGATAATCTCCGCCAAGTGGCTTTTCTGCTTCTCTTTTCCTTTGGCTTCCTCTCTCTTTTCTTAAATTTTCTTTTTTCTAACTTGCGACTTCTCCGAAGCTGCTATCACATTCTGGTTCGCTGTTTGATTGGACTGTTTCAGTAATCTAGACAGCATGAAGGGCTCTTTTCTAGTCCTTAATGGAGAAGGCAAGAAGATTCTAATCTCAATTTTGACAGAGTTTTAATTTAACTCACGTCTTTGACTATATTGATGACAATACAAATTTGGCCCGCGGTTAAACCGCAATGTATTAATTCACTCGGCATGACATTTTCGTGGATCATTCACGCTGCAGAACCGGCGCGATCGTATCCTCGTACCGGACTGTCGGTTCGAAAGTGATAGTGAACCGTTGGTAGTCGGGGAAACTCAGTATCACGCTGTTATGATGTGATGGTAGGAGCCTCTGTCTCCGTTACATTCTCGTGACGATGTATTCCTTTCTCTTGCACTCTTTCTCTTTCTCTCTCTGTCTCTCTTTCTCTCTCTCTTTCTTTCTTTCTTTAGTTGATGACCCATGCAAGAGTTGTTGTGATTGATAGAAACTTTCACTGAATTTTGGCGATCGCTAAAATGTTCAATGATACCAGGATTGCAAATTCTTATTTTTCTTCTCATGCGAATATTAATTCATCAATTTTAATGAGAACATGATATATAATATGGAATTATGATACGAATATTTATTCGTGTCAATTTGCATAATCTCGAGGTGATTAATAATTAGAATATTGTAGATAATCATATTATTGTAGTTTGCTATTTTTTTATGAGATTTAGTACATACATAAATGTAAATGAGATTTATATTTGTTTCGTTTCATATATTTAAAATCTTTTTATCGTATTAAAGAGAACAAAACCATGCCTTTTTTCTGTTTAAAAATGGTGATAATAAGTAACAAATGTAATTATTCATTGAATTGGATTGTACCTGTCGCGTATAAAAATTACAATTAATAAAAGTGAATAGAACACATATGATTTATTCTTTTATGGATGTAAAAATTTATATTATTCAAGGTAGATATTTCTAAAATTTTTTCTTATCTTTCTGTTATATATGCGTTATAAATTAAATTTGGATAATAATATGCTACTAAACACTAAAAATTTTTTTAATCTTTTGAATTTCTAAATAATTTTAGAGAATCTATTATACTATCATATACTCTTTCTCTTTCTTCCCTCCCTCTTTTTCTTTCTCTCCCGACTAACAGAGTTGATTCATTTTTACAGAATTCATCAATTTTAATGAACAAAAGAATAATCTTTCGCTTTGAATGTTTATTTATTTGCGTATAAAAGATAGACGATGCATAAGTCTGACGCGCGCTGTGATTACATCACCTATCGTGTAATTCCTCTCGCTTCTATAACCATTTCTTATTATATAATAAATGCCTTTTCCGTCTAAGTGAGCATCACTGTATTCATTACTCAACGAATCCTACATTTATGTTATTATAATTGGCTCTCCTTTGATGTTTTGTATAATGATATAATATTCAATTTCTAAGGATAGTTAAAAATAAGGATGCCTGTGTTAAACGTCTTAAATAAGCCGTGTAAGGAAAGAAGAAATCGTGAAGGAAAATTATATTTGCAATTTATAAATACATAAATGAAACGTTATCTAACTCTATATAAATTTTATTAGATATGTAAATCTGATATCAATTATATTTAAACACAAAAGATTATATTCTGAAAATATAAAACTGCGTTTTATTATATATTTTTTAGATTTTGAATCCTTTTAATTAAACACTGTTCAATTATGTTAATTTAATTAGTGTCTATCATGTTTTTTTTCTTTACCAAAAAAATTTTTTTTTCCGTGAGAAAATGTGTTGTAAACGTGGGGACATGAGATGGAACAGCAATTTACCCATGAGTTATCTTTGTAAGAAAGTACCTTCGTTTATGCGATCTAGTATAATTGAATAAGAATCTAATATCACCTTATTAGAGTAGTTTTGCAAGTATGCAGTAATTATTGAATCGCGCAGAGTCACTGTTCGCACTTACCGTTTCTCTCGCTTTCTCCCACAGAAAATCCTCAGAAAGAAATGTTTCATCGATCGTTTAGCTTCAGCCCGGTCTCGTAATGAATATCAACGCGAATGTTTCGCGCTATTCTCATTGAATAAAAATAAGAATGACAAGAAATGTCTGTTTGGTCTTTCTTCTTTTTCAGTTGAAACTGTCGGATAATTTATCTTCGTTTCTTTCTTGATTTCGTTCTATTTTATATTTTATGAGCGTACATCTTATTTTTTATTTATTTGTCTTACTTTTCACATAAACTTTATTTTTTTTTAGATTATTTAATATTATTTTTTTATTTTCGTGCTGTCTTCTTTATAGCGACACCAATATATCAAGAAAAGATGTTTGTTGCGTTAAATTATTGATTTTTTCTAACTTGTAAATTTAGTTTTCATCATGTTAGCGATTCTATCACATAATGAATCTTTCATTATAATTGAAAGTTATCGCTCTTGACATAGAAAATAGTTCAGACTTTCAGCTTCAATGCAGAAAATTAATTTCCAGCATTGAATAGCAACTTCATCAGCCTGGTCTAGTGACGTCAAAGTGCATTCAAGTCTCTGTTCCTTACGTTGCCGCTCTTATAACAGAAACAAAGCGAACTTTACGAAGAATTACGTCAAAGTATGTAGAGCAGGAGATCTCAAAAGGCGATATAACGTCAGAAACACTCCAACGATTTACGCTTTCATCCTTGCGGTAGATCACAATGCAACAGCTGATTTTCTTGGAAAATCAGTTTCGAGTAATTGGAAAACTTTGGCAATCAATCCACATCGGAAAGTGCGATTAATTTCTACACGGACGAGAATCGTCCGGGGAGATCCTCGACATCTTCAGAGATATCGCGTTCGAGCGAGCGTTCGCACCGGGCAAGACCGACTATCCACGACAGCGAATATCCCGACAATGAAGAGAGCGCCGTTGGTGCGCGAGGATACCTGGGTGTTTGGCGTTCCTGTACGTGTTTCCGGTTCCCCTACGCGCCGTTGCGCCTATTGTTCAACACGGCTCGATACGTACATTGTGCAACGCCCGACGTTTTACCATTGACGTACTCCACGCCCCATGGCCCGCCACGTGCATTCTTAATGACGATCCCTCTTTTCCTTCTCTTCTTCAGTGTGTATCGATATGTCGTCGATCTACGTCTCGTCGCACGCATCACCGCGCTTCCGGTGGTACCGCGATCCTAAACCGGCTCGTCTGTGAGGTCGCGGGACCACGCCGACTATTATTCACGTGATCCGTTCGGGAGCATTGCACGGAACATTCTTACCGGCGTAATCGCGTATGCCGGATTTGCGTCGCGGAAGAAAAAGTCCGCGCGTAGGGTATAAATGCGAAATTAAGGATATAAGAAAGATAAATCATTGAATGGCGAAGCGTTATTATAAAAGCAATCTAAAATTTATGCGGAAAAAGAGGACGAAAAAGACGATTTTGTTAAATAACTGAAAGTATCTGATAGAGACAAAAAGAACACTACATAACATTCAGTTATTACAGAATTTACATATAGAATTGAGCATAATCATGATTTTTGTAACAACTTCTTGATTCTTGATGAGGGAAAAAGATGAAAGATTAATTTCAGAGATTTTTATTAAAAATCAAATTCATACATTGAATTTACAAATGATCGATTGATAGGATTCATTATATTATGATTTAATTACGGAGGAATGTTTTTATATTTTAAATTTTTCTTATTTATTTATTTATTTTTTCATTTAATTATATTTTTATATGCTTGTCAATGTTAGTTAACTTCTCATACTCTCGACTCTTATTGTATTCATATCAAATTTATGGCAGATCATCATTAATCTGATTTTAATATAAGTTTATAATGATTTCAAATACTTTTTATCATTTCAGTTTTATCACTTTTTTATCATTCAATGATAGTGACAGTAGAATAATATTGAATATACCAAAAATACTTTTGATAACATATTTTTTATTAAATCATTATTAATGAAAAATTTTATACACAGGAAGAATGATTTTGCTAAAAATAAATCAGTAAACAGTAAAAGTTTTTATATTCTTTGCGCATTGTTAACCGCGCTGTACTCTCATTCGCTTTGATTCTTATTGTTTTTTTATTTAAATCTATATCTAATTAAATTTTTAGATACTTCAGCAAACTTGTTCTTTCCACTTAGTTAAAAAAATTAAGTTAGATTTATGTGCACAGTGGAAATGAAATAATTTGAATCACTGGGATTTTTTGATGACGAAATTAATTGCTTTAGGTATCATTTGACAGTTATGATCTTAATTCGACCATATGTAACTTTTTTTGATGATTTTATAACGATATTATTTTATCTATGAGAAATGATCTTGTTCCATTTCGATGATCTCCATTATCACTCGCGCGATCTTAAATTATTCAGAATAAAATTTTAATTATTTCATTTCTTTTTCCTTTATCAAGAATAATTTAAGAGAAGCACAATCTTATTTTATGCAGCATAGAAAACTTATCCGGCAAGCGCGATTTATTTCAGTCGAGTACACGTGTGTGTTTTTGAACTTTTGAGAGAGAGAGTTCATCAAAGAATAATTTATATCACTTTCCGAAATAACAAGATTTTTCCAGATATAAAAGAATATCGACAAATCTGACAAGACTACAAAAATAGTTTGTATATATACAATACAATCTACGGATCTTTACATGATTTTACAGTATTGCTTCTATTATAAGCATTGATATGCTGAAAGATGAAATCAATTTTTAATTCGGGTCATAGGCAACACAATGCTATCTCGTTACCTTATTATTAGAACTAGCAAGTGATAGGTATCGATCTACTTTGTGAATTAATAAACCTGCCACGATTTTAAATCGGCAAAACAACAAATCTTGCTTTTGTTGCGCCACGAACTATTCCAAGTTTCGAAGCGGTAGTCAGGTGTCAAACTTCAACGTTTATCTTTACCGATATGCGATTTACTGATAAAATTATTCACTGAGATTAAAAATATAGATTATGTTTGAAAATCTGCTGTTTCAAACAGAGTAATATTTGTTCTTCTATGTTTTAAATACAGAAAACACAATTCATAAATAGACATAAAAAAATAAGGGTGAACATAATTGTGTAATTATTTGATGCGATAATCAGATATATAATAACATCAGCGAGATTATCGCAATATATAGGTTTTTCTAGAGGATCATAAAAAGTACTAACTTAGATATTGATATGATCACGATAAATATAAATTCTATTATTGATAATTCTTTTTTAGAATTTTTATATTACATCATTGCTACTGATTACATCATTGCTCAAAAATGCTTAGTATAAAAATAATTAATATATGAAAGAACTATACGATTTGTATTGCATTAAAAAAAATTTGATTTATAGAAGGATTCTCAACTTTCTGAAATGTCGAAAATTAAATAGATATCTAAATTTCTTGACATTTCAGAATTTAAAATAACAGTTTTAATAATACTAATAAAAATTCAAGGATTTTCAAAATTTAATAACTTGCATATTCAATATTTATAATTTCCGACTTCAATCTACATGGAATATTTGAGTTTCAGAAAAATTTAATAATCTAAAAGTTTAAGGATGTATCACAGGTACAAGGATGTATACTTTTTTTCTATAGTGATTGGAATTTGAAATTTATATAATACTTTCCACATAAAATTGAATGTTATATACATTTATGAAACAGTAATAAATTTATATTTCACAATACAATATAGTTTAAATAAAGTTTTCTCATTTTAATTATTTTAATTATTTTTAACTTAATTATTTTTTAAACTTAATTATTTTTTTAAAACATCAACATTTTATTGAAAATGATTTTCCAATCCAGGTTCTAAATAGCTACCAAAGGTAAAAAATAGCTACCAAATTTTTTGTTTAACTTTCAAATATAATATAGAAAAATGTCTATAATTTTTTCATAATCTTTTCATTTTATTAAAAAATTACATGTAATACATCTTTAATAATCTCTAGATTCAACTGTATAGAATTCGAAAAATTAGAGGATTTAAAAATCTATTTCTTCGTGTGTCAGCTTATTTTAGTAACTTATTTTTTTCTCGAGAAAATATTAAGTGCAATATCAAACAAATATGGGTAAAAAAATTTCAAGAAATACTTAATATAAAAAAATATTAGGGAATCAATCTTTAAAATATCTTTAACACTTACCTTGATCGAAGGTTGATGTAAAGAAAAATTCCAGAAGCTATTCCGACCGCCAGTAAACTCATACTAGACGAGACCATCATTTCTTTCGTTGAATAATTTTCGTTCAACAGCTCGAAAGACGAGAAAGTGATCTTCAATAAAAACGCAATAAAAAAACTTTTTCCTTGGACGAGTTTCTCTCTTCGCGCAAGAATGATAATCCTTTTAACGACGAAGTATTTTGATGCGACTGGAAATACGCACTTTAATGGACTATTACTCGCGCTTTTTGCGATATGATATGATATTACGTATGTCGATATATAATCGATACAATCATCCGACATAGCGTGGGGTATACAGAATCATTTTAAAGCGATTAGCATTGTCGCACAAACAAGAATGTGTCCAAAAGGACACATATTATTATTTCACTTGAATTGAAATTTATGCAGAAGTGTTCTCTGGAAGTACGCTTTGTAATGTTCGCAATTTCTGTCAAATATTAAATGTAATTCTTGTATTTAATTTAATTTTTTAACTGAATTTCTCTTAAACTGAATTTGACATAACGGTTTTCCAGTAAATATTCACATATTTTCCAGTAAAGGTATTTCTCTAAACATTCGAATCAGTACGATTATAATTAGCAAACTTTATCTTTCTTTAAAATCTTCATAAATTTTTTCAAATAATCAAAATTCGGCGCTTATATTGGATTGAGAATATTTGATCTTCGTTTGTAAGAAATAATTCGAACCGCAAATAATTACTCTAATTTAATTTTCAATTAATTTGGAGTGAGAATAATAATATCGCTTTTATCTTTAGATTGTAACAATCTATGGATGATCGTATTATATAATTTCATTCATATATTCATGCGAAATTTTTTAATTAATATTTAATTAAAATGCATAAGATTTTTTGTCTTTTTTTAAATAATTCACAAAAAATATATTAAGTAAAATATATTATATTTAATTATAAATATAATTAATCCGTATTATATTTAATATGGATATTTATTTATTTATAATATGGATATAATAAAATTAGAAAGTTAGAAATTCTTTGAAATTACAACTATATATTCCGTAGAATTTATATATAAAAATATTTAAATTTAATAAATCTAAATTATTTACATATTATCTAATATATTTAAATAATCTAAATTATTATTATATATTTAATTTTTAGAAGATATTTTTTGAATAGTAAAAGCATACACGGATAAAACTAAATGCAGAAAACATTTCTATTCTCGATAATTAAGTGTATACGCTTATTTTTAATGATTATTCACATATGTGTTTAGTTTTTATCGATTTCCCGTGACCTTTGATACTGAATAGCACTCGTTAAAAATGTCCCCTTCCGATATCAATATAAGTTCAAGAATCCATAGTGATTGATGAAAAATTACAAAATTAAAATATTTCATAAATTTTAAAAACTCAATTTTCATAATTTATTATTCGATATTTATTCGATATAAATGTTCTATAAATTATTGACAATTATAAATATTTAATGCTTTACAATTAGCAAAGAAATCAATAAAATCTTCTAAATTATAAATGTAACTATATTCTTATTATAACTGTGTGTAGAAAGAATGATTTTGCTAAAATATTAAAAAATTTAGCAGGATATACATCTGCAAATTAATTTTATTTGCATATAAGCATTTAAAAATAAATTTGTTAGATCACCAAGTAATAATTACAATATATAAACTGTTCACACAAACTGGTTATAAAATGTCAAAACTTGTTATAGCAGCACTCATCATGCTTAAGTTATGTATTTATTTTGATGATGTAATACAATAAAATAATTTTATTTTCACATCTCTCTATATATACATATGTATATACATATTTTATTTTATTAGATTATCAAACTAAATACATAATTTAAGCATGATGAGTATAGATGATATCTAGGATATAGATGCTATAAAAAGTTTTGACATTTTATAATTAGTTTATGTGAACAGCCTATATAATTATTACTTGGTGATCCAACAAAATTATTTTGCTGAAGTATCTTCTTCAACAAAACAACTGTGTAATAAAATTTGATATTTTTTAAATTACTTTTTTTATATCAAGTTAAAAGTGTAATCATGTTTTTTATGCACATGTAAAATATATCGTAGAATTAACATTTAGTATTCTTATTCCGTCATGAAGAAGAATCTAATAAAATGATTCTTGAAAAATAGATATTCATTCGATTTTACATACAACATAAACTCGTAATCTCGTTTCTTTTTTTTATTTTTAAAACTTCATATCTCTCAATTTATGTCGTACTTCGCACTTCTCACTTTATCTACGCGAGTTCTTTCACGTGCGATTTATCTCTCCCACGAAGCAAACGCAAGAGTGTTCTCTATTTCAAAGACACATACGAAAGCCGCTCTCTTCTCCACACGAAAAATTTCATAAGAGTTGCATTCGCGGATCGGCCGTATCTGTTTCGTGCTCGCGATAAGGCACAACTGAAACTAAGTTCCTTATAGTCTCGTGAATAGTCTCACTATGAGTTGGGAGAATTCGTTTTTCTCGACTCACACAATGCGCAACAATTGTTAACAATTGTTTCCTCGTGACGCGGGAAGCACGTGAGTTTCACTGACGCGTTTCCATTTATCGAGTTGCCTAGGCGTCGTCATTTCGAGATCTTAAACATTTTTATTGACATTGTGATTTTCAGTTCGTTAATAGGCAAAAACTCTTGTACATGTATATGTCTTCTTGTAAGATAATAAGAAGGAAAAGTATAAGAGATTATAAAAATAGATGCTTGTATTTTCAATTTTATTATTTCAATCTAATGTATTTAAAATAATGTCTTGATTGTTAATTAGTGCATGTGAAATATATTAAATTCTTATTACTAGACTCAATGGAATGTTGAATATCTACGAAAAAAATAGTTTTGCTGAAGTATTTAAATTTTAAGTAGATACAAGTTTAAAAATAATTTTTGGATCATTAAAATATTAAATAATTATGCAAAAAACTAAAGTATTATGAACAATGTTGCAAAAAATTTTAACAGTCTAGCAACTAATTTGAGCGTTCTACAGAATTATTTTGACAGTTCAACAAAATTATTTTCAAATCTGTAGCTATCTATAGCTAAATTTTTAGACTTCAGCAAAATCATTCTTTCCGTGTAAACTATGGAACTCATTAATAAATTAAATATACAAATAAATATAAATAAATTGAGCATATTAGAAGGTACTTTTGTACTTCAATATGCTCTATTATACTTTAAGTGTAAATTTAAGTGTAAAAACTTAAAAAACTTTTATAATATTTACAGCTATTGTATGCTTAACTGAAAAAGATATGACTTTCAAGGAAATGCTTATCAATACGGTATTTCGTTAAAAAATTATTTTTCTTTGTCAAACTTTTAATTATTTTTGCTAAGAGACGTAATATTTTTTAAGATAATGTTGATGTAATGTTGTTTTCTTATTAAACTAATGGTGTGTTGTTAATTTAAAGTAATTATAGATATGGAATAAGGAATTTCTTCTTGACTTCTAAAATTATTATCGTTAAAATTATATCTTTAATATATCTTCGTCTAAATATTATCTAATATTATTAAAAGATAAACGTGCAATTCGTCGTATCTGTGAATGTAAATGCATGCGAATGTATAGATTCGTTTGCTAATGATAGATCGCTACAATATACAATATATCACTCTTTACTTTTCTCTCTATTTGTGTATACGCGATATTTATATTATATTGCAGATTGAGTTGCTGAAATATAAAATGATATTCTTGATGATCCTTTATTATTAACATGAAAATATCATATCATCATATATTAGCAGATCGTTCGTACATATAACAAGCTAACATATAACAAGATACAAATTCACGTGATAATAGCATGTTATCTTACGTTGATAATTTGATACACATATTGCTAATTATTTATACCACATGCAATGTTTCTTGATACAATCGCTTCTTCGTAAATAATTTTTTATTTTGCTCATAATTAATTTATTATTTTAATGTAATTTACATATATATGTACTTTTCTATCTAAGTAATACTAATTAACAATTATAATACTTTTCCTCTCTTTTAATTAAATAATTAATTATGTGAATTTTCAAATGTAGTAAAAACATACATTTTAATCTTGAAAAAATTTGTTAATAGATGAATTGTAACAATTACATAATTATAAATAATTATAAATTTACGTGTCGCAGACAGTTCGTTCATTATCAGTTTCTAATCACTTATTAGAATCAACAGAATTAAAGCAGCTTAGCTCTGCAGTTTTACAAATAGATCCTTTATAGAAAAAATAGAAATGGGAGAAAGAGATAATTATGCATTCGCTTTGCATGTTTGGTTTTTTAAAAATAATGTCTTCTTCGAATGTATGCATTATTATTATTTGCGACAATAAATTATCATGTGACCTTACCATTTTCATATGAAATGATATCCCTAATTGTTTTATTGGTTTTATTGGTTTATCATGGTATAATAAGATAAGGTGAAACATTGCGCATAATGACGATAGCACTGAAAACAATCAATCAAATTTGGATTCAAATGTACTTTTCTGCGTAATAACAGCATTGAAGCCAATCAAATTTTAGTCCAAATTCGATCTTCTAAATTCGCGCATCCGCGGTAACGTTTCATCTTAGGTCTATTTGCGTTGCTTGAGAAAGAAATCCCCAAAAATATTCGAATTAAAATAAGATAGATATAAATTGGGTGTTGAAAAGAGAGAAAGCGAAGATGCAGAGTGTAAAAAGTGCAAAGCAACGTGAATAGACTTCTTATCTTATTACACCATGAGTTTATTTAACTGTCGTCTGAAGAGCTTCATTTAGTATTCCGCGTTTAACGCACTGGAACGTGACTCTGCCTCGCCGATCTTATTGTGCACGCTACGTCGAAACGAAGAGAGAGAAAATCACCTTCTTTATTCGTAGCGATTATTTTTCGCTTGCATATCGAAAAGAACGATACTCGAAGGTTGATGAACGTCTGACGGTTATCGCCTATCGGAATTGGCAGTGGAATTAGTTTATTTGACGCTTTTCCAATTGACGATTGTGTTTTTATCTTCCTAATTAAATTAGTTAAAACTTTGAGTGAATTTTCGAGTGCTTATAATAATGAAAGTTAAAAGGGCAACAGAATCGATCGCCATCTTCAATGGCGACGACCCATCTTCCCTGATCGATTTTCTACCGAAGGTAAAATTAAAATTTGGATTAAACTGATACAGCTTGATGCTAAGTTCAATATCTGATAGTATGGAAAACTAAATCTTCTACTTTCTAATTTATTAGAAGAGATATAATTAAGATCATAATGCGACATGGAAACACATTAAATAAAATAATCGCGCCACATGATGAATATAAGACAACTGAGATAATTAATTTCATATAGAACTCATCCTGAGAATACAATTATAACGATTTCACTTTCAGCAATAAAAAATACTTGTCTTTCTGCATTCATATATAATAGTATATTCGCGAATAAAGTATTGTTATAAAACAAGGCCTCTCTTTAGACCGTGAAACTTGAAATGAGTCATAGCATTTCGAGCAATATCAAATACATACGTATGTTATCTCGTGCAGTTGCGTGCAACTGATAAGACAACGGTTTACTCACAGTGTCTTTTGGTTACTATTATAGCTATCGGTATTTTACTGGTATTCCAAAAAATGAGTAAATGCTGAATTTGTTTATCTGCATGTAATTGTTGGATATCGCAGTTACTTAAAAGAAAAACTTTCGTCATATTAATTACGCAATCGTTTAATATTTACGATATATAAATAAAATATCAAATAACCAGTTGCAAATTTCATTTAAATATTTTGATTAATATACACTTAATTAAACCAATTTTAATAAACTAACATAACTTCAACATAAAATTTAATTATAATAATTAAATATTAATATTGAAAGTAATGTGCATGATGTCGGGTTATCAATTGCAACCTCACCTTTTATTTGCTTCATTATTTTATCTATTTCCTGTAATTATTTAATTACACTTTAGTTTGTTAAGTAACAAGAAGTTTTTTTGATGCAGTCTGTTAAGGCTAGTTGACTTTGAAACATCGTTAGTAAACTTTAAGCATAGAACTCCGTACGTATTGGAAAGAAATCAAGTCATTAGGTCAGAAGATAAGGTAAGAGATTAGGAATTTATATACGCATTTCTGAACACATCCTTTTCGCTCTTTATCTGCGTATAAAATTCTCATCCATAGCATTTTCGTCTATGGAATTTTGCTTACCTAAATATGCGGTAGTAAGTTGTATCAGATTGTCTTTTTCGACAGAAAATTTTGCAATGGAAATTTTTATTTTATAAAGTTTATTCAATGATCCGTTATGCAAATGCAGCTGCTGCATGCTTAAAAAGTTCATTGCCACGCGATGATTAATACAAAGCATTTATTATCTTTTTAGATAAACTTTGTATAAATCTACTTTGTATAAATTGTGTTTGTGTTATGTGTGTGTTAAATTTATATAAAAACAAATGCATTAAAACCATTAAACATATGAATTATTTCCATAAATGTTAATTTCGCATATCTCAAATGTTTCATCGGGATTTACACGGAAAAGATATTTTACTGACATATCTAAAAATATAGCATGGAAACAATTTTGAACTATCTAAAGATTTATATAGTTAAAAATCTGAAAATAAATTTTGTTAAACTATTCAAATAATTACGTAAATCATTAC
>Ga0157363_1003983_pt1 | contig 13515 bp, 9 predicted proteins | sample AttsexASBM1_FD_111477 | JGI IMG/M metagenome (GOLD analysis project Ga0157363, IMG submission 111477) | Fungus gardens microbial communities from leaf cutter ant in Ribeirão Preto, State of São Paulo, Brazil - Atta sexdens ASBM1 | ecosystem: Host-associated > Fungi > Mycelium > Unclassified ...
ATGAATTATGAAAAGATAAAGAATAAGTTGAACCGAATTAATCTACATTGATAGAAACGGACATTAGTGGAACAAATATATTATACAATATATATATATATATATTTAAATATATGATATATATATATATATATATATATATATATATATATATATACAATTCCTTTTTCAATTTAATCTATATATCTCTCTTTAAGTGCAAAATAATTAAAGAAATTATCAAGATCATCGTCAAGATGAAATTATATGATTTTTTTATATATGTAAAAAAATTATATAATTCTATTAACATCTTCATATCTAAAAAAATATGATCTTAAAAAAAATTCTTTGCTTATCATAATATTTATTCTTTCGAACATACAATTTTACTTTTAATATTTTGTCGTATAATTAAAACCAATCAGAGATATTTTAAATGCTCGCGTTAGAGAAAATACCTTCTATATATTTATATATATATATATATGTATTTTTATATATATATATATATATATATATATATATGTATATATACCTTTTTTAAAGCAATGTCAAGTGTACGACCTTGTTTTGGATCAGCATGTAACTTGTTGTAATTAATGCTGACTTGCGAATCGCAGGATTGTATCATTTTTGCAACTTCCACTTTAGTTTTACCCTTTACTGATGCTCCATTCACTGCCACAAGTTCGTCTCCTGCTTGAAGGGTACCATCTACAGCAACAGGTGTATTGTCGAAAATTTGTACAATATAAAGACATGGGCAAAGTGGTGCACCGCCGCCGATGCTTATACCGATTAGATTACTAGTATCCTTTTGTATTACGACATTTCCAGATGTAATTGTCATGCCCCTGAAATACAAAAAAAATTTATAAAAAACATATATAATATGATCTTTAAGTAAATATAAATATATAGCACTTTAAATCTTTTAGAAAAAATTAAATATTCAAAATACTTCATAATAAATACTTCTTGTATTTAGTTAATTCATTCATATAAGTATCTTATCTAATTTTAATATTTCAGGTTTTATAAAATTCAAATAGGTCCATAATTAAACATTAAATAAGTAATGCACATAGAGTATAATATATATTTATATTGAAATTAAATGTTGACTCAAAAAATTTCATGTTTTTAATTTTATATGCATACAAATAATATATACATATAAAAAGTTATATAAATAGTATAACTAAGTATACATAATAAAAAGTTAAAATTAATGATGCATAATAGTTTTGTGCATACAAAAAATATAATATAGAAAATATAAAAAAATCTTTTCTTTTGTTTTTTATCATGATAAAATATTAAAAATCATATCCAAAGGCAATGTAAATTTATTAACATATAAGCTTTAAGTTATACAAATATTTAATAATATATCAATTTCATACTATAAAATTTTAAATGCTTTTAAATTTAAAAAAAAAACAATCATTATACATTTTTGATAAATCTTTCACTAAAGAATTAAATTAACAGTAAAAATATTTTTAAGAATAAATCAAATATAAACTGTATGAACTTCCATGATTGTATGTCAATAATATAATTATAAGGCAATAAAATATAATTTCCAAACAATTTAAATGTACTTATCAACAATTTTTATTGATAAGTACATTCCAATAATTTAAATCTAAATTATTAGAAAAATTATATCTTATCCCCTTATAAACATGCATTAAAAACCATGAAGATTCATATATTAAGAAATTCATTTATATTTAGTTTTTTACTCGAGTTTCCTGCAATATTAATATAATAAATTGATAATATAAATGTTTTTTTCATGATAAAATGTTTAATAACAAAACTTACAGATTGACGAGTTGTGGCTGTATATATTGATCTTGCGTGACCAGTTCTATATCTGGCCTAAATCCCAATAAGCAGTATAAAAGGAAAACATTGAATTTGATACGCAAAAAGATAAGAATATAAAAAAATCAATATAATCCAAAATATATATATAAATATATAATATAAAAATAATACAAGAACAGTGCGTACATGCGATCTTCCATCATAGCCAGTTGGTGTATTTCCATGCTAGCCAATAGTATGGTGGTTAGAGCAATAAAAGCTTTATCCAAAATTGATATGTATTCAAACTTTGAAGCATACTAGTATTTGTAAACGTGGTTGAAATAATTAAATCACTTGTTAAACTTTTCCACCACACAGTAACATTCAGGCATGCATTTTACGACCAAAAGAAAGCATATTAAGGCTGTAAATATAGCATAACAAATGTATAATAAACTATAACTAATAAACATTAATATCCACAATTTTTTACATAACCAACATTTTATCCTCTTCAAAGAAGAAATCATCTTCAAAGTCCATGCCCAGGCCAGTCATATTCGCTAATATCTGAAATATCGACGTTATTTATATGTATCGTTCTTTTTTCAATCTAGTTCATTGTAAATGTAATGGGGGTTATACAATGATCTCTTTTATACCATTAAATCAGTTAATATACATACATTAAATTGGTGCGAACTAATTACATTCTAGTTTACATACACTTAATACTAATTAATAATTTTCTATTGAATTATCTTAATTTCGACGGTACATGTAAACATATATATGATATGATTAATCATTTTGATACGTACTATATGTATCAATTTAGAGTAGTAATTATATAGTACCGCTATAGCAGCTCCGAAATTATCAATAAATAAAATATCAATGAAATTAATATTAGTCAATGTTTTTACACGAAATGAAAGAATCTGACAGCAATAAGCGTTGCTCTGCCTCAAGAACGGAGATCTTAAGCGTTAAATTTGATGACTATTGAGGTTAGGAAATTTGTCACACTTGTAAAATACTGCGAATTAAAGTCACTAGATTTCTAAAATACCGCAAACTTGCCTCTATCGTAACGCAAAACGCGGTCATTTTCAAACCTATGTATTTATATAAACGTAGTTTATTTGGGAAAATAAAGCCGTAAAATATGTAAATCAATTTTTTAATTGTAAATAATTTACTTATGAACCAAAAGAAATATTATACGAATGCTTAATTTGTATCTTTTAGTCCAACATAGGTTTTTTCGTTGTGAAGTGTTAGTGCAGAAAAGTGCAATCTGACATTATAAGTACTGAGGATCAATTCTAGAGATCCATTCTGTATCTTCAACAAGATGAAAATTACAAAAGCAAGCAAATTTACTAGGTGTTGACCAATGAAATAATCAATAAGTTCTAATAAATTCGCTCACTTTTATAATTTTCACTTCATTTCAAGATACAGAATCGCTCTCTAAGAGTTGATAGATCCGAAATTTAGAACTCTTGATTGAACAAATTTACTACTTATTGCGCACCCTTGAAATGATTGGCCTGATATTTCATATGTCGGTCGAGGCTTTCAAGCCTGTTGATTGGCTGCGGAATAGAGAAATTCTCGGATTTCTGCAGCCAATCAATAGGCTTGAAAAGTCTTATCAAGCGATACATGAAACAGCGGCTTATCAATTACCATGTTAATTTCATCACGTGTTATCCGGTAAAATCCTCTTTCGTTTCCGGTAAAGTTGCGAGCTTGGGTGTTTGTTCTCTCCTGTAGAGCTAAGGTCTTATCGACGACTTACACCAATTTTAAGTTCCATCCGCTTCTCAGTAATTAAATCTAAATAAAGAAAATGACGACCGAAGCCGAGCTTGCGTGCGTTTACTCTGCGTTGATACTCGTTGACGATGATATCGCCGTAACTGTAAGTATAAATTATATCGTCACGCGGGTTTATCACCTTTACGTTATTTTTCATTTTATTGGTATGTTTTATTATCGGTATTTCATTAACGTTTTATGTTTTACGTTTTTATTAAATAATTTTATCATCTATATTATGTCTCCTTTTGACAGAATTGTTTCAATTTATTGTGTCTACTAACCTCTCTGTTACTGAATTCTCAATACGTATTTGTTTATATTAAAAATATATTGATAAAATTAAAGCTTAAGGGTGCGTAAAGTTTGGATTTTTATGCGCTTTAAGCATTTATTTTGTTTTTATCGTTCATTAGATATAAAATAAACAGAGAGAGAAACGCTAGCGTCAAAATCAAACCCAGTTTAAATTCAGTCTTAAATTTTAATGATTAGTGTTTTTATGAACTTTCGAAATAAAGAATTATATATTTCCAACTCCTTTTTTTATCTTCATAAAATATGAAAATTGACAAAAAATGAAAAATAAATGTAATTTATTATCAATATGTTCTCTTGAATTATTATATTTCAATTTCACAGGGCGAAAAAATACAAACAATTTTAAAAGCAGCCAATGTAAATGTTGAATCTTATTGGCCTGGACTTTTCGCTAAAGCTTTAGAAGGCATAAATGTTAAGGAATTAATTACCAACATCGGATCCGGTGTTGGAGCCGCACCTGTAGGAGCAGGTAATATATGTACTTTTTTATTGAGAATAAATAATTAAAATGCAAATCCTTTTTTAACCAATACAAATACAAATGTTTATGTGAGTTTCTACAGTAATGTGTAAATTATATATTCATAAAGTTATTAAATAAATACAATTACCAAGTAATTAAGATGTATTTGATAAACAAATTTATACATGAAACACATGTTTTGATTCTGAATTTGTTCTTTTCGATGCAATAACTTTTAATTTGATTTATTTTCATTAATCTTTGCAAAATTCTTGCTCAATTGTTAAAAGCTCAAATATGTCTTTTGCTTGGATATCATTAGAATCACAGAAATTCAAATTGCTATTAATAAAAAAAATGTTAAAAAAAACATGAGATTATATCTTGATATCAATAAAGCTTGATATCAGTAACTGCAGCTATTAAAAATAAATTTGAAAGAATTTTATGCTTAAATAAGTTATGGAAGATTTACAAATTTTAACCTCTTCATCCACCGATCTAGCTTTAAATTGCTAGCTCGGTCAGCAAAAGAGGTCAAAGGAAACTGATGACGAACTTTCTGATTTTATCAATAAAGATATAATCTTGAAAGTTTTGTTAACAACAATTTTTTATTAAAAATATAGAAAAATTGTGTTAGAATATCATATATAATATGATACAAATTTTTATTTTTTTGAATGATTTATTCAGGCAAATATAATCTTTTTAATTATTATTTCTGTATGAAAAAATTTTTATTTTGTTCTTTTAAAGCTCCAGCTGCAGCGGTGCCCGTTAGTACTGAAGCTGCTCCAACTAAAGAAGAAAAGAAGAAGGAAGAACCAGAAGAAGAATCAGATGATGATATGGGCTTTGGTAATTTATCAAATTTATATTATTTAAATCTCAAGAAAGTAATTAAACATTCCCAATCTATTATCATTTTTTATTTTGAATGAAACTTAAAAATTTAGAAAACAATTGATACTAAAATAGAATAATGATAATAGGATACTGAAAAATATTGTTAACAAAGTTTTCTAAATTTGTTTTATTACTTTTGATAGAACAGTTTTTACCGATATTTTCCGCCAAATCTGTAATATTGATTTTTACCAGACTTTATAAAAAAAAAATGAAATTTTGCCTGAAAGAAAATACAAATATTCAGTGATTAATATAGCATGTATTAGCTACAGAGTATACATGATGACAATATTTAAAAAATGAGAATGCAATAAAAATTAATCATCCTGTTCAATGGATATAACTAGTTCTATTTTAATCGCAATCTATTATTTAATTACAGGTCTATTCGACTAGGATCAGGGATCGCGTTGGTCCATTCCTTTTACAGTTTTGTACAGTTACATTGTACACATAATATAAATAATGAAACATTTTGATAAAAAAAATGTATACTTTTTTCCCAACCATAGAAAAGCGAATAAGAGTTAGTTCTATTTTTCTTTCTTTTATTTGTATATGCATAATGTATGAATAGTTAATGAAACATGCATAAAATATATTTGATGTTCTCTATATAGGATGAAAATATATTTCATGATTCTGTTCTCTTCATGTATGTATGTATGTATGTATGTATATATATATATATATATATATAATATATTATATATATGTGTGTGTACACACGCATGCATGCACACTTTAATATTCTCGAAATATTTTATAATATAGGATGTAACAATAATATCAGGCTAGTTTAAAAAAAAGTGCCTTTTCTTGAAAAATGTTTCATACAAAAATTACAGATTTTTACATTAGATAATGATATTAGTGTAATCTTGAATAGCATTAAAAGATAAAAATTACTTCGTAATGTTACTTTGAATAATTTAAATGGAAATCCTTAATTTATTGTGTATTTTTATAGCTGATCTTCAGAGTTTTTCAGAACGCTATAATAAAGATATTTTTTATAAAGTATTTTCTGAGTGATGAAACTGTTCCTATTAAAAAAATTGAAACCGATTTTTACGCGTACATTGACAATGTAATCTAAGATTATATTAACATTGCTATTTAATGCACTTAAAACCTTATAATTTTATCTGAAATATTTTTTCAATAAAATGCAATTCTGCAAAAAATCAGATTGGAATATGATTATTATATATATATCATATATATATCTTTTATATATATATATATATATATATATTTATATTTATATATCAGAATTCTGTTTTTTGTACTGTATATTCAACAAAGTAAATTATAATTCTATTACACTTTATTCTCATTTTATCTGCTGATCAATAATATGTGCTAATAAATTCAGTCAATCTTTTATATAACATTTAATACAACTATTCCGTTAAAAGAACCTGCTTTTATCGGCGGATTTATTTTTAATAGACCGTCTTATTTTACAATAACTATGTGTGTCGTTATAGAATTTGGATAATTATGAGGAGCATCTCATAAGTAATATCGAATTCGATTGAACATACTAATGCGCACTAACGCTTATTAAAGTGATTTAATTGATTTAATTTGTGTAAAAGTAAAATGCAAATATTTCGAATTATAAAATATAGATTTTAATTAACACAACATGTATTAAAGACTGATTTAATCCGTTTTTGTATTTATATTAACATACATTTGTACGTCAATTTACCTGGGACAGAAGTTTTGTAGTGCATCAGGGTGCATTGAGTGTATTCAATCGAACTTGCTATAGGTTTATTTATCATAGAAAAAAAAACTGATTGTGCGAGTATGAACGAAAAATCTTGATTATTCTTTTCATGAAATTACTTCTCCTTCACAACACAGACAAATGAAGTTACAAGTGGAATCGAAAAATTTTGAGAATAAGGCTTATGGTTCTCTCATGATATCAGAGAAAATTGTTTCATAAGTTTATCCTCTATTCCGATTCCGGAAGAAATCCAATGTTTATTGCGGTTAGGAGAAAATTTTTCGTTACCTGATTACGATCGCAGAGATAATGTTCGAGTTCATAAAAAATATTGAAAATAATATAAAAAATAAATAAATTTAGTTTCGAACCAAAGCCTACAACAAATAGAACTTTATCTATTCTGATTTTGAAAATTTTTTTATCCTTCAGATCTCAGAATGTTGAAGTTAATAATAAATTAGCTTATCTAGTTAAATCTACGAAACAATTGTTAAAGAATAATCCGTATGTGGTATTCACAAAAGCTAATGAAGGCAACATCATAATAGCATTTGATAATAATGAATACAAGTAAAAACTTACGCAAATGCTTATTAGAAAGCGTTAAATGTGCATAAAGACAGATAATTGTATTATTACATAGATATGCGTATTTATAGGCTCGTTATAGACTTTGATTAAGATAACTTAAAATTGAGAATATCATTAATTCTATGCACATGATGAAATTTCACTTATTAATTACATATCATTTGTCGAAAAAAAATTATATTTAAAAAAAGTTTATTTAAAAAATTGCTCTATTCTTATTTAATTTAACAAAATAATTTTTGCTTAACTTACTGACAAAAAGATATTGAAGTTTTATAATCTTTTTGAAATAATTTGTTCAAAATAATATTGCAATTGCTTCAAAACACATTTCGTTGTAAGAAGTTATCTAGTCAGAAAGTAAAAAAAAATTTTCTTTAATTAATATAAAAAAAAATAGAAATAGGAACAATTTTACGTAAAAAATATTAATATTACACTTTTTTGATTTTTTGAGGTCATTTCAAGATTAATTTTTCTTAGATCGAATTATAATTTTTGAAGTTCTATATTTAGTCCTTTCTCATACTCAGGTTAGTAATTAAAATCCAGATTAATCTTGATATGATACTTTAAGAATATCAAGTTGAGTTATTATTTTATCTTCTTCAAAACAAAATAATTTTTACTTAAAACATTTTTTGTTACAATATCGTAAGAGGTAAGACATTTTAGCCATCTTATATAAGGTCAATTAATTTTCGTGACAACATGTGGATAGAACGAACTTAGTTGAAAAGTTCTGTATCATTTTGCAATTTTTGCACAATACTTAATAAAATATTGATTTCTAAAGATCATCGGAAAATCAAATTTCCTCCAGGAAAATACCCAGCAAACTCTAAATATTTTTGAAATATTTATAAAACGTTCCTGAAATCTCCAAAAAATATTCCAAGAATACAAAATATTCTCAAATGTTTACGTAAAGGAAACATTCAAATGTCAGTTAAAAATTTCATTTATATATCGTTATATATTCCAAGAATGTTTTATATATATTCCGCAAAATTTTAATTTTTCCAAAAATTTCGTGAATCAGTTTTTAAACAAATTTTACTTTGGTAAATGTTTATTATATTAATATTAATATATATTAATATTAAATGTGATATTAATGTGATAATATTTAATGTGACTTTTTCTGGATGAATGAACTATAAAGAAGAGGCTGAATACTGAATAGTTGCCGAATATTCGTTGCATTTCTATTAACTATTATTACTATTATCCCTATTAACTATTACTATTGTTACTATATGAAAATTGCAAAATGGTACAGGACTTTTCAAATCAGTTTAATCCGTTCTATTTGCATACAAGCTGTGTCAAAAAATTTGGGACACGTATATGTATAATATATATATGCGCGCGCGCGCGCACACACACCCACACACACATACACACATTCCAATAGCAATTTTTTTTTTAATTTTTAATTTTTTAATTCTCCGTTATCATCACGTTGCGCTTCTGGTTCTGACAATGGCAACCATTGTGCCGAAGCACCTTTTCCGGATAATACACGTTGAAACAATTCTTTTTGACACGAGCCGGATACTTCACACTTACCTAAGAGATTACCATTTGCTCGCAGTACAGAAAATAGTAAGACACACTTCGGTAATATGTCGCTATTAATATCAAAGGTAAGAATATCGTTCCAGACGGGAATAGTAGCCTCATGTTGTATACTAGATTTTTTCTTCTTAAGATTTTTACCGTCTTGCATAAGCGATACCTAAACAATTCATCTTAAATAAGAAAATTTTAGAACAAGTAATATATATCATATATATCATATATATATATATATCATATATATATATATATATATATATATATATATATATATATATATACATATATACATACCTTCACATACGAATTAGCGTTTGCGGGATCATCGAGAATGGGTAAATTTCTCGCTCTGACAATAATAACTGTCAGTTTCTCTATAGACACCTGATATGAAATAGAGACCATTAATTCACCTAGAGGCGGCGCTCTAAATCCACCCTCCACTCCATATCGCAAAACTGGTTGCACGATAGTGATCAAGTTTGTACCGAGATCCGGCACAGAAGAAAGAGGAAGTTGTACATAGCCTAAACCACGATGTCTCGTAAACGCATCAAAATCATAGAGCAGGATTTCTAATGTTCTTCCAGCTAATGATGATACAGGCGTTACTTCAAAAACGAAATCTTCGTCGAATACTATAAAAAGAAATTAGATATGTAAAATATTTTAATGCTTTAAAGAGAATTGAATTATTTTGAGCGATAATCCTATGAAAATAACAGGAGAAAGACATTTACCAGGATTCAAAGTACGCCTGTGTATTGTAGTTTGCCACACATTGTTACGATCAGGTAACAAACGTATCTTGGCGTAAGGATCTGCGATGCCGCTCAATTCTCGAGCACGAAGATCATGTGCCTTATAAAACGAAAAGGAAAAAAATTATTCCGATCTATATATTCAACGATAATATTTAATGTGCATAAGAAATAGATATAGAAATTGTGAAAAATCATACCTCGATAAGTTTCACGGTAAGTATTCCAGCATTAGTATCATATATCAATCCTAATTTTAATTCACCCCTAATTTCATCGGACGAAGAAGTCGAAGAGGAAGATGACAACTGTAGTACAAAATTATAATTACCTGTAGTAGTAATGCAATTATTGATAAATGAAGAATTTAATGAAAATATAAACCTTGTTTCGTGAAGCTGACTCGATCTCGACACTATTCAATCTGGAGTGAGACCCATCCATGCTTCGCGGCGGTCTGACGATTATCATGCGTTTCTCAGATGCAATCAATGTGCCGTCCGGAATAGGCGGTGCAAGTGGACTCATTGGAGATGGAGAAATATCATCCGATTCTGAGAGATGTTGTATAACTGCGAAAAAAATTTTCAGATACACAAGATGATTCACATAACGAGAATCGCAAATGATTAAAATAAGCTGTTTAACTGTTTCAAATAAAAAGCGTGTAGTTTGTAGGAGAAATAAAATGGTGCAGCATATTCGAAGAATGTTTCAAATTCAAATTTTTTTTCAAATGACAGTTCCTTAAAGCTTTCTTAAAACTACTGAATTTACAGTGTTTTTAAAACATTTAGCCAATTTAGCACAAAAACCATTTAAAACATTTATTTATCCATTTTATAATTAAAATGAATTCGAAAAACTTTCACATTTTGTATTTTAAATATATTTTTTTAAATATTTTACATTTGATCTTTTAAATAGAATTTGAAAAGCATTTTATCTAGCCCTGGCTAGAATTTCTCTAGTAAAAGTTAGAATACCTGTCTGGTGCGCACGCGCGTCTACCAAATAGAGAACACAAATATGAGATAAAATGAGAAAACAACAAACTACACAAGCTATTTTACTCTATTTTACTTCGCTTTCGTTCCCTGAATATAGCGGAACCAATAAAAAAATTATTACCCAAATGACTTTACTCTTACTAGAATAATTAGCTCTGACTGATTTTTACAGTATGTTTCAAGTCTCAGCCTGATATTTCATATAACAATAAGGCTTTTCAAAACTGTTGATTGGATATGGGACAGAGAGGCTATCTCGGATCTATTGTTCTACAGCAAATCATAATTTGTCTATTCTTCTATTGTCTATTCACTTTACGACACTTTCTTCTGTAACTCTTTAATACAATTTTTAAAACACATGTATATGTCTACCTCTTCTGGGAGAATCACTGGCAATGCTATCAAATACGTGATCAGATTGCCATTCATCATCATCTGAACGACTATCATTACGTTTGATAATTTTATTATCCCGCGAAAGCGCGACACCAGCTAAAACATTCTTTGATGACTTAGCTGCCTCCTCAGCTCTATCCAACAAATCTTTTTCAAACCTGAAAAAAATTTTACTATTTATTTATTTTTTCGGAATCTTCGAAATGTTTTTCCGTGTCTTTCATATTTTTCGAGATATTTGCCTGGGGCTATTAAAATGGGGAACATCCATTTTATGTTACACTCTATCAGAAAGAAAAATACAAAGTTACATGCCAGTTGAGTGGTCCTCCAACCGAAGTAAGCAATCGGCGGCGACGCGCACAAATGGTATAGACAATCACTGCAGATATTGCCCCGGTAGCGGCTCCAACTGTGCTTAGAACTGCAACCACTCCGGCACCGTGAACATCCATTTTAATTATGAACCTATATTTATGAGACATTACAATCAAATTTAATTTTTCACAAGAAGCGATCTGTGATATCGTAATCAATGATGGTCATGTGTAGATGCTAAATAATCAAATTTGTATACAGAGTGCTCCATCAATTTTTAAAATGTGTTCTAAAAATCATTTAAAACAAAAAAGTTCATATACACTTTAAATTAATTGGTTCAATCAAAGAATTGAGATGAAAAATTTAATTATTGTCAGTATCAGTAATATAAATTTAACTATAAAGAATAAAATATACAATTTTTCGTAAACTATAGAGTTTTCAATACTTTTTAAATATTTTTAAAGTGCAGAATAATTAGAAGAATTGTGTTAAGTATGCAAACAAGTTTATATAACTGCATCTTAAAAAATAACCTTAGAAAATAAAAATTTTTACGAAAATTGATTTTACCATTACATGTTCTCTTCAAATCATACAACTTTTGTTGTTTTGAAAATATTTTTTTCATAAATTTAGCTATTTCTATTATGTTATTTCATTTAATTAATAAGTTTCAGTTATTCATTAAAATTCTGCATGCATGCACACACACATGCATGTACACAGTACTTTCTTTATACATGATTCCAGAACATGCACTATACAGATTTCTCTTTTTCTTTCTCTTTTTCTCTTCCCCCCCCCTCTCTCTGTGCGTGCGTGCGTGCGTGCGTGCGTGCGTGCGTGCGTGCGTGTGTGTATGTGTGTGTGTGTGTATGTGTGCGCGTATGCGAATGTGTACATATATCCTAAAAGACATTAGGAGACATGCGGCCTGAAAGATTTTGCCTATACCTAAAAATGACCTTCAGTTTAAAAAAGGTTGCGCATATCGCATATTCAAAATCCCAAAATCGATAGTAATTTTACAATTTCTTTATACGTAAGACTATCTATAATTAGAAGAGAAAGAGTAATTATAATTAAGTCACACTTAATAAATAATGGGTATAAATGAATTTGTGAAAAAATCGCCTGTAATCCGCGTCATTACATTTGTACTAAAACGAATTCTTTAATTTATAATACTTATAAGAAGCACGAAAATGCGCTCTTCTGGATATAGATGTATATGTATCGCAGATTGAACATATGGTAAGATGTAATAAATACACTCACCCCTATTCGTGCGGCATTACATTATACTTTAATCAAAATACGCAGCGAATATACTTTAACCCCAGAGGAACAAGTCACACTGAGACTATCAGATCAATAAACAATGGATAATTTGTTAATGCATGTTAAAATAACTCTCTCACGATTCATCTCACTCTACGTGCGTACATTTTCCACCCCATAAACTCATCCCAACTCACCCTCAAGGAGTTCACCCGTACGCATGCGCTAGCATTCAGATGCTCATCTTGCGAAGGATCATCGAGCAACCTTGAATAGTCGCGTTCTGCAAACTCAACTATTGCAAAAAGTAGATCCATAAGCACTCGCTGCTATTGGTGTATTCTTTTTGATCATCCAATAGCAACGAGCGCTCACTCATCTGCTCCGCAACTCGAATCCGCTGAACGCGACCATTCACACAATTTGTATAGCTGTATAAAGATATATATATAAAGAAGATTATCCAATCATATTGGAGAAAAAGAAGAATTC
>Ga0157363_1003984_pt1 | contig 13515 bp, 9 predicted proteins | sample AttsexASBM1_FD_111477 | JGI IMG/M metagenome (GOLD analysis project Ga0157363, IMG submission 111477) | Fungus gardens microbial communities from leaf cutter ant in Ribeirão Preto, State of São Paulo, Brazil - Atta sexdens ASBM1 | ecosystem: Host-associated > Fungi > Mycelium > Unclassified ...
ACGTGCCGAATTTCAGGATCTGATTTACCAGAACATCCGCCGTGTCGGCACAAGCTCTTCCGATACGGGCACGACGGTTCCGTCCGGTGCACAGGTCGGTCTCGGTGTAAAAACGGCAGCGATTTACCGTATCAATGATCAGGGCAGTCTGGAGCAGACAAGCAATTCCCTGGATCTTGCCTTGCAGGGAAAAGGCTATTTCCAGATCCAGCTTCCATCAGGACAGCTTGCCTATACTCGTGACGGCACATTCTCGATGGACAACACCGGTTCCCTCGTTACAGCGGATGGTTATCAGCTGAGCCCAACCATCACGATTCCAAATAACGCCCAGAGTGTCAGCATCGACCAGTCCGGGCAGGTGAGTGTAACGGTTGCCGGGCAGAATAACTCCACGGTGGTTGGTCAGATCCAGCTTGCGACTTTCACCAACGAGAACGGTCTGGATGCTATGGGTCAGAACCTGTTCACGCCAACTACTGCGTCTGGGGACGCGATGCTGGGAACACCAAACACGACCGGCTATGGCAGTGTCATGCAGGGGTATGTTGAGAACTCCAACGTCAATGTCGTGACGGAGATCACTGATCTTATTACGGCGCAACGTGCGTATGAGATGAACAGCAAGGTCATTACCTCCGCCGACGACATGATGCAGACGTTGACCAATCTGGGTGGCCGTTAATCATGGCGCGTGGGCTGTTGTGCCTATCCCTGTTGGCGCTGCTCGCATCTGGGACTTTGCATGCAGCAACCCTGCGAACCAATATCAGCGTCGACCATCCGCGGGTTCGACTGTCCGATCTGTTTTCTGGTTTAACCGCCGGGCAGGATGCCGACATTGGCGATGCCCCGGCGCTGGGGAGCAACTACGTTGTCGGCGGCCCTCAGCTGACGGCGATTGCCGCTCAATTCGGGGTGGACTGGCCGGATGCATCGCCTCTTGTTTCCACAACCGTAACGCGTGCAACCCGGATGATTGAAGAAGACGATGTGCTGCCCGTGTTAAGGCAAAGCTTCGACTTCCCGGAAGATGCGCATGTTGAAATGACCTTGGCCGGTTTTAAACCGGTGGCTGTCCCTGCTCAGGAGACAGCTGCTCCGACCATTTTGCATCTTGATCGCCCGCCCCATGGGGGAGGGCATTTCAGTGCTCGCATGGAAATCCCTTCCCGTGTGGGTGGAAAAGGGACAGCATTTCCTGTTATCGGCACTGTCACGATGGAAGTTAAGGCTGTTGCGCTCCGGCATTCCCTTCGGCCGGGGCAGCCCATCCTGCCTGAGGATATCAGTGTAGTGCTGGTCAGATCCTCGGATGTTCCGGATGATGCGCTGCAATCGGTGGATGATGCTGTGGGGCTGGAAACAAGAAGCAGCCTGTCTGCCGGGCAGGTGTTGGCCTCTTCGCAGCTTGTTCATCCGCAGCTTGTCAGACGCGGATCACCGGTCGTGCTGTCCTATTCCCAGTCTAGTCTCCACCTGACTGTATCCGGCACGGTCATGGAAGCAGGAGGGAAGGGCGACATGGTGCATGTTTATAATGCAGGCAGTCGCATGGTTCTGACGGGACGCGTTATTGGCAGGACGGAAGTGGAGGTTATTCCCGGGATTACGCCCCTTTCTGCTGACAGTCGAAACCGCCCGGAGGCGGTCAGCCTGCCGACGCTCTGATACGTCAGGCTTTCTCCGGTTGAGAGCTGGAACGGCCCAGCCGGTGAATGCGCTGTATGATTTTTGCACTCAGCCGGCGCATCCATTTCCCGATTGCATCCATCCAGAGGTAAACAATTGGCGTTGTATAGAGCGTCAGTAGCTGGCTTACGATCATTCCGCCCAGAACAGAAACACCAAGAGGTGCGCGCATTTCGCTGCCATAACCATGCCCGATGATCAGGGGCACGGCACCGAGCGCGGCAGCCAGGGACGTCATGAGGATAGGGCGGAAACGGGTGATCGAAGCCTTGAAAATAGCGTCTTTTGGCGACAGTCCTTCAAATCGTTCGGCATGAATCGCGAAGTCGATGACCAGAATGGCATTCTTTTTCACGATACCTGTTAGAAGAATGATACCGATCACCGCCACGACACTGAACGGCAGTCCGAAACACCACAATCCCATGACGGCTCCAATGCCAGCGGATGGCAACGTTGAGAGAATGGTGATGGGATGGATCAGGCTCTCATAGAGAATACCCAGTACGATATACATGACAGCAATCGCGGCTGCGAAAGCGATCAGAGCGTTGATCATGACCTTGGTGGTATCGCCTGCTGTGCCTGTAAATTCACCCAGAATACCGTCAGGGGCGTGCGTTTCCTTCATGGTGTCCTGAATCAGTTTGACACCTTGGGCATAGGTCACGCCCTGAGCCAGATCGAAGGAGATGGCTGTCGAATAATAGCCTGAACGATGGGTGACATCGAGCGGCTGCTGCTTCCACAGAATGGAGGCCACATTATCCAGTGGGATCATGGTTTCTGTCGAAGACGACACGGCTGAACCACTCGATTTATTGCCGGAAATCTGGTTGGCGAGTGAGTTCTGGATGGATGATGATGCAAGAGAAGCGAATGTACTTTCCGTCGCACTTGTAGAGGCTTTGGCCCGAATAAGATTCGAGGCTACGCCGCCCGCCGCCGTCCCGGCAGATGTGGAGATCCAGATCTGGTGCAGCATGTTCGGGTCTGTGCGGTATTTGGGATCCAGAACCATAACGACGCGGTGGGTTGTGAGTGGCAGGTGGATGGTTGAAACAATGGCCTGACCATAGGAATCATACAGCACATTCTGGATAAGCTGGGGCGTCACTCCGTAGCGCGCTTCCGTATCCCGGCGCACGGTAATGTAAGCCGCGACAGACTGGCTTTCCGTTGCTGATGAGACATTGATCATTTTTCCGGAAGCCCGCAGAGCGCCGAGCATCTTCGGCAGGTAGTTGGTCAGGCTGGCAATATCTTCGCTACGCAAAACATAACGGTAAGCACCGGTGTTCTTCTGGCTGCTCCCGCCCTGACTGTTGCCGCCGACATTCCAGAACATGACATCTGCGCCCGGCTGAACTGGCACCGCTTTACGGATACGGGCCAGAACCGTCGCAACCGGAGCACGCTCACTCTTTTCCTTCAGGTGGAGATAGAGTTCGCCAGAGTTCTTGTCGTCGCTGAAAATGGTTGTGGATGTGACATCCGGATCTTTCTGGACAATCGCGCCTACGGCCCGTAGCCGGCGATCAATTTCATCAAAGGACATGGTGGCATCCCCTTTGATACGGCCGCCAATCAGGGAAATGTCCTGCTCGGGAATAAATTCCTTTGGCATGATGATGACGGACCCGACTAACAGAACGAAGCTGAGGGGAAGTGTCAGACCCATCAGGATCGTATGGCGAAGGCACCAGTGCATGGAGCGCGCATACAGGCGCACCATGCCATCCAACCCTGCCTCCGTGATACGGATAATCGCCCCGCTCAGGCCAGTGCGCGGCCCTGTGCCGTGATCAATCTCCAGCATGCGCGCACACATCATGGGCGTCAGTGTGAGAGAGAGCCACATCGAGATTACGATGGCGGAAATCATGGTCATGCAGAACTCGAACATGATCGAGCCTGCCGTTCCTGGAAGGAAAAGAAGCGGGATGAAGACGGCCACGAGGGAAGCACTGATGGAGAGAACCGTGAAACCAATCTCGGATGAGCCAAGAATACTGGCTTCATAACGGTCCATGCCGTTTTCCATGTGGCGGGCAATATTTTCTAGAACCACGATCGCATCGTCTACGACAAAGCCAACGGCAATGGTCAGGGACATCAGGGACAGCACGTCCAGCGTGAAGTTGAAATACGCCATTGCCGCCAGCGTGCCTGACAGGGCGATCGGCACAGTGACAGCAGGAATGACGGTCGTCATCACTTTCCGGAAGAACAACAGGATGACCAGCACCACCAGAATGACGGAAACTACAAGGGCTTCCTTGGCATCCTGAAGAGCCGCCCGGACAGACCGGGACGTATCAAGGCCGACAATAAGTTTGACACTGCCCGGTAGTCCGGCCCTCAGCTTGTCCAGATTGGCGTTGATCCCGTTGACGATTGCCACTGTATTGGCGTGAGGCTGCGCAGAAACAACCATTGTGAGGGCACGATGGCCGTTGATGTAACTGGTCTGGTACACGTCCTGAACGCCGTCATACACCTTGGCGACGTCTTTAAGGCGAACCGGATAAAAGCTGTTTCGATATCCGACGATCAGGTCCTGATACTGGTCTGCCTTAACGGCCTGATCGTTGGTAGACAGCAGCATCCGTTTGCCGTGACTGTCGATGAAGCCCTTTGGTGTGAAGGCGTTGGCAGAGGCGAGAGCAGTCCGAATGTCTTCAAATCCGATACCCCATTTGTAGAGGGGGCCAGGGTTGAGCTCCACGCGGACTGCAGGATTTGAAGATCCCACAACCTCTACACGTCCAACTCCTTTGACCTGAGCGAGGTAGGGTTTGACCTGAATATTTGCTACATCATACAGCTCAGCCTGGGTCAGCTGATCGGTTGTGACGCTGAGCAGGTAAACTGGAAAGCCGCTTCCATCGAGTTTGAACGCCTGTGGATCGTCATCCAGAGTGCCGGAAGGGAGGTCACTCCGTGCCGCTCTGAGCGCGGCCTGAACGTCGCGCAAGGCACCATCGATATTTCGGGAAGAGGAGAACTCCAGAAAGATCTGCGCCTGCCCTTGACTGGTATCGGACTCGATGTGCTGGAGATCAGCAATCGAGCCAAGACGGCGTTCCAGAGGCGTTGTGACGGAGGTGGCCATCTGTTGCGGATCAGCGCCCGGTTGGGTGGCGACAACCATGATGTTGGTTGTCGTGGCATCCGGCATCGTTGCAACGGGAAGTAAAGGATAGCAGATGATGCCCGCCATGAAGATGGCGATGGACATCAGTGTCGTTGCAACGGGGCGATCAATGAACAGGCGGCAGAAATTCATGCCGACAGCTTATCCTCGATTATAGTCTTTTGGTCATTACCATTAGGACACGAAAAGTCATTTCATTGGATGAATATGGTCAGTAATCGGGCATTCCTGCCGGCTGGGCGGAGGGCTGCCGACAGTAATAGAGCTCTGTAAGCCGTGGTGGCAGAAGGTCCGCCAGCCGTGCGCCCAAAACAAGCCATTTTGGGAAAGTCACACGTCGTCTGCCGCGCAGTGTTCCCTGGAGTATCTGGCGCACTGCGTCTTCTGTCGAGACGAGCCCTGGCATGGGAAAACGATTCCTTTTGACCATGGGAGTATCAACAAAACCACAGCAGACGCTGGTCAGGGTGATGCCTGACTTTTCGAGCGTTGGGGCAGTCGCCACCGTAAAGCGGTCAAGAGCCGCCTTGGAGGCTGAATAGGACGGGGTGCCGGGATAGGACACAAAACCGGCGACTGATGCCATCATGCAGATCTGTCCGCGTCGCCCATTCTGATCGCGCGCCTGTTTCTTCATGACTTTCATGGCCGGGAAGAGTGTATTCAATGAGCCAAGAAGATTGGTCTCAATCATGAGACGGGCATGATCTTCGCGTTCCGGAGTGGGACCTGCCGCTCTGGCTGGAGGAAGGCCTCCTGTGATGCCAGCGCAGGCGAAGACCATGTCCAGCCTGACGCTGCTTTCTTCGTGGATCCATTCGGCCATACCCTGTCGGTCCCGGGTATCAATGACGCGACTTCTGACGGTGGCACCCTGTGCCTCGCAAAGTCGCCGCGTCGCATCCAGACCTTCAGAACAACAGTCTCCCAAGACAAGGTCCTGACCTGGCCGCGCCAGACGGATCGCCAGCCCTTGGCCAATGCCGGACGCTGCGCCTGTGATGAGAATTTTCACCGTGTCAGACAGTTATTGCCAGGGGACTGACCAGACATGAGGCTGCGGACAAACGAATGTGCATCTGTCGTGACGGAGCTGAGCGTCCCGTTATGGCTTGCACCTCCATAGGTATGATGGGTGACGGGTGTACCGGCAGCACAGAGTGCGGAGACCAGACGCTTCTGCTCGTTGGGTGAGGAATGAAGATCCTGCATACCTGTCGCGATCATGACGGGTGTGGAAAGTGACAGGGACGGATATTCAGCCCATTTCAGTGCAGGCGCCAGAGCAGCTTCCGCCCCGGGACGCAGGGTTGTGGCTGGTGTCAGGCCCGAGCGGTGCGCCATGGGAAAGAAGTCTGAACTGCATGTTGTGGCAGCGTCGTGCATGAGCGCCAGTGCCCGCGTCGTGAATACAGCGTTTGGATCAAAAGATGGGTCGGCCTGCGAGAGGGAAGCACCCAAAGAGAGGAGTTCAGGCACGGCTGGCGAGAAACTGTGCGGATTGCGCGGATGGAGAAGATCCTGCACGCCCTGTGCGTCGAGATAAGGCGGAGCGACGGCTACAGTCCCGACGATATGCAGTTGCGGCGCGTAAGTTGCAGCCATGGCGGAAGCTGCAAGAGCAGCCTGAGCCCCTTGCGAATGGCCGCTGAGAACGGTTGTCAGAGAAATATCTGGAAAACGGGCATGGGCGGCGCGAACGGAGTCCAGCATGCTCATGCCTTCAGAGCGTGCATTGAGCAGCAGGGCATCCCCCGGTTCTCCGAGGCCCGGATAATCCGTCGCCACGATCGCGAAGCCCTGTTGCAGCCATGGCGCATAGAAATGCTCCTGCACGGTTCCCAGACCCATGACAGAGGGTGCACAGGTCAGGTGAAGGCCGCTTTCTCCGTGCCCCCAGGCCAGAACAGGCCAGCCGCCAGCAGGAGGCGTGCCGCGCGGGATCAGGACTTCAGCAGACACGCGCACAAGCTGTTTCGGATTTCGCGCATCCGCACTCCGGTAAGTCAGACGCCATGCCTGTCCAGGCATGTGGGAGATCATGTGATCGATCTGAATGGCCTGTCCGGCGGCGACTGGAGCGCTCAGCGAGTAGGAATCCCCATCGTCCTGAGACGCGCAGCCTGAGAGAAGGGCGAGGGACAGTCCGAAAAGAGCGGTCGTACCGAGTGTCGTGCAAAGTCGGGTCAGAGTCATGGCTGCTTGTGATCTCCAGCGCAGGAACGAACACCATAGCAGCGTAGAAGTCCGTCGGGGAGCCTTCCCGACTTGGAGGACCGGCCATCCGGCGCTACAGAAGAGGCACAGTAAGAAAAGGATAGACCATGAGCGATACCCCTCCCGATCGTCTGTGCGCCAGCCCGGACAGCCCGTACTACAACGAAGACGTGCTGACGCGCGGCGTTGGCGTTCGTCTCAAGGGCGAAGAGAAGACCAATGTTGAAGAATATTGCATCAGCGAAGGCTGGGCTCGTCTGTCCGTCGGCAAGGCCGTGGATCGCAAGGGCCGCCCGATGACGCTGAAGGTCACTGGCCCAGTTGAAGCCTGGTTCAAGGACGACGCGAAAGACGCATGATGACGCAGGTCAGCCCCCGCCGGATCATCATCGACACGGATCCGGGACAGGACGATGCCGTGGCGATTCTGCTGGCGCTGGCCTCGCCAGAACTGCATGTGGAAGCGATCATGACCGTCGCCGGTAATGTGCCGCTTTCACAGACGACAAAGAACGCCTGCGCCCTGCTTGAACTGGCAGGACGCGAGGAGGTCCCTGTGTATGCTGGAGCGGCCCGTCCGCTTCACAAGGCGCCCATCAGTGCCGAGCATGTGCATGGCGAAACGGGGATGGGTGGTGCAAACCTGCCTGAACCTCGCCTTCGTGCGCAGGGCATTGATGCGGCTACCCATCTTGTGGATGTGCTGCGGAAAGAGCCAGCAGGCAGCATCACGCTTGTCTGCCTGGGTCCGATGACCAATCTGGCTCATGCCCTGACACATGCCCCCGATATCGCACCCAAAATTGCCCATCTTGTCGCGATGGGCGGTGCGCAACGGGAAGGCGGCAATATTACGCCAACCGCCGAGTTCAATTTCTTCGTTGACCCTCATGCGGCGAAGATTGTTCTGGCTGCGGGCATTCCCACTACGCTCCTGCCGCTGGACGTGACTCATCGCGCCATTGCCACGCCGCGCAGACTTGCACCGATTGCTGATCTGAAAACGCCCGTCGGGGATATGGTGGTGCGGATGCTGGGAGCGGAAGACCGCTTCGAGAAGATGAAATACGGCTGGGAAGGCGGTGCTCTGCATGATCCACTGACGATTGGCTGGCTGCTGTGGCCAGACCTGTTCAGTGGTCGGGAGCGCAATGTTGAGATTGAGGTCGAGGCACCTCTTTGCCTTGGACAGAGCGTGGTTGATCTCTGGAAAGTAACCGATCGCCCTGCCAATGCGTTATGGATTGATCATATTGATTCCGACGCGTTCTATACCCGTCTGACGGAAAGACTGGCCCGTCTGAACTAGGGTTTCCTCATTGTCAGTCCCGTGACTTTGGAGCATCGAACATGGCAGACCCGACCCCACAGGATCGCTTCTCCGTTGTCATCGTCGGCGGCGGTGCCGCTGGTATCACGATTGCTGCACAGCTGAAGCGCCAGAGACCGAATCTTTCGGTGGCGATCATTGAACCCTCAACGACGCATGCCTATCAGCCAGGCTGGACGCTGGTTGGTGCAGGCGTTATGACGCTGGCGGAAACGTTGCGTCAGGAAGGTGGCCTGATCCCGAAAGACGTTACCTGGCTTCGGGATAGTGCCGTTTCATTCGAGCCGGATGCCAACACCGTCACGCTGGCAAGCGGGCGTGTTGTTGAATATCGCCGCCTTGTCGTCTGCCCCGGCCTGCAACTGGATTGGGACAAGATCGAAGGTCTTCCCGAAACGCTTGGCCGCAATGGCGTGACGTCCAATTATTCCCGGGAAACCGCTGCTTACACCTGGGAGTGTATTCGTCACCTGGATGGCGGAAAAGCTCTGTTCACCCAGCCTCCGATGCCGATCAAATGCGCAGGCGCTCCCCAGAAGATCGTGTACCTTGCCAGCGACCACTGGCGTAAGGAAGGGTCACTCCATCGTACGGAAGTTGATTTCTCCATTGCGGGAGACGCCCTGTTCGGGGTGAGCTATTTTGTCCCGTCTCTTCAGCGCCAGATCGATTTTTACGGGATAAACCTTCACAAGAAGGAAAATCTCATCAAGGTGGACGGCGAGAAGCGGGAAGCAACCTTCCAGATCGTTGGAACGGACGAGACCGTTGTCCGTAAGTTCGATATGCTGCACGTCGTCCCGCCACAGAGCGCTCCAGACTTTGTAAAGAAAAGCCCGTTGGCCAATGCGGGCGGGTGGCTGGATGTCGATCCTTCAAGCCTGCGTCATGTGAAATACGACACGGTGTTCGGGGCCGGAGATGTTCTGGGTACAAGTAATGCCAAGACGGCGGCCGCAGCCCGTGAGCAGGCACCAGTTGTCGTGACGAACCTCCTTGCTTCGCTGGATGGTCGGCCGCAGACGGGTGCCTACGATGGTTATGGTGCCTGCCCGCTGACGGTATCTTACGGCAAGGTTGTGCTTGCAGAGTTCCTGTATGGTGGGAAGGTCGCTCCCAGTTTCCCATACGACCAACGCAAGCCAAGCCGTTTTGCCTGGTTGCTGAAAACCGAAGTCTTTCCTCGGCTCTATTGGATGGGAATGCTTAAGGGGCATGACGTGAAGGTTAAGCACAAGGTTAAGGAAAGCGCCTGACGTTACAGGCGTTTAAAAAACGACGAAGCCGGGAAAATTTCCCGGCTTTTTTGTGGAGAGCGTTGTGATTTGCAACGATAGACTTGTTGTCACGGTTCTATTTAAACCTGCACGGCTGATCGACAGTGGGCTGCTCATCAGTTTGAATGACCATCAGGGTGACGGCATCGTCTCCGACATTCCCGGCGAAATGTCCGACATGGCCTTTTGAGTCCTTGCGGCTCATCTGGTCCTCTCCGAGAGAAACATCTCCTGGACCCATTTCAACGTGTGTTCCGTCCATGGCCGTAACGTACCAGGTTCCCTTGAGTGGAATGATCCATTGGACTTTTGGATCCGGATGCCAACTGCCATCCCAATGAGGTGGCTGTACTGTGGAAATGACCTGAGCCTGTCCTTCCTTGAGGCGGTCCTGCCATTGGGGGCCAGCAGGTTTGGACATGGTTTTCAGGACGTAATTGTGAAACGGGCAGCGTGTCATGTGACTGATGCCGTTATGGTCCGTCCAGTTGTGCCAGTAATAGGCTGTCGGGGGTGTTGGGTCCGCCGCTAATGCCCCGTGACCAAAGGTGGCAAGCGCAGACATGACGGTAAGGGAGAGCAGGATGCGACGCATGGCTTATGCCTCCTTATGGCGTGGGGATGGTTGGTACCGTTTGGTCGATGCGATGTCGTCGAAGCGTTCCCGGCTGGGGGTAGAGAGAAGTTCGATGATCATTCCCCACGGGGTACGGCCGTAGCAGAACATGTTTCCAGGCCCGGCTTCGAGGGAGGGTTGACCTTGTGGCTCGGTCAGTAGTTCGCCGCCAGCTTTTGTAAAACGAGCACAGGCGGCGTGAATGTCATCGACGTAAACTGCGAAATGCTGGAGGCCGAAATCGCTGGCCCGAAGGGGGTTCCGTTGATCGGGGCCATGCATTTCGAAGAGTTCGATCCCCGGACCGTGACCCAAGGACATCATGCACATTTCCCAGACAACAGTTCCTTGCGGTAGACCAAGGATTGCTTCTGTCTGCAAGCCTTGTTGAGGAGAGGCATGGGTCACATTGCGATAGAGCGCAACCGCACCAAGAGCCGTCTCTAGAAACGTGATGGCAAGGTTAATGTCCGGGACGGTGACGCCCACGTGATCTATGCCGCGTGGAAGTCCCGAATGGTCTGGGGTCATGGAGAGATCCTTCACTGATGAAGGTCTCAACAGACGGACGAGGGTCAAGGTTTCCATGACCCTCGTGAGTTTATGACGGAGTATTGCTGTTCAGGCGTCGTCGATGGGACGCTTGGGCAGCAGGGCGGGCACGAAGAAGAGAGTGCAGATCAGGGTGCAGCCCAGAGACATCAGCAACAACCGGCCCATACTGGCCGTACCCGGGTGGGCCGAAGTTGCCAGAGAGCCGAACGCTGTTGCGGTGGTCAAGGCTGAGAACAGGACGGCGCGCGCTGTTGGGGACGTCAGCGGACCTTTAATGCCTTCACGCCAGTTCATCACGAAGTAGATGTTGAACGAGACGCCCACGCCCAGCAGTAGCGGCAGGGCGATAATATTGGCGTAGTTCAGCGTCTCAGGGACCGTGACAATCAGGATGACTGTCAGCAGCGCGGAGAGCAGAAGCGGTGCCATGACAAGGGCGGCATCAAGAATGCGACGTAACACAACCAGTAGGATGATGCTGATCATGATGAGTGCGGAAATTGCAGCAACCGTGAACGCGTGAACGATCGTGTTGGCGCTCTCCGTGATCTCCATGGCCGGACCACTAATATCCGGATTGACCGAGCGTAACTGTGACACGAACTGATGCATGACAGGTGTTTCGGAAATCTGACCTTTCGGGTGAATGGTCAGGCGCTGGCGCCCATCAGGAAGGGCGTAATCCCTGCGAACGTAGGCAGGAATATTATCCATCGTGATGGCCTGAGGCTGCAACGCCGTCCGAAGCATGGAAAGCTGGTCTGGCAGAAAGCGCGTCAGGGCGTGGCTGGCGTTGATCAGTGTGGCGTCCGGTGCTGTTGAAAGTGCCGTGAGGGCCTGACGGATCTTTTCCAGAGGGGCGGGAAGCTGTGTCTTGACGTCATTCAGTTTGGTCGCGGCAGCTACGGCAGCAGCGCGAATGGCAGCAGCGTCTGGTTCAGCAGCAGGGTTTTGAACCGTGATGGTTGGCAACAGGATTGAGGCCGTATCCTCGATCATTGCCAGCTTGTCGGTCTGGTCGTCTGGAACCAGAGCGCCGAGCCACAGCACATCATGGACACTTGAAAGCTTCGAGAATGCTGCCGCATTTTTCGCGGCATCCGGGATATTCGGAACCAGAAGCTGTGCGAAATAGGGTGTGGTGATCGGGTTGTCTTCCAGAAGATGAAGCGCGCGCATTCCTTCTGTATTGGGATTTTTGGTGTGTAGAGGGTCTGCGTCGAACTTCAGCAGCGGCATGAGAGCGACGCCCACAACACCAAGAAGCGCAAAGACCCCGACGACCTTCTTTCGCTTGTGGCGCAACAGATGATCGACGGGCGCCATGAACGTGAAGCCCGGCTCGCCAGAGCCAAGTCTTGCCCTGAAGAGGGAAAGGAGCGCTGGGAGGAGCGTCATGGTGCAGAAGAATGCGATCAGCATGCCGAACCCGGCGATCAGGCCGAGCTGCGCAACACCAATGAAGCTTGTCGGCGTGAAAGCCAGGAAGCCAGCAGCAGTCGCAAGGGACGCTACGAGGATCTGCGCACCGCTTTCCCGACCGGTCAGCACAATGGCGTCATGGAGAGTTGGCATGGTGCCGTCGTCATGACGCTGGCCGCGGAAACGCACGCTGTACTGAATGGCAAAATCCACGGCAATGCCAACGAACAGGATCGCGAAGGCAACGGAGATGAGGTTCAGTTCCTTCACCGTCAGAGCCGCAAACCCTGTTGTGAGGAAAAGTCCGGAAATCAGCGTGAGGAGAATGGGAACGATGACGCGGATCGAATGAACGGCAAGTACGAGCCATAACGCAACCAGAACCAGCGAAATCACCAGCCCCAGAACCATACCGTGCGCGACGGTTGAGAATTCCTCGTCGTTCAGTTTGACTTCGCCTGTGATGGCTCCGGAAGCCTGACCGGACTTCACAAACTCAAGGCTGTCGATTGCCTGACGCATTGCGATGGTTGCGCCTTGGCCTGGCTGAAGGGAGCTGTAATCGAGCTTCGGTTTCGTGACGACAAACTCATAGCGGCTTCCCAGTTCAGCCAACCGTCCGACCAGAAGATTCTGCCATGACAGGTCCTGAGGGTGGCCTGCTGCAGCTTTCGTCAGGGAGTCTGCAAATCCGTCCAGCGCGCCATTGAAGCCGCTTGGAATGCCTTGGCCAGCCTTGATGCCGTCGCCGATCAGACCCAGAGCACCAAACAGGCCACGGGCAGAAGGATCTGCGGCCAGAGTTCCGAGGAACGGCTGGGCAGAGACGATGGAGTCCAGCAGTGGCTCAAGGTCTTTCTTGTCGAGGAACAGGAAGCCATGGCTGTTGAAAAAGGGGTTGTCGCCCGGCAGGCTGACCATCTCGAAATGGTCATGATCCTGACTCAGCTTTGCTGCGAGCGCCCGGGCCGTTGCCCGACCCTGTTCCGGAATCTGGCTGTCGATGATGGCAACCAGCTGATTATCATCCTGCGGGAAGAGACGATTCATTTCGTCGGTCCGCTGTTTCCAGGGCAAACTGCTGGCAAACATCTTGCCCGTGTCAGTTGTCACACTGAGGCGCGTAATACTCAGTGCGACACATCCCGCACAGAGAAGCGCAAACAGAACCACCACCAGTGGCGCACGACGTGCACAGGCGGCATTCAGCCGGCCGATCAGATCCGAAAACATGGGGCCTACCCTTAAC
>Ga0157363_1003985_pt1 | contig 13514 bp, 8 predicted proteins | sample AttsexASBM1_FD_111477 | JGI IMG/M metagenome (GOLD analysis project Ga0157363, IMG submission 111477) | Fungus gardens microbial communities from leaf cutter ant in Ribeirão Preto, State of São Paulo, Brazil - Atta sexdens ASBM1 | ecosystem: Host-associated > Fungi > Mycelium > Unclassified ...
ATTAGTTTAGTTTCTTGTATATTAGTCGATACAATGGTTAGACATAATCTTGAGAATTCGTGTAATTAAGCTGTTAGCTGCATATAACATAATATAAATGGACATTTAAATTGTTTTGCAATACGATTAAATCTAACAACCATTAATTGATCCATCGTCTTTTGTCTTTTTTAATTTTATTGATTATCTTTTATGTATTGATAAAGAGACAGTACAGTAATGTCTCGGCACTAAGGTACGCGCAATGACATTACCTTATCTTTAACGATAAATTTTTAATCAGCATTATTTCGTGGATTTGCATCTAGCAAAGTATTTATTGCGCGTGTAATTATCGCTTGTATCAAACATGTATACTTCCTTGATATTATCCGCCGGAAGATAGGTCATCTTTTACGATTACACGGAATAAGGCAGTGAACAAGAGTGGCGGTGATTTATGCATGCACGATAAATGACAGCGACGTACAGTCAACATAGCGAACGACTTAAAGTACGTGCTTTACTTGCTTATCTATGTAAGAAGTTACTTGTGTCTTTATCTTTCTTTCTCCCTCACGTACGTGCATTGACTCACACTTGTTTGTTCTCGCATCTTCCTATTCTACTCGCGCACTCGTGCGCCAGACGAATTAACCGGATTAATTGAAGCATTGAGAACGGACCTAAGAATAAAAAGTAAATTTTCAAACGTAGCAAGAAGTAATTTTGAATCCTCTATTGATATCGTCTATGCTTAAGATTTTGAATCAATTAGTTAGTTTTAATTGAAATGCCTAAAGCGCATTTCACGTTGACTAGACAAACCAGACTAGAAAGCACGTTAAAACGAAGGAATTTCATCGTGATTCTGTAATTCTGTATCTAATTTATAATTACAATGTGTGACGATAAATAAATGGAAAAAAGCATCTTCCGAAGTATACTAAAGGAATACTCATGCGTTATAATGTCACGAAATAGGAGACAAGGGAAAGGGGGTGAGAGTATGCCCTTTATAAATGCTCATGGTAGTTACGCAGATGACGCGCTCTAATAATTATAGCTTTGTTGCACGGTACGGCAGAGCAACTGATCCGACGATGCGAGTTGAATGGCGGACGAGACAGCCTAACGATTATCGATAATCGCACCGACATGCGGCTCGCGAAGCGGGGAAACACGTCGAAATAATAGCACATCTATAGTTTTCCCAGACGCGCTCAATACAAAAAGAAGAAGGAAGCAAAAAGGAAAGAGAAGAAAAAAAAGAAAATAGAATGTTTCCTCTCCGAACGAAGGCTGTGAATGACCAGATAAAAATAATACGGATCCGCGAACGTTCTGCCAGGAGGAAATAGATGGAACGTAAGAAGGTATTTGGCACGATCAGCATGCATTAGATTTGGCAGACTATGGGATGAAATACGGGTGTAAGAAAGTAGAAATTCGATCGGTACACTATAGGCTTTCTATACTTTCTTAATATACGTTCTGTAATATGATTCTCTCATTAATACACGTAATTGAACTTCTTTAGGTAACTTTAACACATCACATGTACTTTCATAATACGATCAGTAATCTAATATTACGAGAAACACGTGTTTATGTATATATACAGACAGCTAGACAATTTTCTAAAATATATTATATTTTGTTTTTTATACGTTCGGTTAAAAGATGATTAATAGTTTCATGTTTAAATTCATGTTTAAATCAGATGTCAGTATAAATCATAAATATAATAAATATGTATCATATAGTAAAACTGTAGTAATATGTACTCAAAATGAGAAAAAGATAGATGATAGGATTAAATTGTGAAAAGCATTAAAAACTTGTAATTTCAAATATTATTGTAAGATGTTATATAAAATATAAATTTTTGTAAAAATTTGATTGAAAAGGAATATATAAAAAAAATATTATATTCGTCAAGTGAAAGTCTGACGAGCCAGAGTGACAGTTATGTATACAATCTATAATATTGTCTCGCAAATTCTGTCCATGTTTGGTTTGGCCTAAAAGCTGCGAAAAAACGAGTAGGCTTTCCGCGAGCTCTGATTGGCTAATTGGGAAACCCAATAGTTCTAAATTAATCGGTATCATTAATAGCACACGCAGGGACAGATCCGAAAAGAGAGAGGGTGCCAGCTAGAAAGAGTAAGGGATCGAAGCCCGAGAGAAGAAACATTTAAAAAGTCGACCCGACATACCGACAACCAGTCGCGTAGTCTCTCTCTCTCTCTCTCTCTCTCTCTCTCACACACTTCGTCTGCCAGCTAAATTTATCTTAAACGATGGATGAACAATGGTTACATAAATAGAACAATATGCGTAGCAGCCGAGAAGAGAGAGAAAGAAAGAGAGATAGAGTGGAACTCGTTCAAAAGTCACAATCACGGTTCTCACTCCTTCCTGTCTTATTTCACGAGGCTTCGAAGGCGCACTATCTCACTTTCTCGTCTTTCAACGCCTCTTCTCGTCGTCGCGCGCATCGAAAAGGGGAACCCTAAACCGCTGCTTTGCTGCTTTCGGGAGAGAGAGACCACGTTCCGATAGACATTGCAATTCTACATTCAGTGACGCTTCTGTGTTTCATCGAAACTTTACTTACAAATACTCGTGTTCAAACATAAAGGGCATTCGCTTTTTGTACGTGTGCTTTTGCTTTGGCACAACATGTAATTAACGTTATCGGTTTTTATCTATTAATTATAGTTATATATCATCGATATCATCTATAATATAAACATGACAAATGAACCGATATGAATATAGGCATGACATTGTACATGAATGTATAATTTCTATCTTAAGTCAATATATGTTTAAAAAAAATGTACAATTTGTAACACTAATTACGAATAAAACAAAATATCTGGATATAATGATCATTTTCTTTCAACTATCTTATTCTAATTATTATTATATAGAAGTGAAGTTTAGCAGTATTATTAATGATGCAGAAATTTATTAGATAATTAACAGGTGAGATTCAGTTTATTATACATTTGCGTTTTAAGTTTCAATGCAATGCTCGTTTCCGCTAAGTGTAATGAAGTACAAAACTCAAAGCCCCATTAAATCCATTTTGGTGTTTGATGTTTTGCGTTACTCTTGAATGCGAACAGTTTGTTTTAGCTGAGATTTTATGCTCGTTTGGAACAGATGATTTTGGCGTAAAGGGGTGAGAGGGGAAGGGATGTATTGAATACTAAGAAATTTTTAAGTAGATTCAAGTCTGAAAACTAAAGCGGGAGATACTAAAAAAAAAAAAGAAAAGATGGATATAAAATAACACATCTTGCTAATAACATGAAGAAATGTTGGAATTTGTACATAAATTATTCTGCTTTTTGTTGTTTTTCCTGGATAGTTGCCAATCTTAAGTTCCGTCTACAAACACAGAAAATTAAAGAACTAGTTTATAATTAAATTTTATTTTCCTTTTCTCGTCTTAACATCAACTCAGGTAACATGAAATATTCCAGCAATATCGTAATAATGTTGTAACGTTATTACAATAATGCTCAAATGTTCCATGCTAATTGGAAAAGTTATAAATTAATCATTGTAAATCAATTATAATATCATACAAATTACAATAAAAATATAAAACCATTTTTATTTTTTTTTTAATATTAAAATAATAAAATTTTATTTTTAATTATACATTAATATTCCTTAATTATTTTATTTTAACAAAATAATTCGTTCTCACATTTTAATATTAGAATAAACAATATTCGTTTCAAGTATGACTAAAAAATATATTTCGTATTATGAGTTGAAGTCATCGCGCACAGCAGCTACTCATGGGATCAATAACTAGTTTCCCTTATTGTTATAAGTTCCGACAAAGATAGGGAGTTCTTCCTAGCAGCAAAAATGCACAATATATGTACGTCGAGAGACAGATAGATGAACGAGATGGTACATAAATTCGCGATACGACGATAGAGCTTGTTTAAGATGCGAGTGAAAGAGCGAGAAAGATAGAGAGATAAAAGACGTATAAATACGTACCCGGCCGTGTTGTGATATTAATACAATCACGGATCATTCCCGAGTTAGCCAGCAGCCGTGCGCAGACACTAGATTGTCTGAATGGGGTGAACGACTTTATATAGCTTAGCGGAGATAGAGACAGAGAGAAAGAGGGTTCGTTCTTACATTCTCGCCTTGTTCAGGTTCGCTTGTTCGAATAGTTCGGAATCAAAAGATCTCTAGGGGCACGCGTTTGCGGATATATGCGTATGTGAATGTCGCATATGTGAGCACGACAGGATTCATTGTTACAATGCAGCAAGGGATCGATGATGCGCGAAGAACGGAAACATCACTACTAATATTTTAGCACGGCACTTTTTTCGATAACTTTTTTTGTCATGATAAAACTTTCACAGCATCGTCGCATTTCTTTTTTCAAATATCATATACGTTTTTTCTTCAAATACATGAAAAATCATAAATATTTATGATAAATCCATTATCAATTTTTATCGAGGATTCAGTCTAATGGCATAAGATATATCTTCGTGAGACTATTAATGAAGGAATCAAAGTACTGTACGGTATTCTAGTACGCTCCATGGAGCGGAAGTGATCTTTACTGTCTCTTTCCTATCAGTTTAGCGTGTCCCTTTTCTCCTACGTACCGGTTCCTGCCGTGCAATCGTGACCCTCTCCTCCTTGCCTCCACCAATGTCCCCCCCCCCTTAGTAATCGGCAATCCGATCAACTGGAACCTCTCCAATCCACCGACCCAGACCACAAGTATCTCGCTCGAGACCGCTCCTTCGACTACCAATCATGCATTTACTCAAACGTCCCTAATCCCTTGAGGACTCTTCTTCAAGATTGTCACGTCGTTATTATTCGGAAAACTCTGACTGACCGCACATATTTGCCGAATATACTCAGCCTTCGGTATATTTGCTCGTTTAGAATAGACAATTAGAATGGATAATTAGCAATATTCTTATAGAAAGAACTGTGAGATATAAAAAAGTAAGAATATCAAAAAACGGAAATATTATTAAAGAAAATTTTAACGCGATTTATTGTGTACACGAAATAATATTTTCAAGTCTAATAATAAAAAGTTGTTGGATGAGGAAGATTTTTTGTTAAAATTACGGTGTTAAACCAAACGCAAGTGAAAAAGCGTAGATAATTTCCATCGAGACAATCGATGGACCAAGTTTTATCATATCGAGATGTTTTATATTGGACAAGATCGTTTGTCAACATTCTGCAATATTTTATCGTCTGCAAAAAGCGTATCAAAACCTTTTGCACCGTGCAAATTCGACCTTTGAATAGTAAACTCGGTACACAGAAGTCGCGATATTAGAGTAGCAGTATCCGTTGTAACCGAAGCTTTAACCGAAGTGCATGAAGAGTAATAAAGCGTAAAAACGAAAAAGAGAGAAAAAGGGTACTGTCAGTCGTTCAGACATCGCAATATTTCAGATTTATATATCCACTCTCTGGACGCGCGCAAAGTGTTATGCACGCGAGAACAATGGGATACAATCCAGATGCCATCTGGTACACGACGCAGCCCGTCGGCGCAGTAGTGATGCGTATCGTTACCAAATTAGCATTATAATGGCGACGGTTGGTGTCGGCAGCAGGTAGCCGTCATTATTAAAATTTCATTATTAAAACTTCTGATGCGTTGCGAGGATGAAGCCCACTTACATCATACCGGAGCGGTTTGGGTGACCAGCGGGAGGAGCGGAAAGGACCGGAAGTGACAGCGTGGGTATCATGGCGCGAGGCGACAAGCTCCGTTGCACTTGTTCAATGCTATACGATTCAATAACACTGCTACCTAATACATTTGTATATCTATGACAACTACGTGTTACTGCCTCGATATTATTGTGTCGATCGCAGAATTCTCTATTCACGACATTCTCTACGAACAACACATTTTAAGCTAAATCATAAGCAGATATCATAAGAATTTTTTTAGTATTCGTTCATTGATATCTATCTAAATATACATTAGTTCAAATCTATCACACTATTTCTACCTCATTTTATATCTTTTCTTATTTTGTATCTATTATTTAATTTTTTCTTTAAATGATAGATACACACAGATTTTAATTTTTTCGTTTAAATAAAACTCATGTTTATTTAAATACTTATTTATTTTGTATATTTTAGTTAATAATTATATTTTGTGCGTTTAAAACAAAAAATTCGCATGATATATCGAATATATTGATCTGAACTTTGAATGAAATCGAAGTAATATTTAAATCTTAAATTGCGTGCCATCGTCCTAAGTTCTACTTTCTAGATAATATAACTGAACAAACGTTCACCGAACCATCAATGGCCGGCGGTGTGTGTCTAATCGGTTTTGGAACCGTCTTAACGGCCTGGTGCGGACAGTGCAGAACCGGATTGCAATGTGGTAAGGAAACATAGTAGTGGAAGAAAGGGAAGAAGAAGATGAAGAAGAAACGCGACGGAGGGAGAATCAACGCTCGATGAGGAATCGATGATGACTATGCGCATATTCGTTGTTCGGCGTCCTTGAAAAGGACCATTCTCACCTCCAGGTGTCGGTCACGGGTAATCCAACCTACTGGCTCGATGTAACGAGCGGATCGAAATCGCAAAAGAAACCCATATTCGTGTCAAAACAACTACCGGAGTACAAACTCGACTCATTTCTCCTCATCTTCCAACAGCTCAGTCTTCGTCAACAACTGTCCATGGCACAATGACGTACTTATAGGGTAATACGGTAAAAGAGGCAAGCTTGATAGGCAATGTAGAATTATTTTGATATTAATATATTCATTTCAAAAATGTCAAAATTGAGCGCGCAATAGATCAATTTTTAATGTTATTATGTAATTTGAATCAAAAGAAAAATACAATTTATACTATTAATTAAGCGGTTGATAATATTTGCATCGATATACAGGGTGTCTACGAAGTCTACTCCACTTTTACATTTCAGAAATGTTTTAAAATTATAAAAAACTGCGAAATACATTTTGAAGAGCTACACTGATTGTGAGTAGTCTCTCGAAATGATCGAACACGTATTTCACAGTTTTTTAATAATTTTAAGTCAAATAATTTCTCCAAATGTAAGAGATGGAAACAGATATTACAGACACCCTGTATTTTGTTTGAGAAATTATTGCTTGAATACGTATACCGATTTGTTGGATTTGAGAGCCACTGCAATTACAAGTAGCTCATATAAGTGTTTCTACTAAATTAAATCCTATTCCGATGATGAAGAGAGTCATGTGGATATGTTAGTGTACAACGATATTGAATGGACTGACCAGCATCAGGGACGATGGAGGATGCGAGGTGTTGAGATTCCGGGAGCAAGAAATACAAGAATAACTGCGGAGAATGCTAAACGTACCGTGACTTATTGGAGGAGTGGAAAATGAGATTTGGACATTGAGAGTGTGAACGATGATCTCATTTCTGAGAATACAATACACGTCCATCTCGTCGGATCTTTGAAGGAAGGTGGTCGCTCATCGCTCTCGCGCGAGAATACGCATCGTAAATCGTTATTTTCAGAAATTGTCAGAAATAATGTGTCCTTTCAATAGATATCTAATTATTCGCTTATTACTTTAAATAGCTACCGTATATTTATTATTGAAGAAATACGATTTAATTCAGATATTTGCAAAATGAAATTCTTTTATCAAAAAAAGAATATAGTTATGATTGTTTTAAATGTACAAAATCTTAACATGTAATTTTAAATTAACTTTTTATTAGAAAAAGACTTATTGGAATATTTTTAATATTTTGAAAATTTTTAAATATCAATATTCTTCGCCGCATTGTAAATATTATTTCTTAAATTAATTTATAAGCTCTTTTTGTAATATTATTTTGAATGTGAATTGTTATCTATTGTACAGTTTTTAATGTTAGAGATAGATGGGATATGCGTAGGAAAATGCAAAACAAAGGTATAAGATCGAGGCAATGTAGAGCGGAATGAATTAAAAAGCCTAAAAACAAATATGCTCGCTTTATTATTATTATTTCTTTTTTCTTATGTTTTGCTACAGTTTACACGTGATATTTTTTCTTACCTACATCTAAAATTTTGTCTTATTTGATATCTGCATAGTACTCAGAGTTAATGTTAACACATATCGAGTACTATTATATCGTTCAAAGAAATCGCCCAATTTGATTTTTCGCAAAAAGATTGAAAAGTTAGTACAAATTAACAAAAATTTAGCAAAAAATAAAAAATTACTTTTGTATGTATTATGAAAAACACAAATAACAATACATTATTCAGATTGTTCTACTCGAATTTTTTTTTAATAAATAATAAAAAATATAAAGCATAAATATATGCCTGCGAAATTTTACAGTAAATTTTAAGGCTGTCTGATGAAACTAAATTGAGGACCATAGATAACTGCAGTCGATTCCTCATATAACCGTTGGGCGATTTTGAGAACAGACGTGCGCGATTATTTCGAGGGTTGATCATCCCGTTAAATCCTGATTCGCAGTTGCCCAGAAGCACCGGGAAGTAATCAGAGCGATAGGGCAGTTAAATAGCATCGTAACCGCGACCGAATTGTTAACACGTGGAACACGCAACGTACATGTTGCTACGGGGCACAAAATCCGTTTGGTCGAATCTCCAAATCTGTATTACGCGCATTTTCGAGATCGGCTGTGTTAGCAACGCAAGAGTACAATTCACAAATATCAGAAAATAATTGTTTTTATTTTAGAAAATGAACGCACGAATAAATTGAACACGAATATTAAATAATTAACATTTAACGCGATTGATACATAATAAAAGAACAAATATTATGTATCTTAAAATATCAAATTAAGAAAAAAATGAAAATATTAAAATAATATCTAACATATTTTTAATTTATATATTATCTGATATATGGTAGAATGCCCTGTATAATATATGATGAAATGTTTTTGTGTTACAGAAAGTGTGATTGTAATTTTTTGTCAAGTGTAAAGTAAACGAATAATAGGAAGTTGCGTAGCCGCTGTTCGCTTTGGACGACTTCGCTGATGCAAACATAATTAGTTTGATTATTGCTGTTTGGACGTCGTGAAATGCAGAAAGCTATATATGCTTCTTGTTTGTACTTGGCTAAATGTATTCCACTGCATCTGCTGTGTTCAACACAGAGAAATAGAGACGCCGTTAAAGGGGACGAGTGAGAGAGAACGCGCAATGTGCAAGCATGCGCTTGCAAGCTTTGTAAACGATAGCGAGAGATGCGCGATCAATCGGTATCGGCGAATTGTAATAGCCGATTCTGATTAGATCTCCCATTGTTGACGTTATTCGATACTGCAGACTTGCTCGGCTGCGTCTAATTATTCTCGTATTCGGCTAAATTCCGGTTAACCAATCATTTTTGATGTGTAATTAAACTGTTCTCTGATTACGTAGTATTTTACACAACAAATGCATTGTCTCTCTATTTCACAAAACACCAATTGATTTTTAATGAAATTGCACGCAAATTTTTATATTAGATATTTCTTACAATTATAACATCATAATTCTTGTTGGCATAGATATTATCATTTAATTTTTTGTTGTATTTTTTATTTTCTTTTGCTTGCATGTATGACATGTAAGTATCTTATAGATATGCATGATTTTCGCAAGAAGTTTCCCTCAGGAAATCACTAATCAATTACATTCTTTCTGGAAAAGTGGGTAACGTCAATCAGCAAATATACTACGAGGATAGCGTTTTTCTACTTCATTCGGCTCTCTAATAGTGCTTTATTGTACCAAAACGCCAAGATGACGGACAGAAACGATTAGTGATACGTTAGGGATACGATGATCAATCTTCAAATATACGAATCTATCTAGGGGAAACCATACAGTTGTTGGCCATTTGAGCTTATGAGGTTTCAATTAGAATGCAATCATGTTACATTTGCTAATATTTTATTTTTTAAAGGTAACAGATTTCAGTCGCTTCTCTAAAAGGATAATGAATTTATTTCCGTAATATTTTTATACAAGTGACTAATAACTTAATTTAGTCACTTTTATTTAACGAAAATTTTACTTTTTCATTAATGCTAAAGCTAATTGAATGACTTATTATATAACTTATTTAAATTTTATTTAGCATGACTGTCTCTAAATAAACAAATTATTTTGGAAGAATTACAATAAAATAAAAAAGAAAAATAAAAAAATAATTTTAGCACAGTCTACTAATAGTTTTCAAAGTATTTTTAATAAAAATCATATTTAATACTTATTAGAATAATATCTTAGAATTATATTTAATATTTAAAAATTAATTTCTATTCTTTTTTTTGTTTAAAGAACTTTAATGTCAAAGATATAATAATTTATTATATACAGGATAGTCCTTTAATATTAGTAAAAGATTTCAAAAGATGATTCTTTATATTAACTCAAGACGAAAATTTCATATAATCATATGAAACAGCCTAGTTTCAATGATTCGCCTATTCTTGCATCGTTTCTGATTGAGTAAAAAAATGATGTACTTCCTTTCTCTTCCAAATGATGCCTTCCTTTTTCCCTCTAAAAATGAGGTTTCATGTTTTTGTATGCAAAATTATATGAAAATAATCAGATTTTCGAAAGTTTTGGAAAAAAATTTTCTTTAACTTTGACATCTTGTATATTTGAAATTAATTGTAAGTTTTAAATATACAGATTTTTCGTACTGAATTAATGAGAGAGAGAAACCTTTTAAAATCTTTTAGAGTACTTAGAGACTATTTAAGGATTCTAATTATTACAAAGTAATAATTTCATTCAAATATATGTACAGTTAGACCGTTAAAATGGAGCATAATCGTTTACGACCATTTTAAGTAAAAGGGCGCATGCTCTTTTATCATGTCTTTTTCAGCTTTTATAGAAATGCGAAGGCACAGCCATGCACCAGTTGTAGCGAGAAAGGTGTAAAGCAAGCGAAGGTAGACAGATCTCGGCACTTATCGGTCTGCGAGATAGCCATTAACGAAACTAAAAGCCTCCCCATATATCTCACTCCGGCAACCCTCTCTTTCCTCTCACCACCAAACGTTCCAACCCTTCGCTTACGTCGTTTCCCTCCCCGCTACATCCTCATTTCCCTTGCCGCTTCCATCCTTGAGGTAGACACATCACCGTTCGTTGTTTGTCCGAGGCTTTTGTTTTACTTGCTGATATATATTAGCCCTCTTCCCGACCGTCACAACGGAAAAAGAGAGTGAAGGAGGCAGAACCGTCCCCTCTTTTTCTCATCTCTCTTTTCACTTCGAAGTGATACAAGTCACGTCGAACTTTTCTCATCACTCGTTGTGATTATGAATTACCCCTTCTTCTTCGAAACATCTTTTTTGTTTTAGGTGTACTACACTTAACAGTTAATAATTTATTAAACATTAATTCTCACAGAATAATATGCTTAGCACATATCGATAATATTTTAACGTCTAACTTAAAACAAGTTGAAAAAAATTCACTTCTGTTTATATATTAATTAATGTATTCCATACACGTTCTCTTGGATAGTCTTTGACACTCTCGGACGTGTGGGAAAAAAGTTCAACTGATTTCTATTCTTTGAAAAATAGTGTATGTACCGTCGAAACGTTTGGGATGTTTCGATGAGCTTCACGAAAGAAAAACAAATATCGAAAACCAATAAACGATAAGCTGCTAATTGGAAGTCGAGACGGCATCGGACGTACCGATGTGGCCGCACCCGGCGACCCATCGACGCTCGCCATAAACCTCATGTAATAATTTAACAATCTGTGAAGAATTGACGCCCCTTCTTCGATCAGTGATGTAAGCAGGTAGACGACCGGGTTAGTCCTGTTCCTCGACACCTATCTTCGGTACACCGCACGGCTGTTTACTCGACACTTTCAGTCTATCCTATCTATATAGACTCTTAGCACATATTTTTCACATTTTCTATGTTGTTGCTAGATACATTTTAAAGAAACACAAGATACTTTTTAAAAAGATATAGTAACGATTATAGTAACAATATCTTTAATGATTCTGGACTAACGTCTGTTTATCTTTTTTAGAGAAATTTTAATATTATATTCAATTTTACAATTTTTAAGAAAATAATCAAAATTTAAAAGAAATAATAAATATTAAAATTATCGACAAACACGATCTGCATTAGTTCTTTTTAAACATCATTATGTAGAACATATGTATTTAGAGCCTATATACGATCCAACTTAGATTTTAAATCATAAAAGTTTCAATTCTTTCCTTGATTGTTTAAAAACTTGGAGTAAGCAATTGCTTTTGTGCAAAAGACTGTAACAAAATTAGGTTTATACATGTGTATTATATATTAGCAATTTTGACAAAAATGTAAAGTAGAATAATTTTCTGTTTCAAATTATTGTATATTGTATCGTTAACTAGTGATATGCTTTTAAATACCTTAAAGTATATATTAATATCTTGTTATCAATATAAATTAAATATCATTGAATTTAGTTTTTAAAATTAACTTTTTATCTAATATGTATTTCATATTTATTCTCCATATATTCTTGAAATTTCGTATTCTTTAATAAAATAAATCTTGAATATTAATCTATGTTAAATAAAATTATAAATTTTAATTTTAAAAACTTAAAGCAGAATATTAATTTTTTCAACAAACTCATTTATTTACAATGAATTATTAGTAATCAATTAAAAGATATTCAATAATAACATAGAAAAATGTACATACATACAATTGAGCTACTAACTCACGTTAATATGATATCACAAGCGGATATCCTTGGGTCAACAATAGTGGATAGACACTGCAAGAACGCAAACTCGCAAGCAATACACGGCTGGACAGTGGGAGCGTGTGGCGTAACCCCACTGATAACATCTCTAATCACACCGAGGCCGAACCAATCAGCACTAATCCTGGCCTCGGTACTCATCCAGGAAGGTTCTATAGCTCGGAGCTCCGGAATAACCACCCTCGCAGCTCCCACCTCTTCCCCCAACCCCTATGAATCTCGTGAGCCTTGCGTATACAACATCACGTACAATTCACCATTGCACACTATAGAACTCGGTGCCTGCAGCTGTAGCATCATATACTGCTATGCTACTGATACCACAGATCGAAATTACATGTGTTCATGTATACCTATTGCTGATACGATACGCGCTTCTCTTCCGTTTATGTTTGAGAAAGCGATTCCGATTAAACGGAAACTATCGATTAAATTTTAATTTTCGAAAATAGGAAAGAATACAGATCTATTATTATTATTATTAAACACAAACAAAAACAAAAAAAAAAAAACAAAAACACACAAACACACACACACACACAAACACACAAAAAAAAACAAACAAAAACACACACACACATACTAACACACACACACACACACACACACACACACACACACACACATGTATATAAAGTGAATATTAGGAATTGCACAAAAGCATCACAAGGCCGAACAATAGACAAAGTGATACA
>Ga0157363_1003986_pt1 | contig 13512 bp, 7 predicted proteins | sample AttsexASBM1_FD_111477 | JGI IMG/M metagenome (GOLD analysis project Ga0157363, IMG submission 111477) | Fungus gardens microbial communities from leaf cutter ant in Ribeirão Preto, State of São Paulo, Brazil - Atta sexdens ASBM1 | ecosystem: Host-associated > Fungi > Mycelium > Unclassified ...
ACAAAATATATGTATCTTATTCAAAAAATTTTTTCAAAAATCTACCATCAAAGATCTAACGTCATCAAAATAATCAATTTATGCGCAGAATATCACATGACTGACTTATATATTTTAATTGCGTATTCTTATAAAGATTAAATGTAATTAAAAATTATAATTATATACGAAAGTATCAATTAACTTCTGAGTGAAAATTACTGAATAAAACTTAATATATTAAAATACAGTATTCGCGCAGTAATTATTTCTGGGTAAGAGTAACAAATAAAATAATAAATAATGAATCATTTACCTCATAATTGCTCCGTTGACATCCGATGTCTCCTAGGTCTGCTCTTCTTCTCAAATTCTTTCGTTGCACAACACTCGCGGGAACATAATTATGATTATTATAATTATGATTATCGCGACACTCCCGAATTTAATTATACGCGACGCGTAATTCGTGAAATATGCGAAAAATTATTATTAAACGATCGGTATGTCATGATTATTTTAATCACTCGTGTTGACACTATTGACACTGTTGGCAGATCATTGCTCCATTTTTTCAACCTGAAAATAATTAATAAATCACGTGTAAGTCAACAGATAATTTTACGTGTCTTTATAAAAGTAATATTATCACAATAAAGAAAGTTTACACGAATTTATAACTCCTATTTGTTTTTGCTTTTATTTCAATACAAATGAATAAATCGTGTAAATGATCTGTATAGCTAATTAATCTAATATTGATGTATCGCGTAATATTATGTATTTTCAATTTGAAACGGATAAATCGCACTTGTAGATAAATTACACTTGTATCGCATTTTAGATATTTCATGTAAGATATATCCATTCTAACTTTGATAGAATTTTTTAGTATAATAGTTATTGGATAGTTATTTTGTATTAATTCTGTCTAGTAACTGAAAAATAAAACTAGAATCCCAATCAAGATGAAATACTTCATATTGAACAAAAACAGACAATAAACCGATTACACAGTATTTTAATTATAATCTATATTAATAATCTATATTAATACTAAATAATAATTGAGCAGATCTTTACGCAAATTGCACATATTTGTACCAAGAAAACTGTTTCAGCCATTGAATAAAACTCAATGGCTATTAAATTCTTATTCATTTCTTACACAATATTGTTACTAAGAATACAGTAACTGAACGGAGGTTTAAGAAAATTGCATACATTTCTACCAGGTGTTGTTCAAGAAATTATTAATTATATAAACCGATAATTTAACATTTCTCTCTATTACCCCTATCGCTAAGATCCTTACTTAAAGTGAATGAATACGCGTGAGAACTGCTTTAATGTCTCAATATGCTTATGAATAATTATTCGCGAAAATTAATTATTCGCGTAGTGAATAATAATGATTCAAAGAGAATAGCATTTCGAGAAAATATACCGACTCGCACTGCTACCTGCTGGCTCAAGCTGTTATCGTATGAATGATAACGACCGATCCGGTCGGCGTACTTACGGCGCGCTACGCAGTGATACACAAACACCAGCGGGCCACGCGCCAACCAAAAATTTTGTGTGTGTGTGTGTGTGTGCGTGTGTGCGTGTGTGTGTGCGTGCATGTGTGTGTGTGTGCGTGCTGTGTGTGTGTGTGTGTGTGTGTGTGCGTGCTGTGTGTGTGTGTACGTGCTGTGTGTGGGCGCGCATACATATAATTTTATATCTCTTCAGGATTTAAAACTTTCAAAACTTCATTGCGTGAATATAAGCGTTTTCGATAATTAATCTTCATAATAAGCCCCTCAGGGGCTTATTGTGGTCCCTATATATATTATATAATTATAGAACACTTCGTATGTGTGTTTTATAATGGAAGTCAATTAATATTTAATTTATAATATTTTGTATCTACTCTTTAGGTTCGTATTTATATTATGTTTTCTTTATAAAGCTATCTATTCATTAGAAATGTTTTAATGTTGCCAGTATTTCTTTTGGATATACATATGTATAATTTTAGAATTATAAAACTAACAAATTCGCAATTTAAATCAATAATAGGCTTAATTAAATGTTCAACCGGAACTTAAGAAACATAGCTTTATCATGCTGACAATTTATAAGATTACAGATAATTGAATATCCTGTGGGCAAAAAATAAATTAGTGAAAGTTCGTTAATAGTACATTCTTCCATGCATAAGAATTGCTTTAAGTGCCACCGGATGAGCAGTGCGTTAATGGACGGCTGAAAGAGGTTGCTTTCGCGCAAAAAAGAACGAAGGGTCCATTCCATACACGTTAAATTGCTGTGCGATCCTCCGGATACAATGACGATCGAAGAGTCGAGTAGAAAAGGTGAATCGAATCCGTTAATCGGCTTATCGCACGTTGACTGGAACGATATTTTGGAGCAGTCGATGTATAATACGTCAAAGAACCAAGATGCTAGATGCTCAACATGTACAATTTTGACGCGCGATTATATTTAGAATCTTTTGTCATATAAATCGAAATTTTATATCAAGTTCATTATAACAGTTTCATTAAATTACACGACTAGATTAATAATATGCGAATCACGTATGTAATTAATTAAATGCACGTAATTAATTAAATGAAGAGAATAACTTGGCTATAAATATTTATATTGTGTAAAACAATATTTTTATAATCTTTTACTCCTTTTACTGTAATTTCAAGTAGACTTATAATTAATTTCATTAAAATTTTAATTAATTTTAGTATTTTAAATGATTTCATTTTAGATTTTTAACAATTCTTAATATTAAATAATTAAAATATGTAAAACTTATTAAAACTTATTCTAAGCGAAGATTCATTCCAAAACCTTTTTAAAAAATCTTAAATATTCTGAAGAATAGTAGGTATATTATACATTTCATATATTTATCAAGAGAAGTAATAAAAATCTTTTTTCTAATATATTTCTAAAATATACATATTTAATCTAAAATGTTCACTGTATTTAAACAATGAGGAAAGTATCTAAAATGATTTATATGAATATAAATTTCGAACAAAAATCGTAATAAATTATATTAAATTCTTGTCGCACGATATCTTACACGTAACACAACAGCAATGGGAGCCAAGAAATGAGTTCTACGCAAGCCTTTAGCTATCTGATCGTGACGAAAGAGCGTAACATTTGCCCCCCATCGTCACGACATGTTTTCCAACGCCACACTTTTCATGTATCGCCCAATTAATATTCTATCTATCTATTCTGATAATAGATATGCTGCAGGTGACGGTATGAAAGTCTTGAAGAACGAATGGATTCGATTATTTAAATTCATTCAGAAGATAAAAATTACGTTGTAATCGCGTAAGTGAGATGAACATCCAAAACTGCCTACATATGCGAATACATTTTCGAATACTGCTAATTGCTCGACTGTAATCTGCTTATTGCAGATTATAATTGAGCAAGATTGTCTTATATTTTTTATGTTATATCATTATACTAATAAAGTAATAAAAAATTTATAAGATGGTATAATTTTGAACATAGTTTGAACAATTCTGAATGAAATAAGAATAAATCTAATTTTTGAAGTTCACATTTAATTTTTTTCCCCTTTTGATATCCTTCAATATCCTCCATATAACGAAAAAGTTGAACTTCAAAAATTGAATTTAAATTTGATTTCGTTCAAAATTACCAATTGTTTAAAAAAAAAAACGAGAAATCTAATAAGAAAAAATAAAAAATCTATTGAGATATTGAACATTCAGAAAAATAGAATGTTGTATGTAAGAATTGAGTAAAATTAATGGAGAAGGAAAGATCAGAAACTTGCTTTGAATGATAAGAAAGACGTATCATACTACATACAATCGAATCGGAATTTTGTCACACTGGTTAAATCACAACGAGAACTGGTTCAATATCGTTGCGAAGTGACAGGAGGATAAATTGTCATGTGCCTGATCCATTTCCGCAATAAGCAGATTAGTAGCGGAATGTTAAGTCGCAAATTGTAATCGTGCTCGAGATCAACGTACTGTTATTAAATAAACACGCTTATGCATTTTCATTTGGACATTAATCGATGACATCGAGCAAACTGGCAACATTGAACGGAATAGTTACGCGTAATTGTAGAGATATAACGGATTTTCCTCTTTATTATTACTATTCTAACCGCGTTAGATTGAGGCAGTAATAAAAGGGTACAAAATATGCTATACCGGTTCGAGCTAATGGCTTTTTAACGAAGTTAGGTGCTACGGAAATAGAATGTCTAGGATCATAAATTTTATAACGAACTGAGTAATCTGTTAGTCAACTATTTGACAAGAAAATCATAAAATAATTATAAATAAAATAGTAAAATTAAAACCTTTCAATTTTATGCATATGAAAGAAAAAAACTAAATATCTTTATTATTTAAAAATCTTAGCCTTCAGAAACTAAATATTTTTATTTAGTTTTTCAAAGATCATTCAGTTAATAAATAAGTAAGAGAGAAATTTAAAGATTTGATTATATTCTTTCTTAAAAACGTTGAAAGCGAAAATAATCATTTATAGAAATAATATAGAACAAATAGATCGAAAAAATTACGAGCATCAAGATTAAAATTATCAATCGTCAGAGTTGCATGAAAACGTAAGGCAGCGAAAGTGCGCTCGAATTGAGTAACCAACGATTTCTAACGCATCCATCAATCATTTCATTAAGAAGCTTGTTATTACGATCACTTTCGCGATCAGAGCAGTTTCTTCAGAGAAGAATAAATAAAATATCCTGCACACCTTTCATCAAGGATTATGAATCCGTTTAATATGTGCGAGAATAACGTCTTACGAATCAGAAATTCTTTATATCTTGACGAGTGACATCGACGCGCTTTTCAGAATAGGCGAGATCTTCGAGGTATAATAGGAATTAGAAGAAATACGTAAGATCATTTTCACGGTGAAAGCAACAGAGAAAAAAAGTAGAATACGGAAAGAAAATGAGATTCCTATAATCTCATTTTTTTACCTCCGTAGCACTCTTATGAGCCCACTTATCGCTGCGGCGGCACTTCTGATCCACGAATTTCGAGATCCTTTCTTGCTTCTCTTCCATTCTCCGCCTCTCGCCCACTCTTCTTTTTTTCTCCCTTATCCCAGTTCAACCCCCCCGCCCCACCCTCTGATATGCTACAACCCTCGGTGCGATTCTATGAAGGCCCGTGACGGCACTATGACAGGCTCACAATAAGGCCATACAGAAGACAGCCGGTTTTTTTTTCTCTATACGCGAGCGCACGTCATAATGCGGTGATTCGGGTTCGGTCGCCGAATTCTATATATGGGGGCAGTTATTTATATTTGCGCATGGGGTGTATACGTGCACGTGGGGCCGTAAACGTATCGGAATTCAGGGCCAACCTCACCTGGCACTTCACGTGCTTCGGCGCGAGAAACGCGTCCCGTGGATTCAAGCGGATCAAGCGGATCTCTGTAACCGAAGGGCGATGATGCCCTGAGAAACGGGAACTAGGCGAAACCTGAGCTAAGCGACTTTCGCATTGACACGCCAACGAATTTTTCCGGAGCAATGAGTAACGTGTGTGTGTGAGTCTTCCTTCCCTTTTCTGTTCCAGCGAGTTGTTGCGGTGTCGGCGTTGAAGATTCGAGTGTGCCCGATGCCGGCGGGCCTACAGGGGCGGGTGGTACCGGCGGCGGGGTGGCTGTCATACCCGATCGACCACCTCTCGAATTAGACAAATTACCGCCTTATCACGATGTAGCGCCTAGTCCTGGTGAGTGTTATTACGAGATGCCTGCTGTTTGACGCTTCTCATACATATGCGTACGCGCCGTCGAAAGAGATCATTAAGAAATGACCGCTCGTTACTCGCATGTTCCCGTCACGTTACATGTATTGCGATCGCGAACATAGTAGCACCGTCTCTCACTAACTGTACGTCTCATTTTGTTCGCGAAAGAAAGTTAAAGAACCGGATCTCGCGACTTGTTCTCAATGTTTTCAACTAACTCTGCAAAATCTCTTATATTATGAAACAAACTCGTATCTTGTAATAAAACATTGCTGAACAAAATATTGAATACATGAAAAAAAAGAATGAAAATGAGTCTATAAATCAAGCATATCTGATAGTTGATAATTACACGGAAAGATTGATTTTACTGAAGTATTTAAAATTTTAGGTTTGAAAATTAGATATAGATTTTTGAAAATAATTTTGTTGGATCATCAAAATAATTATATAGGAAACTCAAGTATGATGCAATAGTACAAAAAGTTTTAACATTCTAGCAACCAATTTGAGTACCCTGTATAATTATTTTAAATTTTAATAGTCCAACCAAATCATTTTCAGATTTGTATCTATAACTAAATTTTTAGATAAAGCTTAACTTAAGCAAAAAAATCCTTCGCTCTTTCAGAAAGAAATTGAATTCGTGTTTGGAAAATAAAACTTGACTGATTGATAAAACCAAACAATTTACAAAAAACATTATTCTTTTTTTTTTATCTCTTATTTGTTTAGATAAAATCACATTAGGCTCACTCATATTGTTTTTATTGTTAGCTAAACTTCTTGCATGATTCACGAAAAGAAACACAGAAAAGATGAATTGTGCAGGAAATTCAACTGAACAGACTTATCTTTAACAAAACAGACTTATCTTTAAGACTGCATGTCGCAGTGATTATTCTTTTATCATTGATATGCTGCCAAGATATGTTAAGAAAATATACTAATCAGCATGGGTCTCAAGTTGTGGATGAAATCGAACTTTAGGGCACAACGTGTGGTCGTGGCTGGGCTCTCGACGAGGCGGTGGCACTCCGGGAGTCGTCACGACGCCGCTCTCCCTTCCTCAGCACCGACGGGCGATGAATCTCCCAGTCGAGAATCACTACACCCACATGCAAACCGACGAGGCTCTATACGCGGAACTGGACTCGCAGGCCGCGAGCTACGCGAGCGATCTACAGTTACAAATGAGAGGAAGTTCGACGTACGGTACGACTTCCGGCGGTCAGGACGACGAATATCACGAACTGGACGCTGCCAGATTACATCGTCATTATGGAGGTAGCGACGGATCGCTACAGACAGATACACTTCGTACTCGACACAGTAAAAGGTGAATCAAATGCTTCCAGATCTATAGAAGTTATTAAATACACGGAAAGAAAACGACTTTATTGAAAAATCTAAAAATTTAGCTACATACGGATCCAAAAATAATTTTATTGAACCATCAAAACGTAGGAATCTCAAGTATGATGAGCAATGCTGCAAAAAGTTTTGACATTTTAGCAATCAGCTTGAACGTCTTACATTATTTTAATGGTCCAATAAAATTAATTTCAGAGCTATATATATCTAGTTAAATTTTTAGATATTTCAGCAAAACCGTACAAGAAGAACTATGCGTTGGTCATCTTAAATAAAAGCATTACATTAAATTAATAAACATTAAATTAATGAATTTAAATTTTAAAAAGATAAAGAAATTGATGATCGTTATATCCATAAAATTGTTATTAGAAAAAAATATTTGTTAATTGATTTTTTTAAATCGATTAATGAGGCACATGGCGATCTCGAAATCGGAAGTCAGTAATCATACGCAATGGTTTATCGTTTCTCGACTTCCTACATCGATAAGGAGTTCAATACTGACTTTGTTCTGGCAACGCCTTCTAAGAGAGTTTAATTGCCCGTTCTAACAACGCTCATCCGATACGCGTCGCCATGTAATCGCCAGTTATTGATACGGTCGATACTCCTTATGTATGTTAATGGCACATTCCAGTCGAATAATCATCCAATGATTATCCAGAGTCTCGTTATTGATTACTTCCAGGATACAAGAGCCAGACTACGAGATGTACGAGAATGGACCGTCAACGCCAGTACCACCGAGTCAACATCAACATCATCATCGCCATCATCATCACCACAACCATCACCATCATCATCAGGAATTGAGGATCGGTAGCAGAAATAGTGAGCATCCGTCATACCAGAACACGGCCTACACCGGAAGTGACGCCGAACCGGATGGGCCAACGCTGAGCAGTGCTCCCAGCAGTGCCTATTATAGCGATCTCAGCTCGAATTCGGCGAATCAGCAGATGCCGACAGCGACAGTACCGTCTGCAACAGCAACGACAACGACGACGATAACAACAACAACAAATTTGCACTTAAATCCACAGAATCTGGACACGCCACAGTACAGACTAGCGGCAATCAACGAGAACACAGTGCCTTCGGATTATATTTAAGAGATGATCCTTTCAAAACAAGTGACGAGAAGTTTGAAATAGACAATTATATCGACATGCATTCGCTTTGTTTGTGAACGAAGACAGTCTTTGCGTAGTATTTATAATTTAAATCGAGGAAGTTGCCCTTGTAATAAAAAGTAAGAATGAACGGAGGTGAGACAAAAGTGGAGACGAAAGTGTGAAATTTTTCGTCACTGTCGTCGTGACTCGAAAGTTTCTTCAAGACAGTGTTTTACGGTGCTCAGTTTTAAGTTTTGTCCATACAAGAGGAATTGAAAAGATCACGTTTGAAAAGTGTTTAACCGGCGGATGTATCGGAGACCGGTTCCGAATAAAATGAATTTCTTGCTCAGTAACGCTCTACTTACTCCTTTGTCGCCACACTTTGTGGTCCTGTTAAGACAATCGACTTTCGACACGCGAATCGATGGATCAAGCGACGCGAATCGATCGGCATCGCGGCGCGTTCTCCTTTGCTTTTACGTACTAATAAAATATTAGGTATTCAACGTCTTGATATTTTTTTAACAATATAAGACAAGCGGAAGATAAACCGGTTGACAGGTAAGTGACCAGAGAAAATCATGTCAACAGAATTAATACACAATTAAGCATTATGAAGTCAACTAAACTTACTCTTCGTTGGAGTAAAATCTCACTTCTTAAAAAAAAGTGAAAAATTTGCACTCTTGAATAAGAGGGGCAGATTTTCGCTCTTTTTTTTTTAGAGATTCACTCCAAGAAAAGAAGTGGGATTTCTTTCTTTTGGAATAAATTTCACTCCGAAAAAAAAGAGTTAAAATCTACCACTTTTATTCAACTTTTTTCCAATAGTGGCAGCATTTTAACTCTTTTAATTTAGAGAGTATGATCTTGATAAAAATAATCGAATAGCCATCATAACCACAACTGAACACGCAATTACGTTCGTTAGATGATATTGATAAATTTATGTGTTCATTTTTGCCTAAGATGGCACTCGGATATTTTGAGTATCTTATTGTACCGGCTCAGGCGTGACGTTCGATTTCCACTCGGTAAACGTAAAGCAAAAACGTAATGATACCGCGCACGAAGAATCGCGCGTTGTGGTTTCCAATCAGTAATAACACGTTGAGATATAAATTGATGCCGCCCCGACGTTCCTGCGAAAGTCAACCAGTACTAGACGAAAAAAATGGACCCCCATTATTTCTGCCACCGTTCATGTCAATCAGAGAAGGGGAAGCGAAATTTCAGACTTACATTATGTGAGTGATCGGCGGCAACGCATAAAACATCGTTCTGTTCAAATTACTGCAACTACATTGATGGGATAAGATTGCATATAGCAAAAGCAACCTTGCATTAAATTTGATAGTTTATGTAAGAAATAAAAATAACATGAATTGTAATGAATTGAAAATGAAGCTGGAAATTGGGAAATTGCGGTAAACAATTTCGACATTTTCGGTAAGAAAAAAAAATCGATTTTAAATTGACCACAAAGTTTCCGATTAACAAATATAAAACAATAAGAAATAAAGTGACTTGTACGTATCTTAACTGCTGCACAGAAGCAGACTTGGGCGCGTCCTACGCGAGATTCTAACGCATTAGAGGGTTAATTCGGAATCTAATCGGGTATTTTCATGAGTATGATTGTAGACATTACCGAGAGGAGAAGCCGCACGGCAGATTTGAAATGCCTACACGATACGAATGAAATGAAGTCGTTTTGAAGAGCAGGTGCCCCGTAATTTGACGTTCGGGGTTGCCAGTCAGCCCTCGGCTACATCCGTTCGCGTTCTCTAAGCGTCCGCCGCCTCGCCGTTCTCAGCCAGCATCCTTCCATGCTTCCGCGCAAATGAGGTCTCGTTTTCACGTGCGTGCCTCGATTATGGAAAATTGCAGAATTCCGTGCCGTGAAGTGGATCATGCTCAGCAAAATACGTACAATATTCGTACAAAATATCTTGGCGAGCATTTTATTATTTTCTGTCTTTTATTCTATGTACAAGAGATGGAATAGACGTAGACAGTGCACAATATAGTGACCACAGATGATATTTTTAATGGCTAAATTTAATGGACTGCTTGTTATGTCTACATACTTCGTTGACTTCGTTGGCTGATTCGTGTGTTAAAGTAATTAGGATAACAAAAGTATTTCTTTTTTAACAGGAGACGGAAGACACGCATTACGGCAAACGAAGTTTAATGCTCACAATAAAATTGTCTTCATGACCTTGTCGTATAATAAATTGTGGGAAATATTTCTGGTAAAATTGAGTATACGAAATTCGTTCGAGAAATTGTATTCGCATATCACGCGAGGGATTATCATTCAAGCACTAAATAGGTTTCGGTCTTGGCGATGTATCAGTTTCAATCGTTTATCGACGGCGGAATTAATTCGTCTCACTCGATTCGGCGGGGAATCGTTTAATCGTTGCCGTCGTGTTCTCTTAATTACCTTTTCAAGCGAAGCCGATTGTTCCTCACGTCGAAACACGAATTCACGAGAAGATGCGTTCTCTCGCTTCGTCTCAGAATTCTCCCATGCGCGTTTCACATCATTCACCTTTAACTCACCTGTGTTCACGCACACATATACAATCGACCAATACTCTTCGAAACATATGAGAATACCTGCGCTCACCTAATGTATCACACTGTACGTACTATATATAAGAAAATAACTTTAGAACCACTTGTTTCTCCAAGTTTCTAGTTACTGCGCGCTCTGAGGAAAATGCGAATAAAGGAAATTCTATTATTGGAAATTATGTTCTTCATAAAGAGCAATAAAGCTTGCTATCAAATAATTGATACAATGTGAATTTATTTTTGTTAAAAATGCGATTGTCACTTTTCATGTAATTCCTTTAATAAACGAGCATTTAAAGAGAGACATAATAAGCAACTATAAATATAGGTGATAATTATACAAGTTTTATTTGAAATTAATTCACACAGTTGAATAAACTATTTTATAATTACTATAACTGTAAAATAGTCTATTATTATAACTTTTTTTTATATGTATACATTAATTCTACATATGAAATTCTTATATAATTATCATATTTATAGTCACTACCATTGTTTTTCTTTGACAATGAGTAAATGGCATGCCTCGTCGTAAATATTCCGATATTTTTCATTTTTCGAAGAGGAAGTTCTGCGTGTTCTATAAATATCTATAATCTATAGCTCGTTTTCTCTGATTAATTAAAGAAACAAAACGTGTTGAATATTGCCCTCGACTTTTTAAGACTGATTATTTTCCAAATAATCGAAACACATGAGAATATCAAGACACATAGCCAGAAGGTATGCAACGCAAGCGTTCAATAACAATGCGTTCCTTCTGTGGATACGCTATAATTAATCGTGCTCTCGTGGCCACAATGGTGGCAGGGAGAGCCTGAACGACTCTCGGTACTGCATTATAGCGCAAAAAAGTATCTCGACCATTACATCGGTGAGCCCGGATAATCCTTATCATGGCCGTGTTACGCGAGAACGTATCATGGAATTCGTTTAATTAAAGCCCATCTCATTTCTCTTTGCGCGCCTTCTGCATCTGCATCGGAACTCCTAGGAGGCTCGCGTGTTTATGGATAATTTCAAGTCGCAATCTAGAAGACTGCTATTCGCATCTCTCATGATCCGCGCGTCCAGGTAGATCAGCTCGGTCGTGTCGCTACTTATCGTGGAAAATCTCCTAATGATATTGCTCTTCGTTATGATAAAATAGATGCGAAATCCGCAAACCATCGTGTGTGTTAATCTATCTCGTGTAATGTGAAAATATCAAGTTTCTTATATATGATACTTGCTATTTACCATCTGGACGATCACTTTAAACTTTAAACCGCACGAGTATAAACCATCCTACACTGTAAGTTATCAAACATTTTTTTTCAGTTTTGCTACTTCTACTTTATAGAGATGTTTTACATCCGCAATCGTATTGAAGTTTAGATCAACTTTTTATGAAACCCATTAAAATTAACATTTTAAATTTTGTACAAGATATTAAAATGACAGAAGCATCAATTTTTTTATGAGACAATAAAAACATAATAAAAAGACAAGTTTTCTATTATTATTAGTGATTAATAATAGATGACATGACGACCTAATAATAATAATATATGCAAATTAGAAGTTTTTTTGAATGATTGTATTTCGCAATTATTGCACTCTAAACGTCTATTAAGCGTTATATAATCATCAAATTTATATCAAGAAATGTTCACGAACAAAGATCAGATTTCAATGCAAAAAATGAAAGTACAAAATAATGATCACATTCGCCCCGTATAACCGGCTTAACTTCGCTTGGCGCATTTAAGCAAGAAGAACGCATGTCGTTCGAAAAACGCACACGCAGAATTTCCGAGGAGATTTTCGAGTCGATCGATCGACATCGTGGGAATTCACGCGACTAAATTCTTGCAAATTTCTCTCGAGCCGGGCTCCCTTTTACAATATCTTTTTCGTATTAGGATAGCTCGCACGGGATTCGACGGACATCTCAGAACGATCATAAGAATAGCCTTGGGCCCGCCCTGGTCGGACGTACCGCATGTTCGGACTATGGGATATATAAATTATACATGTAAATATACGAGCGACCGGCTCGAGAGATCGAACTGTGAGATATCGAGAGATGTGTTGGCGATTCCCGCACCTTCTCTCCCTTCATAGATCCCTCCTTGCTCCTCAAATCTGAATTCGCACACATATGCAAAAATTCACTATGTCGAATGTTTCTGTCGTTCTTCGCAAATCGCGAGATATTACTTTTATCCTACGCATGTTTCATTGGTAATGTCGATTATGAATTGCAAAGATCTTAAAAATTCTACGAATTGGAACACACATGTATATTTTATCTTCTTTTCATAAAAAAAATTAACACAAAGAATCAATGATATAAAAGTATCTCTCCTAACAATAAGCTATAAATGCAGTTCAATTAAATCATTTATATTTTCACATATTTTTTCAAATTAAATATATGTAAAAAAGAAAACTTAATCAATTTTACATTTTTGTTAACATTCATTTTGCAATCTTCATTTTTAATATGCAATGATTTCAAATATTTTTCACCTTTTTCGTTTTTATTAATTTTATGCTCTAACAATAAGAATAAAATTGCATAAAGTCATGTTTAATTTTGAATTGCATATTAAAAAATAAAATCAGCTTTATTATCAGAGACTATATCTTTTATGAAAAAT
>Ga0157363_1003987_pt1 | contig 13511 bp, 14 predicted proteins | sample AttsexASBM1_FD_111477 | JGI IMG/M metagenome (GOLD analysis project Ga0157363, IMG submission 111477) | Fungus gardens microbial communities from leaf cutter ant in Ribeirão Preto, State of São Paulo, Brazil - Atta sexdens ASBM1 | ecosystem: Host-associated > Fungi > Mycelium > Unclassified ...
CGTTCAGCGATGGCGCCTACCGTGTCAAATTCATGCTGAGTGAGATATTGCAGCCCCCCTTTTCTCGGCGGTGCGGGCGGCGTTTGGATTTTGCCGGGTTCCCAGGGCTGGCCACCCTTCACCTCATCGGCCTGCGCCAATGTCGGGATCGTGGAAGCCACTCCCAATGCGGTGATGGAAGTGAGAAATTCTCTGCGTTTCATGTTTTCCCTGCTTTCACATTGCAAACCAGGTCAAATAAAAGACGTATTTGTGCCTGGCATTGAGCCATATAAATAAGGTTTATTGGATAAATAATGACGCTGCCCGGTGGGCTTTTATTAGATAAATACTGAGGTAAGTTTTTACATTCAAATCACGTAATTAATTAAATATTAACAACGCAGCAAAGAGTAATGACTCCCCCTTCGCTTTGAAAGGTTTTTGTTGATGGTTTCCCATCATTGAAGTTTTTAATAAGCCGGACTGGACGATGTAGAGTGTGGTTTCGTCTCGCAACATTTAACATCTTGCCAGTCACGAAACGTTGCGCATAATACGGCGAAAATAGACGCCAGGCTGTGACCTGATGCGCACTCTGCGTAGTTGAAATAGTGAACATGAATTTTACTGGGGCTCAGAAACAAATGAAAAAACTCACCCTGATTAAAGTGGCTGAACTGGCCGGGGTTGGGATCGCCACGGTTGACCGGGTGCTGAATGAGCGTGGCGGGGTTCGTCCGGAAACGGTACGCAAAGTGTTGCGCGCCGCGCGTCAGGCCGGGTTACAGCGTTTACTGCCGGATGACACGCAGCATCCCTGGCAGATTGAGGTATTCCTGAGCAGTAATGGCACCTGGTTTTTTCAGCAGTTAGCCGATGAATTTGCCAACATTGCCGATCGACTGGGTTATCGTAAAATAAAATTATTTCGTACACTGGTGAGTGAAAACCCACCAGAAAAACTGGCGGAAAAGATAAAAAAAAGCGGTGAGTTGCGCGACGGTATTATTGTTTATGGGCATGACTATCCTGTTATTCATGAAGCCTTATCCTGGTGTAAAGATAAAGGTGTCCCGGTGGTTTCGCTGGTTTCAGACTTACCCAATTCACATCGATTCTGCCATGTTGGAATAAATCAATATCAGGCTGGGCGTACCGCAGGCTTATTAATGAGCCAGACCATGCCCCACAAGGGTGACGTGATCATGGTTAGCGGGCGTTTTGATTTCAGCGCACATATTCAACGTATTTCAGGATTTCGTGATGCCATCACTCAACGCGCGCCTTGGCTACAGTTGCGTGAAGTATTGGCGGGGGAAGATGAACGGCACAAAATCCGAACGCTGCTGAATCACACTTTACAGCGATCAAGTAATGTGGTCGGTTTGTATAACTCTGGCGACAACAACAGCGATATCAGTGCTGTATTGCAGCAACACCAGTTGCTGGGCCGCTGCTGCTACATCACCCACGAATTGTATGATGTGACGAAAGATCTGCTGCAAAGTGGCGCGCTCTCCTACACGCTGGATCAAAACGCCCGTCAGCACGCCGTGCTGGCCACTGACCTGCTGATACGGCATCTGGAACAGGGCTTTGAACCCGATCTGTATCAGGACGGCCGCGTTGAACTGCGCATTGTGACAGCGGAGAATCTGGATTAGTCAGTCATGACGCGTTCAACAAATGCGGCAAACTGACGTGCTTTTGCCGTCGCCATGCGTCCACCAGGAAAAACGGCCCACAGGTCAATATCTGGCAAAGCCCAATCGCTGACCAGACGCTCGACGCTACCGTCAGCTATCTCCTGGGAAAACATCCAATCTGATGCCACCGTGATGCCCATATGCGCCAGCACGGCAGTGCGAATCCCCTCCGCTGCACTGAGATGAAGTCGCCCGTTCAGGACAACATTTTCGACTTCAGCTGCGCGCTTAAACTGCCAGGTATCATTGAGTTGGCTAAAAATCAGCGCTTCATGCTGGCTGAGGTCATGGGGATGCTGCGGATAACCATGGCGCGTCAGATAGTCGGTGGTGGCCAATACAGAACGTCGTGAGGTGGCAATTTTGCGCGCCACCGCGCCGGAATCCTGCAATTTGCCCATGCGCAGGCAAATATCGATCCCTTCGGCAATCAGATCGATGGGGCGATCGTCGAGCCGAATGTCCACCTTGAGTTGCGGGTGCTGCTCCATAAATTGGGCAAGATGTGGAATCACATGTAATCGGGCAAAAGTCGGAGCTGCCGCCACGCGCAGAATACCGGTAAGCCCTTTGTCCGCACCTCGCGCCGCCATCTCCGCTTCATCTGCCTGCTGCAGCGTAATGCGTACACGCTCATAAAATCGCAGCCCTGCTTCAGTGGGCGTGAGTCCATGCGTGGTGCGCAGCAGTAAACGTACATCCAGATGCTTTTCCAACTGGGCGATAGTCTTTGATACCGCCGGTTGCCCGATATCCAAAATGCGCGCTGCTGCCGAAAACGACCCCGCATCAACTACCTGCACATACATCTGCATCGCCTGAAAGCGATCCATGGTATTCCTCCTGGGAATAGCAATTATGGTTTTTGGCCCTCTGCCATTACCCACCGACCTTAGCAGATACTCCTTATCAACAACAGCGGGCAAATGTCACTGCCCAGCTAAACAGTCACTAAGGAGCCGGATGATGTACGAACTTTATGCCTTTGCTACTCCAAACAGTATTAAACCCGCCATCTTGCTGGAAGAGCTCGCACAACCATGGCACCTGCGTGCCGTAAACATCCGCCAGGATGAACAGCAGGAAGCAGATTTCTTAGAGTTAAATCCGAACGGCAAAGTGCCGGTGCTGGTGGATAGCGACAACGGTGCAGTGCTAAGTGAGTCTGCTGCCATTTTGGTTTACCTGGCCGAAAAGCACGGGAGTTTGTTGCCTGCAAACGGACTGACTCGCGCCAGAGTGTTTGAGCAGCTTTTCTTCCACGCCTCAGGGCTAAGCCCCGCTTATGGACAAGCCGGATTTTTTACCCGCCTGACGAGTGAACCTCAACCATTGGCGCAGCAGCGCTTTAGCACTGAAGCCAATCGAGTCACCAGCCTGCTGGAACGTCAATTAGAAAAAACGGCGTGGCTAGCAGGGGATGAATACACCATCGCGGATATTGCGCATTTCGGCTGGATGTGGCGACGCGAGTTCGCTGGCGTCAGCTTTGAAACGCTTCCCAACCTCAGTCGCTGGTATGCCGCCGTCTCTGCGCGCCCTGCGGTCATGTGTGCCATTACCAAATTAAATGCCTTAATCGAAAACTAATCATTCAAAAGGAAATCACTATGTCTCGCTTCGAAAACTATCGTCACAGCTTTAACAACGCACGCCTTACCCGCTCGCCCACCGGTGTATTGGAAGTGATGTTTCATACTGATGGCGGCTCACTGTTGTTCAATGGGCATACCCACGAAGAGTTTGTTGAACTGTTTCATCAAATTGGCTCCGATCCCGATAATCGCGTGGTGATTCTGACTGGCGCTGGAGAGGCTTTTATGGAGAACATCAGTCCGGAAGGTTTTGATTTCTTCACGCCGCGCGGTTACGACAAAATTTTCCGCGAAGGCAAAAAAGTTCTGATGAATCTGCTGGATATTGAAGTGCCGGTCATCGCTGCTTTAAACGGACCGGTGCGCCTGCACTCGGAATACGCTTTGCTGGCGGACATCGTGTTGGCCACGCCCGATACTGTTTTCCAGGACAAACCCCATTTCGACTTTGGCATCGTCCCAGGGGATGGCGTGAACCTGTTGTGGCCAGAAGTCATCGGTAGCATTCGTGGCCGCTATTTCCTGTTAACGCGTCAGGAATTGGACGCTGAAACCGCCAAAGGTTGGGGTGTGGTGAATGAAATTCTGCCACGCGATACCTTGCTGACACGGGCTCATGAGCTGGCAGAATCGCTCGCGGCGTTACCTCCACTCACCAGCCGCTATACACGCATCGCGCTGACGCAAAAACTGCGTCGCATCATTGATGAAGGTGCGGGGTACGGCCTGGCATTGGAAGGCATTAGTGCAGCCGATGTCGCTCTGCAAGCAGCTTCAGCCTCATAAATCACCTTTAACCGTTTTATCCTCTCCGGCGCAGACATCTGCGCCGGTTTTTGTCGTTCAACGCAGGAGTAAAATATGCAACCGCAAAGAACATTTTTGATTACCGGTGCCAGCAAAGGGATTGGCCTGGCTTTATCCCAGCGTCTGGCTGATGCAGGCCATCTCGTGATCGGTATTGCACGACATCAGCCTGAGCAAAGCTTCCCGGGACATTTTGTCTCACTCGACCTCGCAGATACGCTCGCAACAAAACAGAAGCTGGAGCAAATCAATGCGGAGTTCGATGTAGATGGCATCATTAACAATGTCGGTTTAGTAAGTCCGCAATGGTTACCCGAAGTCTCGACGGCAACGCTGGATGAAGTATTACGCGTCAACTTGCATCCTGCCCTATTAGCAGTGCAAACCGCCTTACCCGGTATGCAAGCCCGTGGCTGGGGAAGAGTCATCAATATTGCTAGCCTGACGGTCCTCGGCGTTCCGCAGCGCACGTCCTATGCTGCTGCAAAGGCAGCTTTGATCAGCTTTACACGTAGCTGGGCGCTGGAACTGGCGACTCAGGGGATTACCGTAAACGCTGTTGCCCCCGGCCCGACAGAGACAGAACTGTTTCGAGCTAGCAACGCACCAGGCAGTGAGGGTGAACAACGTTATCTGGATAGCGTACCCATGAAGCGTTTTGGCAAACCAGAGGAGATTGCCGCCACTATCCAGTTCCTGTTATCTGAGGACGCGGGCTTTATGACCGGACAAACACTGTATGTTGATGGCGGTGCTTCTGTAGGGGTTTCTCAGATTTAAGGCGTATAAGCCAGTGCGGAACCGCACTGGCTTGATAGTGATTTTAGAGCCTGGAGAAAGGTGATTGAGGCGGGCGTTTATTGATCGAGGCAAAAGCGGCCAGACGGCCGCTCTTCTAAGGATTAACTCGCGTTGCTACTGCGCATAGGCAGGAAAATCCGTATAGCCTTTAGCATCTCCACCGAAAAATGCGTCACGCTGATAGTGAGCTAACGGATAGCCATGTTGGATCCTTGCAGGTAAATCGGGATTCGAGGTAAACAAACGACCAAATGCGATCAAGTCTGCCTCACCCGCTTCGAGCATTTTCTCCCCCGCCTCAGGTTTAAAGCCTCCCGCCGCGATAAGGGTGCCATGGTAAAACTCGCGCAGATGTCGGCTGGCTACCGGTTCCTCATAATGCCCGCCTTCCCTGTCTTCCGGTCCGACAATGCGCGGCTCAATAATGTGCAGATACGCCAGCGCCATATCATTGAGCTTGTCGGCCAAATAGCTGAACGTCGCTGCCGGGTCACTATCATGCATATCACCATAAATGCCACTTGGAGAAATTCGGACGCCAACCCGTCCCGGCCCATGCACTTCCGTCAGAGCTGCCACCACCTCCAGTAAAAACCGCGCTCGATTAGCCAGGCTTCCACCCCAGCTGTCCTGACGTTTATTGCTGCCATCCAGCAGAAATTGTTCCGGTAAATACCCGTTAGCAGCATGCAGCTCAACTCCGTCAAAACCCGCCGACTTTGCCCTTATCGCAGCCTGTCGATACGCTTCAATAAGTTGTGGAATTTCTTCTTCTTGCAATTCACGTGGTTCAGGGAACAACTTTCCTTCATAAATACCATCGGCATTCTTGCCCACGCCGTAGGTCTCTCGCGCAGTCAAAGCCGAAGGTGCAACCGGCTGGTAACCTTCTGACAGTTCTGGCAATGACTGACGCCCTGGGTGCCACAATTGCAGCACTATCTGACCGCCCTGCTTATGCACCGCATCAACCACCTGCTTCCATCCCGCCTGTTGAGCGTCATTGAAAATGCCCGGCGCATCGGCATAGGCATTCGCATGGGGCGAAATCGCGGTGGCTTCCGCAATCAGCAACCCACCGGGACTGGTGCGCTGTCGATAATACTCAACCATCAACTGACCCGGCACGCCGCCATTTTCACTGCGCATACGGGTTGTCGGTGCCATCACGACACGATGCTGAAGACGTAATTGTCCGGCGGTAATAGGCGTAAATAGTGTGTTCATTTGTCGCTCTCTCATTGAATGATGGGAGCAGCATAAACAGGCCCATACCCGGCAGAAATACGTCCAGCCGCATAACCGCTATGCTATGGAGGAATGGGCTTGATATTAAATGCCCCGCAATACACTTAAAGCGATTAAGGAAATTATCGGATAAGCGAACCGCAACAATTAAATATTCACTTGTACAGCATGATTATTCTGCACATAAAGGACAGAGCGGTTTACACTGGCAGGCCACCATTCAGGAAGAAGAGGTCATTGTGCTGTCGAAGATCCCCGATTATGAAACCGATCGCGAAGGCTATCTGGAGTTCATGACCCGCAGTAACGCGCTGCGCATGGAGCTACTGATTTTGTCGGAAAAGTTTGTTGAGGTGCACGGCTCTTATGAAGCGGGCATGGCGGAACTCGGAGAATGGCTACTCAACTATGCGGATAATGCCATGATTCAGAAGTTAAGTTCCGGCCCCATCAGCAAAGAATGGTTGTTTGATGAGTTGAAAAGACGCCATAAATAGTCGTCTGGTTCTATAAGTTAACGCCAACATTAACGCAGGGTCTTCAACCTTAGATCTCATTAGCACGGTAATGATCTCCCGCTGAAAATATAATCTATAGTAATCAGTCAAATCATAATGTGACAAATTTATGGCAGAAATAAAACTCAAACTGGCGAATCCACCACTGAGCAACCACCACGCAACAAATTGTTTTAAATGATAAAAAAAGAGAATATCGATTTTATTGCATCCCAAAAATTTCATTTATATGACTAAATTTTGACAGTTCTGTCATAAAACTTTCATAAATTTTCTATATGTTAGCCGCACATATCGTTGTGCTTATGCTGCTTTAGCGATCTATAGGAAATTTTCACTAATGAGTGATTACGTTACGCCTCAAACTTTACATGTTGCCGCTTCACCGCTGTCTTCCGCGATTCAACTCCCTGCAAAAAACAGTAAGAAACCGCTTTTCCTGTTCGGCATGGTTTTACTCGCCGGCATTCTCTTTGCAGGAACGCAATTAGTCGGAGATATCCAGCAAACCGGGGTCACATTTAGCAGTGCACTGCCATTAATGCTGCTTGGTTTTGCCTTATTAGCGGCATTAGGTTTCGAGTTCGTCAATGGTTTTCACGACACCGCCAACGCCGTGGCTACCGTCATTTATACCCGCTCACTCTCTCCGACCGTGGCGGTGGTGTGGTCAGGAATTTTCAATTTCCTTGGTGTTTTATGCTCTTCTGGCGCGGTGGCTTTCGGCATCATCTCCCTGTTGCCGATTGAACTCATTATGCAAACCGGCAGCAGCGAAAGCTTTGTGATGATCTACGCCCTGCTGTTCTCGGCGATCATCTGGAACCTCGCCACCTGGTGGTTGGGCCTGCCCGCCTCCTCATCGCACACCTTAATTGGTTCCATTATTGGCGTGGGCATCGCCAATGCCGTGATGCACGGGCGTAGCGCCATGAGCGGCGTAAACTGGGGACAGGCATTAAACATCGGCAATGCGCTGATCCTGTCACCGATTGTTGGCTTCGTCTGTGCTGCACTATTGCTGGTGTTGATGAAGCGCGTGGTGAAAAAGCCAGAGTTGTATGCCACCAGCAAACACGAAGGTGCGCCACCGATGTGGATCCGCGGTTTGATGGTGCTGTCCTGCACCGGCGTCTCCTTTGCACATGGCTCGAATGATGGCCAAAAAGGCATGGGGCTGATGATGCTGATTCTGGTGGCTGCCCTGCCCGTAACCTATTCTCTCAATCGTTCCGTGGCCCAGTCCGATATTCCACATCTGATCACACTGACCGAAAGCAGCCAGTCACAACTGCTGCAGTTCAGCAACACACCCACTCCTGCTCAGCCTAATGATGTATTAGCGACTTATCTGCGCACTGGCCAACGCGATACGAAGGTGGTCGCCGCGCTGGCGCAGGTCAGTGGCAACATTGGCGCCACGCTAAAGCAATATGGCGCGTTGCAGGCTATCCCGGCCGAGCAGAAACCAGCCGTGCGTAATGAGATGTATCTGGCAGCTGAAACCATCAAACGTCTGCAATCCGATCACTCGCTGATTTTGCCGTCTGCCACCCAGCAAAATCTGCAGGCGCTGAAAACCGCGCTGAACGGTGCAACGCAATTTATCCCGACCTGGGTCAAAGTCGCGGTGGCACTGGCTTTGGGATTAGGCACCATGGTGGGCTGGCGCCGCATTGTCACCACGCTGGGTGAGAAGATCGGCAAAAGCCAGCTTAACTATGCGCAAGGCATCAGTGCGCAGATGGTGGCGATGGGCACCATTGGCGCAGCGGATGCCTTTGGTCTTCCGGTCTCAACCACACACGTGCTCTCCTCAGGGATTGCGGGCACCATGGCCGCCAATCGCAGCGGCTTACAGTTCGGTACGCTACGCAAAATGGTACTGGCCTGGGTGCTCACCTTGCCTGCCGCCGCACTGCTCTCTGCCGCCCTCTACTGGATCATGACTTCACTGTAACGCTCGCTTCGACAGGGATAAGACGATGTCTGCACATGAAATGAATAACAACAATATGTTTGATGCGCGCTTTTTACAGGAATTCTATGACAGCTATGACGAATCGCTGGAGATGGAGTTAGCGGATTTTGGTCTGGCGGCCAATAACGATCCGCAAGAGATGGCGTGGCGTCGCCGCTATTTTATGGAGCTGCTGCATCTTCAGGGCGAATTAGTGAAGCTGCAAAACTGGGTGATCCGCACCGGCCATCGACTGGTGGTGATTTTTGAAGGCCGCGACGCGGCAGGCAAAGGCGGCGTGATTAAACGTATCATGCAGCGACTCAATCCGCGCTATTGCCGCGTGGCGGCACTGCCCGCGCCAAATGAACGTGAGCGCACGCAGTGGTATTTTCAACGTTACGTCTCTCATCTGCCGTCAGCGGGCGAGATCGTCTTGTTCGACCGTAGCTGGTACAACCGCGCGGGCGTCGAAAAGGTGATGGGATTTTGCAGCGATGCGGAGTACGAAGAGTTCTTCCACAGCACGCCAGAGTTTGAACGCATGCTGGTGCGCAGCGGCATTCAGATCGTGAAATACTGGATCTCCATCACCGATGAAGAGCAGGAAATGCGTTTCCTTAGCCGCATTCATGATCCGCTGAAGCAGTGGAAGCTGAGTCCGATGGATTTGGAAAGCCGCCGCCGCTGGGAGGATTACACCGCCGCCAAAGAGATGATGCTGGAGCGCACCAATATTTCTGAGGCGCCATGGTGGGTGGTACAAGGCGTTGATAAGAAGAAAGCGCGTCTGAACTGCATTTCTCACCTACTGCAACAGGTGCCGTATGAAGCCGCAGAAGGCGAGCAGATTTCATTACCTTCCCGCATTCATCATGAAAATTATGCCCGTCATCCGGTGCCTGAGAGCATGATCGTGCCTGATAGCTACTGAACTATACTTTGACCAGTCGATGAAAATCAGGAGGGGTTATGGCAGGCGGCTGGTCTGAAGATGGTGCAGTGCAAAAGCAGATTGATGCGACCGTGGATGATGCGGTTGCGCGCGCCAGAAGTCACCTCAACCACGGCGCAAGTGCAGAGTATTGCGACGAGTGCGGGGAACCGATTCCCGAAGCGCGTCGCAGCGCGTTGCCTGGGGTGCGTTACTGCGTGAAATGCCAAAGTGCGTTAGATAAACAAGAAGCCAGCCACAGCGGGTATAACCGCCGTGGCAGCAAGGATAGCCAGTTGCGGTAGATGAGTCGTAATCCCTTCAGGACGCCACCGTGATATGCGCTGTGGCAGCAGCGAACAGCATGAGTGACTTTTTAAACTCAGTATCACAACTTGCATGTAAGCTAATGGGGCACTTAACGATGATCGTTATTTCGGTTGAGTTTTGCTGTTCCAGCCAAAAGTATCAGCGCAGGGAGCTAACCATTGACGGATTCTGGCATTCCGCGCCAGCGTTTCGGGTTCGATCAGGCGCGCGCCGAAATTGGCATGTCGCAGAAAGTTGACCTCCAGACACGTCTCCAGTTGCCCAACCAGCTGGGGAAAATCCATAAGGCAGGCCAGTCGAGGCCACTTGATTAACTTGCGATAGCGCAGTTGCGCCGACTGAATGCGTAAGTCGTCATCAGGACGCCACTGAACATTGAACAGCTGGTCATGACGTGACAAATCGACCAGCCAGTTCCCGCTCGATGGGATGCGCAATTCCAGCTTAAGACTCTCATGTCGCAGTTTGTTGCGCTTATAGAACCAGTGCTCAGGCGGTTCGTTCGTGAGGACGATACCACACACACTGTATGACACTTCTTCAATACCCAGACTGGCAAACCATTCAGCGACTTCGGGTTGGGTAGGATGGTCGAACATATTGGCTACGCTCCTGAGTCAATGTGAGACAACGCAAGAGCCTATCGTTGAAAACACTGTTATTAAATCCTTTATTTCGCTGCCTGGTAGCAAGTGCGGACGATGCTCCGATAGCGCACCTAAAGTTTAAACTTCGGTATTTCTGCAGAGAAGGACCGTTAATTACGCAATTTTTCAATATCATTGGACATTATTGCCGTGATATTTTTGGTGATCTTTTCAACCGGCCAGTTCCACCACGCCAGCTTTTCCAGTGTCGCTATAGTTTCCTCTGGGAAGCGTTTCTTAATAATTTTTGCAGGGTTGCCACCCGCAATCGTATAGGCAGGCACATCGGAGGTGACGACCGAACGTGATGAAATAATCGCGCCATTACCGATTTTCACACCTGGCATAATCAGAGCGTCAAAGCCGATCCAAACATCGTTGCCAATCACAGTGTCGCCTTTGTAAGGTAAATCACCCGCTTGTGGCATGGCGTTTTCCCATCCGTTTCCGAAAATATAAAACGGGAAAGTAGAGAAGCCAGAAAGTTTATGATTTGCCCCATTCATTATGAATTGAACGCCTTTAGCAATGGCGCAAAACTTACCAATGATCAGCTTGTCTCCTATAAAAGGAAAATGATAGAGAACATTACGCTCGAAGTTTTCTGAGTCCTCTGGATCATCGTAATAAGTAAAATCACCCACGATGATGTTAGGGTTTTTTATCGTATTTTTGATAAAGCAAACCTGTGGGAATCCCTCCATTGGATGTGTATTGGATGGATCTGGTCCGTGCATAATTCCTCCTGATAAAAATAGTTTGTTGCTTGAAGGCTACCACATCACGATAAGGGTAGTGCTTTAATTATGAGCGTTCTTTTGCGCATTGCACTCCCCTCTGTTTGTTCTAAGCAGACAGTTCACGTCCTGAGAGCCGCTAAGTGCAAGGAGCAGACGTTAACGTACTATGACAATTTAAGGATAATTAAGGGTGATCTAGGCTGCTGATATAACCTTTCAACAGAATACCAGGTGCTTCGAAATGGGCTTTTTAGTATTATGCCAATCAGATGACCAATAAAGATGTCTCTGAATGCTCAAGGATTAAAACAATGCCACTGCCGGAAAGGATGAAACCTACCAAAGTCAGTAGTAAAAAGATTAGTGAACTGGCAAAAAAAGCTGAAATGATACTTTCCAAAATTGATGAAGGTGCAGAACAGGACGATGCTGATCTGGCGGCTATGATGGTCGAATGGAATAACCAGGTTGTGCACCCCTATACATTTTCTGATTTCAGAGACTTTTCCTCCTGGACCAATGCCAGAGAATTTACCAGGATGGCTTTTGATCTGGATAAATTTTACCCTGACTTTACGTGGGAAGAATTGCTTCAAACAATAACATTCATATGTGTCTGCGAGGGCAAGGAGTCCGAACAAAACTTTGCACTTTCATTACTTGAATGTAATTTTGCAGGTAATCCATCTGACCTAATTTTCTGGCCGGATAGTTGGTTCCAGAATCCTGAAATGTTGAATGCTAACCTGAGTGTCGAGGAGCTTGACGGGTATTTAATGGCCCGCTCAGGGCGGCGTTTAACGGGTGCGCCTGATATAGAGTTGAAATATCCAATACCGGATAATAATTGATTATTGCATAGCTACTACACCTACATTCCTAGCTGTATTTTTGAAAATGGTTGCAGGGCAGCGTACGCTTCTTCGCTCATAGCGGACCTTGTCCTGCCGACAGACAGCTTTATGCCAGAAGCGGACGTTGTCGTCTTATACAAAATCTATGAATATGCTTTAGAACTCTTATGGTAAAAGTAAGGAGTTTGCAGAAGAAAATGCACAAGGAGCAGCTATGAAGGTTAGACTTGCAGTGCCTGTAGAAGCAGAAGAATGCTGGAATATACGAAACCAGGCTATACGTTACGGATGTAAGAACAGCTACGATGATGCGGTTATTCTAGCCTGGACACCGGAAAAAATGCCTGAAAGCTACAGAGACGTCATTGCAGCAAACCTTTTCTTCGTTGTTGATGCCCCTGATAACAGGCTGGTAGCGACAGGCTTTCTTGATCTCTCTTCAGGCAGAGTTGAGGCTGTATTTACGTTACCTCAATATACAAGCAATGGGTTAGGTAGTCAGATTATTGAAGCCATCAAAAGTGAAGCTCGTGAACGTGGATATAGGCAATTAACATTGTCCTCGACTCCAAATGCGCAATCTTTTTATGAGAAACATGGTTTCACACTTGTGCGTGAAAGTATGTATCCATCTGCCCTTGCGCAGGCTGAACTGCGCTGCATGGAAATGTCTATAAAACTTTAGGGATAGTGGTTCGCTGTCTGATCGCAATGATCAAGATGCCCAGTTAGCACTGGCGGGTAAATCCTGAAAGCTTCAAATCTCAACGTCCGCTTTTCGCTCATAGCGGCCGTTACGGCGCAAGTGTCTGCTCCGTGCCAGAAGCTGACGTTGAAGCCGTAATGCTATCTTTGCATGATGTGTCAGAGGACTTTAGGCTTATATTTTTCGTAAGGTGAACATAACCTGACAAGGATTTATTAACCTGCAAGGATAATTTCCCATGAAAATTCATGCGCTTAAAACAGATCGGTTGCTATTAAAACCGTTGGTTGCTGAAGATGCCCAGCAGATCCAGAACCTTTATCCTCGCTGGGAAATAGTCCGTTATATGGTGGCATCAGTACCCTGGCCTTATCCAGAAAATGGAGCAGAGAATTACGTCAATAACGTTGCTCTGCCAGACATGGCAAAAGGGATTGCATGGTTCTGGACCATCAGAAATAGTGAGACACCAGACAAAATCATGGGTTTGATCTGCCTATACGATGAAGAAGATAACAACCGCGGATTCTGGCTTGCACCGGAATATCAGGGCCAGGGTTTTATGCGTGAGGCCAGTATTGCAGCTACAGATTACTGGTTCAATGTGTTGAATAAACCGGTATTGCGCGCACCTAAAGCAGCCGTTAACAGTCGCTCTCAGCGTATTTCAGTCAGTAGCGGAA
>Ga0157363_1003988_pt1 | contig 13510 bp, 9 predicted proteins | sample AttsexASBM1_FD_111477 | JGI IMG/M metagenome (GOLD analysis project Ga0157363, IMG submission 111477) | Fungus gardens microbial communities from leaf cutter ant in Ribeirão Preto, State of São Paulo, Brazil - Atta sexdens ASBM1 | ecosystem: Host-associated > Fungi > Mycelium > Unclassified ...
GATCATAGACAGGACACTTACCCTGAATGGCTGGCAACAGCAGAGACACATAGCAACTGAGACATTGCCTTTTATAGCTAACTATGGGCAAGAGCTAAGAATTTAAGAAGGGAAAGCAGAAGAGTTTGTGAGGGAGATAAAAGATAGGCATGAGAAAGCAAAATCAACAATCACAGGAGAACATGCATGAAGAGATATGCAGACAGAAATTGGAAGAAGGCAGTGGATGGAAATTGAAAGTATGATAAGAAACACCTCATATCATCAAATGATTTGGGGTCCTCGTCATAAGACATCTCCAAGACATCTCCATTGATGGGCAGTATAATCTTGTCTCTTTCTGTTAATGGTCAGGTTCCGAAGTGTAACGCAAATGATTGAAAACCATACCAGAACCAGAACCATGTGATGGGCCTCCAGACCATCAATCAAAACATTTTACAGTCGCGCGGTCCCTGAGGCAACGGTTGCTCCCTTTCGGTTGCCCCCTTTCCCTCATCCCGCTCTCATTTTCTTTCCAAGATGTCGCATACATCTCCCGCGACTTATTTGATATGGTCAATTCTCTCCTGTATGGTGCGTACTCAACATACTCGATGGATTATGTTTCGATTCTTCTATCATCGTAGCTTTGGGTCTTCCTCCTGTACCATTTGTGGTCGTTTGATCGCTTCAGATGTCTGAGGTATCAGCTTCGCTAAACAGCGTCCAAGCAATTGACATATCCCCTGAACAGGTGGAATAGCGGGCCATATTCCGGCGCTTTCAAGCGAATCATGACCGTAAGTTCATTGTCCAATCCTAGGATAAGAGTATCTTATCTTTATGGTTCCAGTACTCGTACCTATTGTGTATACCACTACTAATGACGTATGCAATAGGAAACGCGATCATTAAGTATCATGAAGGGTTCATGGCAATACCCTTCCACGGAAGTGCGTAATCCCAAATCCCGTTTTCGCTACGATCCGAATAAATATAAATATAGTTCTTCCGAAGCCGTACCAATTATGGGAGCCTGCTCTTCAACGTTTTATCTTCCCTTTGACACTTTGTTTTTCCATTGCCTGGAGTCTAGAATTGTACGCTATCTTCATTTCGACTTCTTTAGATGCTAATGTCATGACATTGTTATATTTCGCAGAGTTACCCACTTGGAAGGTGAACCTTGATCTTTTTGTACGCAGCAGCAGAAATACAGACTGTCTGACGTACTTCGGAATGACTAGAGCTCTGCTTCTGGCTCTACCTCATCAATTCAACGTCGAGAAATCAAGACTGGTTCAAAACTTTGTATTTCAAGACCTGGGTCGTGGGCTCTATTGTTGCTATAATTTACATGCCTCTGGTTACCATCTTGTCGCGATCAGATAATCTGAAGGTGCGCCACTGGCAATGCCCTCAGCAATCTATAGCTCAATGCGCTGCGGACAGAGTGAAGCATATACATTCCTGGCAGGAAGCCTGGGCAGTTTGTCAGTGACTGTATGGTTTTTACCCGTCTTGTAAGACTTCCTATAATAGTTGACGTTGACGAAACATGAATCCGTTTTCAGGTACTTATTTCCCCCATTCTTGAGGACCTTGGTAAGGCATCTCGAGGAAGTATTCGGCAGTCTCGTTCATCAATTAACTTACTTCTACATTTCAGAAATCTTCAGGTGTTGATACGGGGACGATCATCCGACTCACCAAATTTGATGAATTGAACGTGAGTTGGTGTCTTCAAGCAATTATTTTTCTGGATTAAAGAGGAGGCAATATAGAGAATCCGTGTTTTGTTCCGTTTCTTCTTTTGTGTACCCCTCCTCGTCCTTGGAATTGATGGATCCCGGCCCCACGATCATCACATCAATGAAAGCATGCTCTGGACAGGTACGTTTCAATATTCCATCCCGAATGAGCATTTATCATCAGCTTAGACATTCTGGCCGTTCTTTCTGGTATTGGTGTTACGGTGTCGTCAGGGATTACGCTTGTCGTGAGTCTATTATCTCTGGTGAAAAACCAATTCCCTGATGAACGCAACCAGATATTCTTTCCTCGTTCAATCAAGGGGGAGATTGCAACTAAGGATGGTCATAGGAGGAAACAATCACATACTGGCCATTCAGCCTCCAGACATGTGCCCAGCTATATCACATCGCATGGACCGCACCGCAATAGCACTTACATGCCTGAAGCTCACCCGATCAGCCAGCCTCACTTCCAGCCTGGACATAATGAACACTCTTTTGCAAGTGTTGATCAGAGTGCTTACCATTCTCATTCCTTACCGTCGAATATCCGGCGTCATAGTTTTGAAAACCCCTTCATGGACGACAATTCACATTATGACCTCAAAACTCTTGGCAAAATGCGAAAGGAGGAAGAGACAGATGTGCTGCCTCCAATCAGGCCTAACAGAAGGCGCGGAGCGGATGTTGAGCTTGGTGGATTCGATGCATTCGCGGAAGGCAACTCTTCAGCTGAAGAAACAGGAGGGTTGAATGTCAATCCACTAATACATGGATTTACGTCCCCCATCAGTAAGCGCTTCGTTCCGTCGATATCAATTCAACTCAACTAACTTCGTTCGAGATCTCTACTCCACTACTGAACAAGTTGAAGGCGTCACCCCAAGATATACCTTCAGAAAGCAACGACACTGATGTTTTCTATTCACGATGGGCTCGGTTGTTGGGGAGAAATGTCTAATTATTCACAGGATATCTGATAACTTCCGTATAATCCTCTGGGCCACCCGAAATCATGTCCCGTCAGGGGATCCCAGGTTTGTTGAACCGAAGGTTCTTCTCGTCACAGATCATGCGACTGGCGACCCCTGGGTGTCCAGCAGCGTCTCCCTTGTTTTCCAGCTGATTTATTTATATGTACTGCTGGTGATATACCAGGTCAACAAATTTTTATTGTAGCTCAATCTCTATTCAGCATTTTCTAAATCCAATATGCATGTGTGTTTAATTGCCTTTTAATTTTCAATCAAATAACCAAGGTTTCCCATAAAGTCTATGCCATAGGCTCACTAGGAGTAGAGCCTAAAGAAGGAACTGTTATGATTCCATTAGCATGAGCAGGAGAGTGTTAGAGTAGCGATCGCATGTTCGACTCCTTAGTCTCAGTCTGGCTACTAGTAAACCTCGCTTTTCCAGCCACTGGTCCGCGGGAGCTTCGTAACAGGAACCCTAAAGCAGCAACGTAGTGCGAACTGGCAGCTTATGTAACCGGGCATCACTCTCCCTATTTGGGTAGCCACATGGCTGTTGGGGATAATTATAGACAGAACGATAGATGATGTTGCAGAGCGATATCCCTTCAACAGTTATAGTTATAACTGCAGAGGATGTGAGGCCTGAGCAGACGTCTGATGTACTCAGATATCGATATCCCATAGGCCGATCTGACTAGTCATCTTGCACATTTTTATGATCTAAATGGGTAATGATAACGATTAAGTACTCAGGATATTACATGATTATGATTATGATTATTCACCAGCCCTTACAATGCTCGTTCGATGACTTCACAAAATTGTACTTGGTATTGGGTTTAGAATCTTATATGTACGTGGTTACCGGGATCTGTTCTTCGTCTGCTGGACACGGTCATCTTTGAGCATCCTGCAAGCAGCTATTCAATTTATTTTGCTGCAAATATACTTTCCCAGTCGCACCTGTTATCTACTCTTGCATCTTCTCCTTCTACTCCTAGGACAGGCCGAGGAACCTTGGCTTCTATCACCTATCAATAATGCATCACGTTCGGAACTGCCAAACGTAAGACACATCTAAAAGAACATACGTAGTGGTTATCGCAGTGTGGACAGTATTCGTCACTCTCCTCATAGACCAGCATGTCCTTTCTGAAGGCCTTTTTACATTTCTTGCAAATGAATGACATTTCTGTAGTCTTGGCCAACGGGTGGATCTGGGCTTCTCCGTGACATTCGGCACAGTCGTACCACTGTTTGCAGCAGGGGGCACGAATGGAAACTTGCGCATTTATGATATGCTTGCTGGCCACTATGATATGAATTATACTCGTAGGAGAAAAGATGCATATCCCACCACATCGTTAGTGCTCGTAGAAAGGCAAATGATTTGATTTGTCTCGATGTCACAACTTTGTCACGCAGACCCAACTGTGGCGCGAGAGTAACTGATTGTTACAGGATAGCATGGTAAGCGAAGTAGGTGGTGGTTTTATAAGATCAGTTAGCAGCATTGACAGAGGAAGAAGTAGTTGCTCCAATGTCAAGGCTTTGGGAGGAGTAAGGAGAGATGGAAAAGCTGCCTTTGTTCAGTGGAGAGGCAGAGCAGGTAGTGGGGTTCATAACAACATGTAAACTCTATATTAGGATGAGGCTGAGGGAGGAGTCAGTTGAAGAGCAGATTCAGTGGATTTTGAGGTATATGCAGAGAGGATCGGCAGATATATAGAAGGAAAATATTCTGGAGGATCTGGAAGCAGGGAAAATCAAATTTGAATCAGCAAGGGACTTTTTGGTAGAACTTGAGAAGAAGTTTGGGGGAGGAGATAATGAGTTGGCAAGGGTGGCAGAGTTGAAATGAGTATTGTATTCGAGAGTGTCTAGAAGAACTTGTGCAGATGGAGTTTTCCTGTTTTCCGGACAAATAGAATCAAAGAATGAAAACAACGAGAACAACTTGGATAAAGGAATGCAGATGAAATGGAGACGAGTGACGAAATTATCAATGATCTGGTCTCAAATACCCTCCTATACTACTTCAAAATACTCTATCTTCGACCATAAAGGCCCACAGAACGTACCAAAAGTCGACACTCTGGGTGTAACATTCTTCTCCGCTTGCACTGTGACTCGGAAAAATTCTTCTAATGGCTTGAACATCGCAAGATAAAGCATTCAACTGACACATGCTCATGCATTTTATCTTGAAATTTTTGGAATCACTTACTTATTAGAGCCTAGAGCCACATCACAGTGTGTTGCCTTGTCGAAAGAGCATGTTGGAATTTACTGCCCACATTTTCTCTCCATCTATATTGATATGTACGAAGTGGGAATATTGCAGAGAACTGTTCACATCAGAAATCTGAAACCTCGCCTCTTCACAACACTCAAAATTTTCTCGAAAACTCTATTTTATTCCCAATAGGTCATGATGGACGGATGCCGTCGTGCTTGCATTTAACGAAGAAAGGTATATCCGAGATCGAACAATGACGCAGTAGTCAGAGCGAGTGAACAAAAGGCTTAAGTTCATGGCATAAAGAAGTGTACTCCTAATTACACAAGAGCGCCATTATATATTACAATATAGGAGATAGAATACTGAGACAAAGACAAAAAAAGACAAAACTCCTAATAATCAAGACAGGGGCTCTAGATCGAGCTGTAATTCTCGACAGCATTGAGACCTACCTAATACCTGCCGCACTACTAAGCAGATTATTATGTGCACCTCCAGTGCTTCATTCCATTGCCAGACTATTAAAATCCAAGAAACTATTAAGAACAACAATAATAGGAGTGCAGGGATCAATTAAGGGATTCAAGTCAAGCAAGAGGTCTCTTATAACGGGCATTCATTAGATATCAAACATTTAAATTATATGAGAAACGGAGGGGGAACAGACGTGGGTGGGGCAGACACATGCCCTGAAATGAACAAGGCAGCAAACCCGAACCAATGAACCAACGAGCGTGCTGTTGAGAGAGCGGACGGCGAGTATTTGCAGAAATCTTCGCCAAAAAAGAGCAGAATATGAATCAAAAATTGAATCGAGGAACGAAGGGAATAAGCAGAAAAAGAAGAGAAATGAAATTCAGAGATCATATCACAACTGCAAACTAGTAATGACAAGAATGTAACAAGAGTATCATAGAGGGACAAGCGGAATAAAAGAAATCATAACCAATAGCCCAACATTATTAGACCCAACCTCTTAATATAGCAAGCAAAGCAAAACCCAACGCGCCTTATGGGTAAAGCAATATACATGGTAGGTAGGAAGGATCCCGGAGCCTATGTATCTTCCATCCACTTGAACCCAGGGAGAGTGCAGGCTTGTGTCTGTATGTTTTCCAATTTTTGCGCGGACGATAACGCAGGTGAGGTGAAGGGGGAGAAGAAGCAAGAGCAGGTAGAGGATGCCTGCAGGGACAGAACATGGGGGAGATGAATCAAAGGAGAGTAAGCAAGCGACAGTGTATGCACGAGCGAGGGGAAGGGTATCCAGAACGTATGTCCAGTCAGTCAACACCAAATATTGATCAGTGCCCGAAAAAGGCGGTTAACAAGAGAGCCAGTAAATCACGCAACGATGGAAACCTGCTGATCTCCATCAACACGCATCTCCTGACCATCGGCGATAACACCATGGTCTCCATTCAAGATAGGATTGGGCACTTCACCGTCTTCACCGTCACCAACACTGATAGGCTCTGCTGATGTGGAACCACCACTGCCGCTTGCAATACGTCTCCCCATACCCTGAGGACCCGACCGAGGTGGGTTAGCACAACGGTCCTTTCCATGAGCAACACGAAGATTAGCATATTCAAGTTTATTCTTGGTGCCATCAATTGCCTTGATAGCATTAGCGACATTGGTGAAATTGACAAATGCACAATTTCTGACAGAAAAAGTTAGCTTGTGGCGAAACAAACTACCGGCGGACTCACTTCTCCTTCAGGAAGTTAACGAGCTCGATATCACCATACTCACCGAAGTCCCTCTTCAATTTCTCCTCAGTGAAAGTCTCGAAATCCTCAATGTTCCCAATATAAACGTTCCTTGTTGCCCCTGAGTGTACAGCCAAGGCCAGTTGAGGGTTCAAAGGACCTGCATTTTTGCCCCAGCCAATTTTAAGGCGTCGGTTATTCAAACTGAGTCCCTGGTATGATGCAACTTGGTGGAATGTGAACGCAGCAGCGGGATCGACGAATGTCACGAACTAGATGTACAAAGAACGTCAGACTCAAGTAAGTGGGTGATGGAAATAGACCTGACGTACAGCAATATGCTTATCTGGCATATATCGGATGCTTTGTAACACACCTCCCCGAATAGCATTGCACAGATCTTCAGTCGTTGTCTCGGGATGGATGTTTCCTAAGTACACCGTCCGATTCATGCTCTGGCCAACCGCAAACCCTCCTGATATGTCCATAGGGGAGAACGGCGATGCACCGTAGGGGAAAGGAGAGAAGCTGGCAGGAGGAAGTGCCGACTGGGCGACCAGTGATTGTGCTGCGGCGGCTTGTGCTTGCTGGGCTGCGACTTGCTGAGACTTAGGAACGTAGGCACAACGATCTTTGCCATAGTTGACGCGCTTGCCAACCCAGTCAAGTTCGTGCGGTAATGTGTTCACGACCTGACAAACATTTAGCCTGTTTGAACTATTAATCATGCAGATTGCCTTACGAACCTTGGTGGCAACCGAAATACTCAAGAAGTGAACAAAACCAATGTTCTTATCCCGCACGATTTTGACTTGATCAATAAGACCAAATCGACTCAGCTCATCCCTGAGCTGTTCTTCGGTCATGTTCTCGTCGAGGTTACCAATATATACATTCCTAGAGGCATTACTCTGGCTGATGGATAGAGCAATCTGAGGGGGTACGGGCGAGGGCTTTCCCCAACCAATCTTGAGCTCCTGTCCGTGAAGTTGTAGTTTCTTGATCGTTGCATCCGCATGGAAAGCGGCGGCTGTGGTACCTTCGAGGAAAGAGAGAAAAACGCAAGATTTCTCAGGGAGAACACGGATGTTTTCGAGAGGACCAAAATGAACAAGGTTCAGGAGCTCGTCAACAGAAGCGGTCGCAGGCAGGTTGCCGACATAGACCGTCCGGCCCACAGCACTGTTTGACGCGGACAGAGCGGCTTGCAGTGTCATAGGGGAATACAACGAGTTCACTGCCTGGACCGGGTTCAGCGATGGTAAGCGCTGCTGGTTGTTAAAATTCTGGAACAACAAAGAAAATGTCAATGCTGCATCCCAGCCGTTGGTCATAAAGGGGGAGCACCTGAGCAAAGTTGGCCATTTGGCCATTATAGGAGAAGTTTCCCAGCATGTTCATGCCAGGAAGACCCATCCCATGCATAGTATAACCAGTAGGGAAGCTAGAATAGCCATTTCCATTCGGACTGCTCTGTTGTTGATTGGACTGTTGTTGTTGTCCATGCTGTTGCTGCTGACCCTGTTGGCCGAAGGCAACTACGTTATTGGGGCTGAGCTGGGATGGGATACCAGCACCATTCGTCTGAGTATTAATGGACAAAGAAGTGGTAGTGTACAAGGGATTGTTGCCAAAAACTGCGGACGTTGGAGAATTGTTAAATGGGGCTGATTGTGCAATGCTGGCCTGGGGGCCATAGCCGTAATTGGCGAAAGCGTCACGGTTGTTGCTGTTGGAGGTATTGGTTTGACCAGCGAACGTGGGAGACCAGCGGGCTTTTTTCGCATCGGGACCACCAACGGTTTCCATAGACCTCTGGAATCAAATGAATAGCATGTCTATGAGTGAAACAATGGAACAGACCTTCATCATGTCGATGTCAAAGGAGTAAGAATACTGGGTTGCGAAAGCTGTCTGAGGGTCGTCCATTACGCGCGAAAAGGAGAAGCGAAGGGATGGAAGATGAAGGCAAGGGAGAAATGAGGATGAAGGCAGTCAGAATTGTAAGGAGCGTGGTTGAGAGTCGAGAAACGAATGTATGGATTGGGCAGAAAAAAACACGCACGAAAAAGAAAAAAAGGGAGAGAAATTCGAATGACGCCTGTGCGCGGCACTCGCTACAATATTCGACGCAAATTTGATAACGCGTCGGCAGAGGGCACGACGGTGAGAGCAAAGAAATAAACGTCCGACGACAAGGCTCAAGTTCAAAGTAAACCAAACTTGATTCTACCACAATATTATCACATCACTGTTCCCACATGCACGCGCACGGACCTATTTCCTCTGATCATCCTAACCACTCCAAAGCACATTCCTGCAACCAGCACGTCTACCATGAGTACATATCGTCCTCTTCTGAAACCCCAACACACCCCCATGAGCACTGTACCAATGATAATGCGCTCTCATAAGGGGCATCTAACTCTAATGGACTCCTTCGCTACTGTCGTCGCACATTTGACGATCTGTCAGCAACCTATCCGAGCATGCGAAAGAGATTCTACAGCGGACAGATCCGCCTCTATGCAAATAATATTTCCGCAGTTAAAGCTGCACCAAGGTCAACTACTGGCCTTCTTGTTTAACCAAAACATGTTAGAGTGACTGGACAAGCGCCCAGGCAACAGGCTGTAAGTTATGTGGTACCCAGGCTATGCTGACATACCAGGAAATGAGTGTGTGCTGATACACTGGTAAAGGAGGCCATACATCTCGCCCCTACCAGAACTGGACACCTTACACCTTATCTAATGCAGAATGGGCCATGCATACCATGGTGAATATTGTCACAGATTGATTTCGACAGACACCAGAAACCACAAGCTGTTCATATAGCAAGACCTTACAGACATAGGAACATCTAATACAAACATTGTTATAATCTTAGACTCGGCTAAGGTTGCAACTGAGGCAAAAGCTTGAGTATAAGTCAATTAGTAACAATTGGTAAAGTGTAAGAATACAAGTATCTATAGTTATATATCTAAAGATCATATCTAATTCCATAGATCATTATATCATATTATATAGACATTTATAGATCATATGTTAAATATGTGCTAGGATTTGTTATATGTTATGGTACACTTGAACTCTGAAATTTTATTTTTATTTTATTTTATTTTTATCTATTTTCTTTAAGTTGATTTTCCTTTTTCTTAGATGATGAAAAGGCATGTGACCATGGTCACATGACATTACATCATAGGCCTAGAACATAGAAGAGGCTGGAAGGATAACATTAAGATACATATCTATGGTATGTTCATCTTATGATGTATACATGGTGTACTTATAGTTAATACATAGACATGAGGATAAGGCTATTTATCATTAGCACAGACTATATACTAATAGTACATATAATATAGGAATACATTGGAGACTTCTTGTCAAGTTTTCTTGTGATTCTCATAAAACACTTACTTATAAGACTACTTAGTATACTATTGACTATTTTGGTTAGTAGTTGCCACAATATAGAACTCAACTCTCTTTAAGAATACTGTATCACATAGTTTTCTTTCTCTTACTCTCTATTCATCCTCAGTATATAACTAATATGGTTAATTACTACAAACTTCATATAGCTAGATCCTAAGCTCAAGAAATAGGTAGTAGCTACTGAAAGATTGTTATGGACAATATTAACTAAGTTCAGACTAACATTTAGATATACTCATTATTTAAGTAGGCAGTATTGTCTTAGTATACTTGTTATTTTCATATAGAAGCTTTGTACTGAAGGTTTATTGTAATCTTTCTATGTAGAGGAATGATATTGTTTAGTAAAAAAATGTTTAAAGTAGAGATTCCTATTTTAGAGATAATAGCTAGCATTCTTTAGGGCAGTAGTTAATAGAGTAGTAAACAGATAGTTGGTAGACAGTATAAGGTTAGGTAAGAAAAATACTGGCTAGTACTTACAGAAGAATCTTTTTGGAGATATTGTTTTCAGTTGTCAGACACTACAACAATAAATATTTTTGACCAAATAAATGTAGGAGAATTGATTAGAGATGTGAGAAAAAAGAAAAGAAAAAGCAGAGAAGTAAAAGAAGAGGAAAGAACAAGATAGAAAACAAATAAAGAGCGATTATGACAAAAGATAAGAAGAAAAAGAGTAAAGAAGGAAGTAAAAAAAAGAAGAAGCAAAGAAAAAAAGAGAATTGAGAATGAATGGAGAAAGATTGAAGAAATGAGGATGTCAGCATTGAAGACAATAAACTTTATTTATTTTCATTTTATTTTACATTTACATTTACATTTCTATCTATTTTTTATTTTTAGACTTAAGGTTAAGGGTTAACATAATATCACATATAACTGTCACATGATCACATATCATATAGAAAATTGTAAAAGGTTCCAAAACAATAATATTATATTATATGTTAATGGTAAATAGTATATATGTTCTTTAGAGTAGGCTAGGTTTAGTATAGTATAGAAGTGTATATCTTAAATACTTTAAAACTTAAGTTATAATAAAGAACAAGAGAAGAGAAAAAAACAGAAAAAGAATAAAGATAGCAAGAGGCATAAGATAAAAAAGAAAAAGGAATAGAGAAATAGTAATATAGAAAAAAGTATTTTTTATGGAGATTTTGGGCATATTGCTCATTATTGTAAAAATAGAAAAAAAATAGAAAAAAATAGAAGTATTATATACTATCTGACATTAGCACTTTTCCTATTATTCTCCAGTATAGATTACACTCCATTCCAATTAACATCCATCATTCTCTAGTATAAATTACACTCCATTCCAATCAACATGAGAACTAAACCCTATAGTTCTCATCAATCTTATAAAGTTTCAAATAACAACTTTGTTACATACTATCTAATATCTATACTCTTTCCACTTTCTTCTAGTATAAATTTTACTCTATTCCAATCATCTATCAATTTGAGGACCAAACCTTGTATTTCTCATTAATCTTATAGAGTTCCAAACAGTAACCTTTTATAGTGCCCAACAATTCAGAGTATGTACAGTGGTAGAGTATTATTAGATTATCACTTCTATATTTACTATCATATATTATTTCTTAGTCTAATTATTGACTTGTATTTATATCACACTTGTACTAAGTATATCCAAGTTCTTTCTTCTAATATATAATTATATAATAAGTTTAGCTAGACATAATAATCTTCTGTTGAAGCCAAGATTGTCCTATTTGTGTAATAACTCTTTGGTCCAACTTCTGGCCTCATTTTCTAATCTTACTTATTTTTTATACCACTTATGGATAATCCTAGCAAGTATAAATTATCCTTAACAAACCTCTATTGTTAAGAATGAAAAGTGTAGACTTGGTTTTTTCTCATTTTATTTTATTTTTCTTTTGATTCATTTTTCATATTTTTCTATTTATAGAAATTAGGGTTAGGGTTAGTCATATGACACAAAAAGAAAGGTGTAGAAGGTGCTAGAAGAATAATGTTATACAATGTGCACAATGCATGTTGGCTTTGAGATATACACATGGCTATTTAAGGTAGGCTAGAAGTACATAGCATGGACCATGTGCCTTTAGTATAAAAGGTAGACAATCCTGTAAAGAGTTCTCTATCAAGTTCTCTTATGTTAACTCTAATACAAGGTTCTTTCTCTTGACCAACTCTAAGGTCTTGAGTTTGTAACATCTATGGTATTCAATAATCCAGAATATATATAGCAGTAGAGTATTATTAAATTTATACTTTTATACTTAAGAAATATTAGCTATCATATGTTATAATTTAAGACTTAGAGTTAAGTTAAAAGAAGGATCTTATATAGGGATTGTATAAGAGAACTTAATGAAGTTTCAAGTATAAAATATCTGCCTTACATGATATATTATTATTGTTCTAGAACTTTTTACATTACTTTGTTGACTTATATGACTAATATATGATACTGTATCATGTTATGTGACAGTTTTTGATGATCATGTGTGACATCATACTAACCCTTAACCCTAAGTCTGAAAACTAAAAATAAAATAAGTTTATTGTCTTTAACTCTGATATTATATACCATTTCTTAGTCTAATGATCAACTTGGTCTTATGCCACACTTATCTTGAAATTCTTCCAAGCTTCTATCATCTATAAATTATGACTATGTGACAAATAGGCTAGACACAATGTTATCTGTTAAAGCTAAGATCAATTACCTATATAGCATCATTTTCAGTTTCTCATATATTTGCTAAGTTTACTCTTTTACTTTCATCTTCTGTGCTACATTCACAAATAAACCTAAAAAGTATAAATTGCTCTTAATAGAATTGTCAGACTATATAACTACTGTTGTAACTTAATCTCTTAGACAATCTGACTCTTGTTCTTACAAATAGCATTTTCTTGTTATAACTCCATTTTCTCTCCAGAACTTCTAGCTGCTCAATAACTGAGCAAACAATTTGCTAACATGATCATTCTACCCTGATACTTTAAATAGCTAATAGGTCAATCTTAACCCATTTGTTCCCCAGAAGAATGTTAAAAAGCATATTAGTATCTTCTGAAATTATTTTAGCTAATAACAATCCTGACTAGGTTGACATACTGAAAGCAGAAAAACTCCTGCCATCTTTAGTAACTACTATATTTTAACAACCTCATAGTCAATAAATCTCTTGGCTGAGGCTTTTGGAAAACTTATAGCTAACTTGGCCTCTACAACAAACTCCACTTTGTTATGAACTAAAGCTCAAAGGGTTAAGCGATAGAACAACTCTTGTATTGAGTAATACAAGAGAACTCGATAGAGTTCATAGTACAAAGTAGTCTACCTTATATACTACTACTCATGGTCCGTGCTCACTACTGTGCACCCTACCC
>Ga0157363_1003989_pt1 | contig 13510 bp, 11 predicted proteins | sample AttsexASBM1_FD_111477 | JGI IMG/M metagenome (GOLD analysis project Ga0157363, IMG submission 111477) | Fungus gardens microbial communities from leaf cutter ant in Ribeirão Preto, State of São Paulo, Brazil - Atta sexdens ASBM1 | ecosystem: Host-associated > Fungi > Mycelium > Unclassified ...
CCTCCCCCTCTCTCTTTTTCTCTCTCTAATAAAACACTTTTACTACTAACTTAAAAACAAACGTTTCAACCTATATACATGAGATCATTATCAATGTTACAGATTTTCTCAATGTTAAAGATTCTGTTATAGATTACACAGTTCAGATAGAATTCAACACTAAACCTAATTTTCATGTTCATTCTCTGTCAAGACGGTATTAATAATTCGATTTCTTACAAATCTTATCTGTAGGTGTCATCAGTTTTTCATTATGATGAACTATTATACTTCCATCATAATGATAAGTCATGGCCATCTCCTTACGTTTTTACGATTATCTATTGCGTCAAATTGCCAATCTTTTGTAACGAATATATAACAACTCAATACTTGGTCGGAGCACCATGATCCTTATCTTTTGAAATAATTTGCCTTTACAGTATATTAAACTTTACATATTCAAGTGGTTGTTAATGTTTAAAGGACAAACATGAAAACTGATTTTTAACTTTGGCATTGAATTTTATTCTATTCCATTTGTTTACGATATCAATTGCGTAATCTACTTAACAATCTACTTAAAATCTAATATTGATAATGACGTCATAGATCAAAACGTTCGTTTTTAAGTTTTTAAATAACTGTTTTATAAGAAAGAGAGAGAGAGAGGGGGGGGAGGGAAAGAGAGAGAGAGAGAGAAACGCTTGTGGAGCGTAACTCCTTGTTTCAACTATTTAATATTATTTGAGCCGTTTTCTTATATTGTGATTTTAAATAATTGTTTTTTTTAGATTCATTATAATTAAAAATATTATACACATTATATATTATATACATATATAATATAATTAAATATATTTGAATTATAAATGACTAATTTTCTAAAACAAATGCAGCGAATAAAAGTTTTTCGAATATATACGAGGCCAGTTTATCCACGCGACCAACACGTACCGTAACTTCTTCGACAAAAACAATCGTCTTATCATCTATACAACACTGTACATTATTAATCGAAGTCCTTAAAAGAAACTCGATTATGTTCCGAATATTAGCCGAGTGATCAATGGACATCCCTTTCGGCGCATGAAAATATTTCATACAGTTCAAGTCTAAAAAGAAAATGTTACTTACCATAATTAGCGCACATAACCGGTTGGAGCAGTCCATTCGCACCTCGGCCAAAGGCGTTTCCTTCTACTCGATAAGGAAAGTCGCATATATTTATATCTAGCGTTACACATTCAGCCAATTCTTCGAATAAAATAACCGAATTGTTCGATTCATCGATCAGTCGCGCGCCAACGAGAAAAATTTTCGCGTATGTTTCCCGTTTTGATCTTGACGCGATCATCATTCGCACTTTGTCTCCACTCCGTCAGAGTTCGAAGATAAATGTCCTGCCGAATCAAGTGCGGGCAAGATCACAGAAACAACTCTAAGGCTTATTATAGTTGCGTCCTATCGCGATACCTCAGTTTATCGCTAAATGCAAGTGGAATCGGGATGTTGGCTAGCGGACTTTCTTGTCTTCTTCGGTTCCTTTGTTGTTAATTCCTGAGATGGTCTGCGCGGACTGCCTAGCGTCACCAAAGCGGACGCCACGGCTAGACCAGCGCTCTGTCCGGCTGGCGTATAAGGCTCGCCGCCAGTCGGCAACCTGACTAGCAGAGACAGAACTGCCGCTCTGTTGCCACAACAAGGCTCTAGTGCGATCGGACTAGGAGCATTCTGCACAAAAAAACTTAGTAAATAGTCAAGTCTTATTCGATTCATGACATTCTAGCAAGATGTAAGCATTCATATAAGAGCAAAAAACTATTCAAATTGCTTGAAAAATATGTAAGAATCTCCTCTGAAAGAAAATTCACTTTTTTTTACAATAAAATCATTTAATATTAAATATATGTTTAATCAGAAATACAGACACAATTAGATATTCATTAAAAATACATACGACATCTAAAAAAGAATCATTCACGTTTACCTTTTTCTTTTTACGACAATTAGTAAAGTCGGCGTCACTGCGTTCTGAATCTGAATTGTCAACATCGCGTCTCTCGATTTCCACTAGAACTTGACTGAATGCTCTGCTAGCCATTTGCTCCATTTCTAAAAAGAGCCTTTGTCTTCGTCGATACATGTCGTATTTTTGCTTGATCTTCCAGAGAATGGCAGCCACCAGTAACAGAGCGAGGAAGCACCTGTGCGGTGGCATGTAATCTCTAGTTTACAAGTAAGTACTGCCTGAGGTTCAACATGGCAAAAAAAGTATAGAAATTTGAAAAAATAAAGCGTAAACGATCAATGTTATCTGTTAACGATCGATGTTATCTGTTATCTTTCAAGATTATTTTTCGTGTATTGCACTTATTAGAGATTTAACACAATTTTAACTCGCTTTATTTTAGATTAAAAATTACTCCGAAGTCCAAATTATGGTACTCACGTGCAAAATGTAATGAAAAACTGCTGTAAATTCAGTTTGGAGTATTGAGAGAACGAGATCTGGATCCACAATGGCGGTTGAAAGTCATAGACATATACATAAAATGTAGTAAGAGTATTATTATCTTCGCTGCCGAAGTTGTAGTCTGCTTTGCTAAAACGATGCTTGTACATAGTCGTTGTACAATTTGCGTTGGTCACCAGTTTCACTTCGTCACTATTTACTTTCTTGATGCTGACATTCATCTTGGCAAGCACGGAACATGTGATGGAGAACTCAGCATCAATGTCGGCTTTCGGTGGCGAATTTTTGAAGTTGATTGCTCGATAATGACGATCCTCTTTTTTGCTCAAATTAAACGTAAATTGGTAGTCAATAGCCAAATCATCTGAAGCGCAAACACATGAGAGCAATGATAATTTTATTGAAATGAAGGTATTAAATTATAAAATGAAATGTATCAATTAACTCACAGAAACAGGACCCTTTATTAATCGTAGGATCTCCATGATAGAGACCAGATACGTCACAACGTTCGCAGTGATCGCCGATAATACCTTTAGTTGTGCAATAACATTTACCCGTCTCGCTCGTACATAGAGTACCTTGATTATTGCAGGAGCAAGCTGTAATAAGAATGCACAAGCGTTATTAAAATGTCTTTTTTTCATTTGTAACGATTGGATGATAATGACATTAATAATATGATACATAAAAGAAGATACTACGTACGCTGACATGTGGCTCCATTGAGTGGACTACCATAAAAACCGGGGATACACTTGTCACAGTGTGATCCATAAGTCAAGTTTCCACATGGCTGAATGCATTCACTAGTATTTGGAAGACATCTACTATGACCATTACATTGACAAGCTTGAGAATTAAAAAAATTGAATTAGTAAAAACAGTAATATATGACATAAAAAGAATTAAAATTCAACAAAAAAATCTCGCTTACTTGGACATTTTGTGAAGTACCAATGTTCGAGCAAACACGTGTTCGAGCTTTTGCTGCTGGGTCCACGTGCTCCACCAGGCATACACGAACCTTTTCCGGTGTCTGATCCGTCATCGCACCAGCCGCAACCGGGATCTGATCGGCAAGCGGCGCATGACGAATAGAAACTACACCATTCCCTACCAGTTTCTGTGGCACGACACCGAGCGTCTATCGTTGTCCACTCGCGACATTGTCCATATGGAAAACTGGCCGGATACGCATTCTTGTCTACACATTTGGCCTCGTTTTGACACCAGATACAATCAGATTCTGTGCAATTACGACATGCCGTGTATTCTGCACATGGACTGCGGCACGGATCCATCGTTAAACGCTGTGCTTGGATGCTCGTACCGTTCAACACGCTCACCTGTTTCAGAAATTAATAAGACATATAATTATCACTTGTTTAATAATTAAATTCACTTATTTAATTATTTACTCGTTAATTCTTTACAAGCTAAGATTATCACAAGAAATATTATCAATATTAAGTATCACATTTTAATTAAAATATATATTCATAGTTATTTATATGTGGAATATTTCAAAAGAAATTATTTGTAATGAATATTTCATTATTTATAATGTTATTTTGTCATCCCGTATAGCCAGTAAAGTGATAAAATATGCTCTCATATGTACCTCCCGAGTTTTTGACTGTGGTTTGCAACGATCGGGTCCATTGGACCACGACCAAATGCAACGCGGATTGCTGGAACAAGCATGGCACGTGTGTAATTGCAGACATTCGATGCCAGTGTTCTGATCACAATGCTCTAGTTCTGTGATGGCCGAATTTGGCGAATTTGGATTGTCCCGGCAACTCATATGGAGGCAACTCTTGCCACACCATACACAATTATACGAGGTTTGCACGCATGTGACGCAGTCGGTAAAGAGTTTACAGAGCTCCGCATGCGACGTCATGCCACGGGGCGGCTTGTCATCCAGGTTACATTTCATATAAATACCATCGTGTTCATCATATTCCTTGTGGTTGAGTACGTGTTGCGGAATCTTTGTGATCTGCAGGCATCGATTATCTCGTTTATGCCACACGCATTTTACGCCTATTCTGGCGTTCAGGCACTGATTCTGATTCGTTAAATGCTCGCAATTGCCGGGGGTATACCTACGCAATAGCAATATCTCAATCATTCACAGATAAATAAGAAACTTTAAAATAAGATAAAATAATGGAACAAGTGTTTAAAACAAAATATATTAATTGGTACCTCAACATGTCAGACAGCATTTCACCATCAAAGCCGCCATAAATATACATCGACTTCTCAAAGACGGTTGCGCTGTGACCATATCGCGGAAGATCGCTCATATCTCTGGGCATGGTATACTGATGCCATGTATCGCATGTGACATCGTAGCCAAGCGTATCGGCTGAGTAGCATCGCGCGCCGTGCGATTGCTGCGTGTCGTTGTGCATATTACCGCCAAACACCAACATCAGTCCGCTCGTGACAAAGGTAGCTGTATGAAAGAAACGCGCTGATGGCGCCGACGTAAGCAACCGCCATTCACAATAATTAGGATGGTACGAGTACAGCCGACTACTCAAAATATGCGTGCTTTGTGACTCCGACACGTAACCACCATACACATAAATGAGATTCGTAAGGGGATCGTAAGCGGAACTGTGTCCATAGCCACCCCTCACCGGAAAACCACTCGTTTTGACAATCTGCCACTCGCGCGTACCCAAAGAGTACTCCTGGACGGTGTTTAAGTAACCATACTGTGGCGAATAGCCGAATATCACAACCATCTTTTCCTTCTTGCCATGACTCACTCGAGTCGCAGTATGCCCGGCTACCTGTAAAAACAATTTGTTAAAATCAGGGAGAGGATTCAGTTAGGAGTTGAAAAATAAAAATAGTAACATATGGCGATTTTTGGCGTAATTCAGGCAACTAAAGTGTATCAGAACATTTTCGCGTATTTGATTCTCAAAGACAGAGCTAGCCAACCCTCTTTCTCTCTCTCTCTCTCTCTCTCTCTCTTCCCCCTCCCTCTCTCTTTCTCTATCTCTTCTATAGATCATGTTAAAGCAAGAAATTATTTTAAATAATATCAAACTCGTGCGTGAATAAAACCAACAGTTTTAGCTGATAATTGTACGTACAGATTATCAGAATAAGCTCCACTTCAACATTTATTAATAACAATTTTGATACAAACAATCACCAAAAGTTGCCTATAGATAATAAAATATAGATAGTAAAGTAGTTCAAAAAATTTCCAGCAATTTTGATAATTTATCATTGACTGTAATAAACATTAATCATTGTAATAAAAATTATTTGTATCTTATAAATCCAAATTTCTTCTTAATTCATTAATTTATTTTATTAATTTAATCATTATATTCTTCGAATTTTTTAAATAAAACGCACGTACCTTCAGTGGGCCACATATTGTCTTGTTGTGACAATTATCGTGCACGGTAACGTTCTCCCAGATCTTGGCGGACACATCAAATGCCCAGATCTCGTTGGTCACGGTGGAGTTCTCCACGACGCCACCGTACATGAATATCTTGTCACCGAATAGCACGCACGAGTGCGCATATCGCGGTAACGGCATTCGGCCTTCGACGTGAGGTGTCTCCCAAACATTGCCGTTATAATCGTATACGTATATCATCTTGGCACGATGGAAACTCTCTCCACCAACCACGTACAACGAATCCTTCCAAACGATGGAACAGTGACTGGCTGAGCCGTCCGGCGGTAGATCCTTGTACGTGACACTTTCCCAAAATCCACGGTCGCCTCTTTGGTTACAATCCGCACCTGCGATCGCGCATACATGAATTTATTTTGACTATATCTATTTTTTATTTCAACATGTATTTATTATACTATATTTCCAGTTCAAACAGTAATAGTTCGTAAAAAATTATTACTGATTATTACAATACAAGATTGCAAACACACTCTACTTATTCTGGGAAATATAGTAAATGAGCTCTTATATTATGTGTTTATTAAAACTTATACTAGTATTATTACCATAATTATGGATATACGTAATATAATTCTAACATTTAAATATCAAATATCACAATATTCATCGATCATGTGATATTAAAAATTGTGTCAGTATATTACTATTATCCTACATCGAAAATCGAAAAGACATTACCTCGAACATATTTAAGTAATAGTTGAATTTTATCACATTGTTATAATTTTATTTTATTTTTTATCGCAGATTACATCAATCTAAAGATGCAATTTCACATGTTAAAACAAGTAATTGGAGCGACAGGTCTGTTGCTGTTATTCCCACGGCTAAAATTTTGTAATTTAAACAGTTTCGATTACAAACGTTAACGCTCAAATGCTGCTTTTTCTTCTCTCTAATGTAACATTTAAATGTGACATCAATGTTTTTTGTCGTAAAAAATAGAGTTTTACGATACATTAGTTGCGTTCGGCATTGTAAATATGAAATGCCGAGCTAGCAGACAGCGAGCAGAAAGATGACATGTAGATAACACATCAGAAAAATATGAATTGCCAAACGATTTTCGAGAAAGAGCAAAAGAATGCATCAGATTTACAATGTCAAACAGCTCTTGCCCTCGAAAATATATCTATTTTTTTATTTTTTAGATAAATTCAATCAATAATCAATGATTTTTATATTATGAATTGTTAACTTTTAAAAGTCGCAGCACAGACTTTTAAGATGCAAAACACATGATGCATAAGAAAATAAACCAATCAAAGTTCTTCATTTCCTTTTTTTGAAATAAAAGACTACTTGATTTTTTTATGCCTTATGCAACATGAATTATATGCAAAAAGATCTACAATAATTCATGTCATTTTTTTTCGTGAATGTAAAGTCATTATGTGATTCGAACAGCTCGGATTGAGCATTATCGAAAATATATCTTTATTCAAGAGTTATCGAAAGATGTTATAATTAATTTTACTTTTGAACATACGTGAAGTATAATTTCCGGCGTCTCAACTACATGTCATTACACATCCTCGTTATCTCTTTACCTTTAAAGCCGTGAAAACAGTGGCAGTGATGACTCTCGCGATCACACTCGCCCTGTCCATGATGGAACGAACAATTGTTCGGGCATACCTGCACGTCGCAGGCCTCACCGGTCCACATGGCGTCGCAGGTACATGTGCCCTCGATACATACACCGTGGCCAGAACAATCGATATGGGAATACCTGTAAAAAAATGACGTGATATCAATCTTGTGTTCAAGTAACGCGGTGCCACCACAATGATTTAACATCGTTATTAAGTAAATACAAATATTCTCATGTGCTATTTATTTGTATAATATTGGGTTGTCCGGAAAGTACGTGCCGATGTTGAAGGAAAATTTAAATTTTAGTATACATTTATATACATTTATTAAACTATATAAATTAGTCGGCACAACTCAATACATTGTTTGCCTCTATCATTGTTTGCTTTCTTCCTACAAAAAAGTTTACTCTCAATATTTGAACGGTGCAAGATAAAAAAGCAAATAATTCAGGAAAAGCATATATCATGACACACGGATGTCATAGTTCGGATGATGGATTTTCTGATGGATTTGAAGTCAGATTTTCCTGAAAGGGTTTTATATGACAACAGTATCTAGAAGGAGATAATCCTCGTTTCTTATGTATCATATCTAAAATCGAACCAGCAAAGCCTTTGATAAAATACTAGCTGTATCTTAAAAATAATCTCCGTTCTTTCAGATAAAATCACAATCACTTTTTTTGCCAGAAATCGCCTTCTGTATCATAGATAATGTTATCAAACGTGACGCAGATAGGGTTACGCGTATTTCCGGCTTGCGGAGGAAGCTCGATAAAGTTCCTAAGTCGACAGCGACCCAATTACGAGTTATCAGCGGTTGCCATTCTCCGTGTAATCTCTTCATTCTATTCCTCTCAGATTGACCGCCGCCTTGTCAAGTATCTCGCCAACGCCTTTCTTTTTCAACAGATATGTGTGACATGAAATAATTTATTCGGCTCTGATAAGATATCGCTGCAAATCACACGAAAATGTAAAATGCGTGTCAGATTATGCTTCTACTTGTTACTGCTAAAAGCTATTGCGTAATGATCACGTTTTAGGATCGACCGATGTAGTATTACGATCTATCAACTTATGCCATAATCTTATGGATAACGTAAAATGACCCGCTTTATTTTTTCTCCACCATAAAAGAATTTTACTAAGAATCATTTTTACTAAGAAAGATATCAATTGTATAACTGTGCTATATAGTTACCTTCAGCACTGATTAAATATAATGTTTAGCAAACGCATTGAATCATTTCTTAGTATACTCAATGAGAGAAAAATATAAATTTTTAAATATAAAATCTAAGTATAAATTGGGACAAATATATAGGACGTACGAAATGGCATACTATTTAATATTCAATTTTCCAAGCTTTAATAATTCTATACCAATTCTGTACCAATTTTTTTTAAAATAAATATGTATACATAAAGTAAGTAATATGATTGTATGTCATTTCGTGCATCATTCTAAATATATTGAGAGCTGAAAAGAAGGTAGAGGATTAGGAAAACCGCAGTCAGCAGCGCGGTGCGCTCACCTGCTTGGGCAAGCGTTGATTTTATACGTAATGTTAAAGCCGCTCATGTTGTATGCGACATCGGAATAAAAGTGCAATAACGCGCTACCGGATCGCGCTATTACTTCCGGCACACGGCGTATGTGATAGCTGTCCTTGTGCATCAGGCCGGAGAAGACGGCCAGCAGCGGCGCCTCGACGCTATCACCGTCGTAGATATACAAATGGTCCCAGCCGCATTCTGTCGCAAATTGCTCCACGTGCATCCGTATCTTCGTGTTCGGACTGCTCTCAATTAGCCAGGAGCACCTTACATCCGCAGTATAGTTACCAAAGCCATCGTGGATGCTCCCAATTCTCTCTGATAATCTGCCGGAAAAACAAGAACACCCAATTATACAAGCCATCATCTTGATGTGAGCATTAGATTTTAACAATATCAATAAAACTAATAGTAGTTAAAATAATGATGATCCTTATAATTAAAATAATGAATAGGAATCAGAGCGGTAATTAGAGCGCAACAAGAAAATTAAAGTTAATTTAATGTTTCATATATATTTAATATGAAACATTAAATCGACTTCAATTTCACACGTTTCAGTTCGTTTTAAATTTTTATTATCAGTATATCGTTGTATAAATTTTGAAAAAAATCATTTAAAAATCAGTAATAACTGATACTCTAGTATAGTCTGCAACGATCCCATCCTCATGTTAGATTTTAAATTATTTTGCATCATATAGTAAGCATGAATAAGAATATTAATCTTGATTATATGCCAACATAATCTTGATAATGTGAGATAAATTAGCATTTTATCGATGAAATAAAGATGAAGACAAAGTATGTGTTTATTTAAAGAATAAAAAGAAAATCATGAAGTAATCACAATTTTTACAGTGCTATGATAAATGTAAAAAAAAATGATAATATTTATAAAACGATAATGTTAGGTATGGGAAAAAGTTCGTGGCGTTTTTCCCGTTACATCTAATGGGAAAAACGCTACGAACTTTTTTCTACACCTAATATAATAATATATATGATAACATGAAAATTTTTATTTTTTATGATGCAAAAAAGTTGTATTATAAAAAACAAAGTTCGATTTTTTTATATTATGGTATATTGTCGTATTATCACATATATGTATATATATATATATAATCATATACTTTGAGCAATCTATATTATAATAATAGACAATAAGTTTTAATAGATTACACATGTGTAATTCTTGCAATTTTAATGATATAAAAATGTATTGAGTTAAATGTGCTTGCATTAACAGTTAAAAATAACTCTAGTTGTAAATAAGTTATGAATGTAAGCGATATATATAATATATATATCGCTATATAAATAAAATATATGAAGGAGAGATATCTCCCTCTCTCTCTCTCTCTCTCTCACACACACACACACACACACACACACACACACACACACACACACACACACACACAAAATGTCAAGTCACAAAATTCATTGCTGCGAAGTAGGCGGTTCATTGCTGCGAAGTAGGCGGTTGAAATCATGATAGTTCTTGTATGTTTTTTTAAGAGAGGAGAGAGGAGAGAGAGAGAGAGAGAGAGAGAATGAAAGTGTGTGCGTTTTTGTGATCCTAAATGTAAATGGGTAAAGTCTTTTCTCCTTTCCTCGCTTCTCCTCTCTCCCTCCCTCCCCCTTCTTTCTCTCTCTTTCTTTTTCATTACCTTCCTGTTGCTAGAGTGTTATAAAATTAAAATTAATTCAATCAATATATCGCGTTTGTAAACATGAATAATGATACATAATCTGAATAATCCGAACGGTCGTACGTATTATTGCGTCGTGTTGCATCGATGTGCTGATCAGGCGGATGCAACGAATGCAACACGGAAGAGCAACATCAAGCGGGTACATCATCGTCAATGAGATCCTAACGCACTAACTCATTAATTATTTTTTTTATCCGATAAACTCGTAAACTCATAATGATGGAGACGAAGTCTCCGGAAGTTAGTAGAATGAAAAATGACATTCGACATTTTGAAAAAATAGTAATGAAAAATGACATTCGACATTCTCAACACGTTCAGAGAAAGTACAGCGCATCTTAAAGCTGCAAATCATCGTTTCTGCACTCGAAGGCAAAGATGCGGAAACAGGCGTGGCGTAATTAAACGAGAAAATATATAAAAAGATATTAAATTTTAAATTTGAATCGAAAGAAAAAGGAAAAAAGAACTTAAGTCTTATATAAGAGAAGATCTTTAGAATTTTTTACATTTATTTATTTTTGTATGATAATTTCAGTACTTCCAATCAAACTTTTTCTTTCTTCCATGTACTCTTTAAAAAAAGTTGTTTACCTTACAACAGTAAGATAAATTCAACTCTCTTACGGTCGATTTAAATTTGCCAAAATTATTTTTTTATTTCAATATATAATAGAGAGCGATCAGCTAACATCAATCCCGAAAGTTAATATTAATTCTAATCCTGACTTCAATTACCGATTAATTCCAGAATATAAAAGGGATACGTAATGAGATCCTATAACGAGCTTGTGAAAATGTCAGAGTGCTATACTAAAATAACAGACCGGTTTCGCGATATTCAAGATTTTATTAGAAATGTCAAATGTTGGAGCAATCGATGTCATTGATCAAATAACAAGAGCCATTAATGTAATTGAAGATATAGCGACAATTAGTAACGTAGAAATGTATGTCGCACAATTAATTAAGGGAAAGACAAAGAAATTTAATTGAGAGAGCGTGTTGACTAACAGCGCGACAACGTGGCATAAAGACCACTTGCATTCTAGTAATGCGCACATGTGTTTGCGACCACAATTCAAGGCAAAAGGAGGATGCGACAACGACATAGGAATTATAATATGCCGTGAAAAGAACGACTTTCGTGGAGGCACATCCGCTGTCGTGAATGATTGACACGAGAAACAATGTAACATCACGATGCGCCGTATTTATATACCGCATAGCGATGCATTTGCAATTAGTTGCACATTACACGCGCAATTCTCACGATTAGCCGCGATCTTTTTTTTATCCTTGATCTTTATCCGTATAATTCTGAACAATTTCGATTAAATAGTCACGCGGAGCGCGGAGAAGTTCAGTCATTTTTTCCCGCGGATGAATTAGGAATTAACGTCAAGAACAATAGCTGTTCAATAGTACCATATCATTGAGGTAATTTTAAAAAAAATGCATATAGCTTTGGAAAATAATTTCAAGGATAACACGAGACACAGAATGCGTATTTATCTAATCATTTTCATTACAGAGACGTTGATCTTCTTTATTTCAATCGTGACTGTTATCGTGGAAGCTCAACAACAAGAACACTACTGAAGTTTACAGCGAAACCCCCCCCCCCTCCCTCTCTCTCTCCCTCTCTGTGGTAATAATAAATACGAAGAGCACGCGTTAGACATAAAAGCGGCTTCGAGACTTTTATGTTTCTTTGCAAGCTGGTTTCATTTCCACTCTACATTCCTTCAATGAATAATTCTAATTGCGCATCTAACAATTGTTCGACATTTGCATAAGATATTCGCTCCATTTATTAATCGCAAGATGAATTATTATTTTATTATTATATTTATAAATACAAATTCTTATTAAATTATATAATTGCTAAGAATTCTCTCGGCTAGAAAAATCATTTAATCTTTATGTTTAATTAAGTTTTGTACTAAGACAAAATAAATATAGTAAATTTTACCGTTAACAATTAAAATTTATTCTTCTTTTCCTTTATGTTAAAATGCAATGCGGTTTCCTTTAATTTCGACAGAAACATGATAAGTCTCCGCTAATAGATACGCGGTCGAAAAGAAAGAAAAAAACAGAGGCGGCATAATGAGATTGTAGCTTACGCCTTCTCGTCAAGAATTGCGCAGTGCGTATTATTATCGCAATTGCTGAAGTTGCCACATGCCCATTACAGTGCGAGAATGCAACAGAATGGAAGCCAGCACAAAATTAGCATACTGTGTATTAAGTACGCGACTGCTAACTTCAAGTGCAGAATGGAAGAATGAGGATCACTGTAAATAACAGCTGATTAATTATTGGCAAGAGGAGGTCAAATACCTTCAGAATTTTTATCTTCTTTACAATGTAAATATATATTTAAAAAGATAAAAAGAGGGTATTTACTCGGAGTAAACATATATTTAAAAAAATAAAAAGGTAAAAAGATAAGATAAGCGCATAATCTTCGTGAAAGATAAATTATTCATTAAAAAAATAAATAAACACGAGTAAAATTTCGTAAAAAAGAAAACAATCTTCAGAATCTTAAGAAATTGTTTTGGCTATACAATATCAGATAAAGGTATTAGTCAAAGAATAAGACAAAATAAGCTAATATATACTATAAAAAAATATATACTATAAAATATATATTAAAATATATAATATATACTATAAAAAAATATATACTATAAAATATATA
>Ga0157363_1003993_pt1 | contig 13504 bp, 13 predicted proteins | sample AttsexASBM1_FD_111477 | JGI IMG/M metagenome (GOLD analysis project Ga0157363, IMG submission 111477) | Fungus gardens microbial communities from leaf cutter ant in Ribeirão Preto, State of São Paulo, Brazil - Atta sexdens ASBM1 | ecosystem: Host-associated > Fungi > Mycelium > Unclassified ...
ATAATTTATATATATATATATATATATATATATATATATATATATATATATATATATATATATATATATATATATATATATATATAATTATAACTAATTATTAGAATTGGGAATGTTATAGTTTGTTCCACAAGAGCGTACGAGCTATTTTTCCTAAAAAAAAACAATTATTAAAAATTTGATTTGAATCTATTAATAAATTCAATAAATTAAAATGTGTTTGCTTAGTAACTTCTAATTCTTTGTTATCAAGTATGGCCTAATAGCTGTTTTTCGATGTTTTTGCTCAAAAAAGATTTTTTTTATGAACCACCAACTGTATTCGGAATCAAGCAATTATTTAAAAACGTCTACTTTCTTTAAGGATATATCCACGCAATTTGCATAGCTGCATAAACGTATGCATAAAAAAAAGAAAATTATCCAATCACATTTTACGTGCATCTTTATAGGAGAAATGCGATTGGATAATTTTCTTTATACATACATTTGCGGCTATGCAAGTTAGTGTGGATATACCTTAAGTTTGGATCTACAATAGGTGTTTTAAGCTTTAAGCCGTAAAAAATTGTGACCAATTATAGTCGAATGTAAGGAGAATATAGTTATATTGACCGTATTATTTCATAATAATCTATAAAAATTGACTAATCACAATCGAGTATTTGACGGTAAGAAGGGAATATTCGAAAATGATTGGTCAATTTTTACAGATTACGGCATACAATATACGATTACGGCCAATATTAATGTTCCCTAATGATCTACAATGGCAGTATCAGTAATGGATGAAGCTGTAAGAGTAAGAAATTGACCAATCACAGCTGATTATTCTTCTCACATTCAACTATGATTGATCAATTTCTATGTCTACTCAACTTAAGACAGTAAGATGTAAGCATTAAGAAAATCAATATGTTGACTATTGCTTATGTATGGCCTTACGGACTCTACCGTGATTGGTCAATTCGCTTATTGCTTACATTTTACTGCTTAAGTTTTTTTATGTGTCATAGTCTTTATGCGTTGAGCGTCTGTGCTTCCCGCAGGCTTAAGGTCGGATTTATACCTTGAAAAGCGGAAACCAATCAGAATTCGCGGTAGTAATAGGCAGTACATTCCGTTTGTCTGTTTCTGTCTTTCCACGAGCACTGATTGACTTCCGCTATTTTACTTTCCGTTAAAGTGTGAACCCAGCCTAAGAATCAACAGTGGCTGGGGTTTATAGCAAGCTCTCATTGGATATTGTTCGTCGCGTCCAGTATGCAATAGGCATAATAGACATAATCAGAAGCGATTCGCTGTGTGGTTTCATATTTTACTGTTTACTGATTGGTTACGCGATACATGGTACGGGGCAGATATGAGGGCTCCTCATGGAATTCTACTCTAAGCGTTGTGAGCGTCAAACCGGACCCAACTAATACTTAAGCTGTGTTCTAAAATTTACTGCTAGTACTAAAAATCTAGTGCATGTTGACGTAAACTATAAATTTTCCTTGCAGTAAATTTTGGAACACAGTTCTAGAGACCCTCTAATCAGAGTCACGACACGAGACGATTTGAGCCAACATGCAGGTAGTAGTTTTAACAAAATCGATAATAAGGAGAGAAATATATTAGTATGTCTGTCTAACTTTAACGTGGCGTTAAGATTAGAATATAAGGTTAAAATCTCAATACTTATTTTCCATTTAATGACATCGACGAGTGTCGTTTTATCTTTGTCACTCTCTGAATATTAACAAAAATAGAACTTGTGTCATCAAATGGAAAGCACCCTTTTTTGATCGACATTCATAGTCGATTCTTATTTCAAGACCATCTTAAGTAATGTCTTAAGATGCTAATGCTTTCTGATTGATTCATGACTTCTTAAGACCGTCTTAAGTTCAATCATGAACTAATCAGAGAGCCGCATTAGGCCGGAATCAGACTATGCATTGAAGATTGAGATCAAAGATTAAAGATTGAAATTTCACCAATGAGGACGAAGAAATTTTGGCTTCTTTTATTCTAATTGATCAAACTTTAATCTTTCAATCTTTAATGCGTAGTCTGATTCCGGCCTTATGGCTTCTGCATACTGAACGCGGAAACTCTTGCCGCGTGGCAAAATGTAATGTGATAACAGTAAACTTATAGCTCCTAATGTGTTCATTGGTTACCGCATCTTATTTTGTCGCGCGGTAAGCATTTCAGCTTCCAGTGTGTAGGAGCCATTAGCGTCTTAAAACAGTACTTAAAACCAGACTCAGACTACGCATTGAAAATTGAGATTGAAGATTGAAGATTGAAATTTGGACCAATGAGGACAAAGAAATTTTAGTTCCTATTGTTTTGATTGGTCATATTTCAATCTTTCAATCTTCAATGCGTGGTCTGATTCTGGTCTAAGCTATCTTGAAATAAGAACCAACTGAACCATTCTTTGTTTCTTCTAAATATTTTTTCCATTGTGCGCAGACCCTAATTCATATGCCGCGATCTTCCGCGCCTGTCGCTACTGTTGCTGCCCACATTCTCCAAAGTGTTCTTTGTACTCCAATTGGCTCTGATTACTCTGGAGTTGAAACGAATATGGCCGTCTGACAAAACATTCCAGACATAGCAGCGATCGACGACATCGTGTCGCTTTTATTCGGACATGTTGAACGGCCATGGAACCACGTTATCTTGACCGAAATTTCTCGTCGTACGAGTGACGCAACGACGTCGACGTAAACGTGGGATTGGAGAAAGTGCGGAAGGTGCGCGCGGTCATCCGCGAGGAACTCTATTCTCTAGTTCATCTGTGAGGAAAAAAAAAGTAATAGATACGCAGACGGTCTAGCTGGCGATCGGGAGGGTGAACGGATCGCGAAACGATCGTGAACCGATTTGTGACGTATCATCGCTCCACAACGAGGACGAGATAGAGAGAAAGAGAAAGAGAGAGAGAGAGAGAGAGCGAGAGAGAGAGAAAAAGAGAGAGACAGAGATAGAGATAAAGAAGGAATTGATCGTTCAAGATCATGACAATTTTATCGAAGAAGAAGACGAATGCGTCGAAGGATAGAACGCGTGAGGGAGGCGCCGGATCCGAGGTCGACGTCCATCACGGGGTCGTGCAGAACGAGCACAGTTCCGGCAGCATTGCGCTCCCGAACAGTCCTTATCAGGTGAGAGACGGAACGCGATTTCCGGACTTTGCTCTGTCTCTCTGCTTAAAAGGAGCAGGTTTTAAAACAGAAGTTTTGCCAACTCGCTGACTAGGTACGGGGCGCCAGCGGCTTTGCCGTCGATCTACATGGAGTCCAAAGCGATCATGGATCTCATAGCGGTTCTCTCGTGTTAACTGGCAACTCGTACGAGGTATAACACACACAGGATTATCCCTCCCTTTGCTTTGGATAGCCTTGGTATTGTATAGATTATTTTGTGCATTGACAGTGATGTAAATATTGAATGTTAAGAAAAAGTGTTTATCACTAACAAATATGGAGACAGTAAAATAATTAACAATGCATGAATAATATTTATGTTACATACAGTCAATAATTGTACAATTGATTGCTTAGGCTCCTATTCTATAATTCTTAACAACAGTAACGATATCATATTATATAATGATATATTGCCATTGTGCAGCTTTTTTTATTTTATATAAATCTATGTAAAGACAATATTTCGATATCATTATTATCGTTAAGAATTACAGAATAAGGATCTTATAATTAGTCAAAAAATTTTGGAGAGATTTGTTAATATCTAATGTTTTATTACAGACAAACGACCGCCGCGAAGACAAACATTTTGAAGATGGGAGTGGCCCAAGTCATGGTAAACGTCACAGACAGAGAGTCAGTCCCCACAGGTATTTGAAAAAGGCACAAGGACTAAAAATGGATGTTATAAAATACACTTGTGTGTTGTAATATAATTTACATAAAATAGGATATGCAGAAGGTATTTTACACGCTTTTACGGTATAGGTTTATGTTTATATTTAATAAGAGATCTACTAATCTTTTAATAGCTGTATTGGTAGACCTTCACGCACAAAGCGTGAACGAGAGAGGGATAGAGGCAGGGAAAGAGAGAGAGAAAGAGAACGCGAGAGACAGGCTACCCCACCTGCTGCTTCTTGCAATGGTTCGCAAGGTAATGAAAGGTTTACTAAAAAAAATCTTTTTTTAATTTGTACAACAAATCATCAACCATTCAAATAAAATTCTGATGGTTATAAACATAGAATACAAGACAATAAATTCGATTTATTTAGGCACGGATACTAACGTAAGTGGAAGAGTAGGCATTGTCGGAAATACCTCAAATTTAGATGAGCTGGCAACTGGCTACAACAGTGGAGATGAGTATACAGGACGTACTGAAAATAATCTTACGTTAGCTGAATGGCAGGAGGTAAGTATTGTTTAAATCATATATTTTTTATACAAATACAATACATTGTCTAACGCTTATATCAAACCAGAAATTGAAATTGAGATTGAGATTGAGATTGAATTTAATCAGTCAAAATAAAGTTTACTAAACTTGTGATACTAGTTTTCTTTCTTTTGATTAAATTCAGTCTTATTTTCAATCTCTAATCTGGTACAGATTTAACATATTACGTTCTATATCCTTAATAATCTAGAGAGATAGATGGTTTGAGAAACGTCTGAAAAAAAAGGGGCTTATATTAAAGAAGATGGCGGAAGATGGAGCTTGTTTATTTAGAGCTGTAGCAGATCAGATTTATGGCGATCAAGAAATGCATGGCGTTGTACGAAAACACTGTATGGATTATATTGTAAGTGTAACACAGGTAGGATAATACGTTATGCTATTTTAATGCAATTTGATGAAAAATTATTTTCCTTTCAGGCTTCTAATCAAGAATTTTTCTCCCATTTTGTGGCAGAAGATTTTAGCACGTATGTAGACAGGAAAAGACAAGAGTATGTACATGGAAATCATATAGAGATGCAAGCTATGTCAGAAATTTACAATCGTACTATCCAATTATATTGTTATAGCACTGGTACGTACTTTTTTCATTTATATTGTAAGGTTTCTTATATTGCTTTTGATCTTGTTATTGAACTATTTTTTTTTTATAGAACCTATCAATATTTTTCATACTATGGTGGAAAGTGATGAACCAATGAATGAACCAATCCGGCTCTCATATCAGCGTGGCAGTCATTATAATAGTATAGTTGATCCATTTAAAGCTACTGTAGGCGTTGGACTTGGTCTACCATCATACAATCCTGGTGCCGCTGATCGAGCTCTGATATCAGATGCAGTTCGTCAGAGTGAGGAATTGCATATTGAACAAGTAATTATTATAAGATCATAAATATGGATTTTTTTAATTTTACAAATATCCAAAAGATCAAATGTTTCTATTTTATGAAAGACAATGCTGGAGGATAAAATAAAGGCTACCGACTGGGAGGCAACTAATGAAGCTATTGAGGAGCAAGTAGCCCGTGAAAGCTATTTGCAATGGTTGCGTGATAATGAAATGCGTAAGGCAGTAAGTAAAAATTTAACAATTATCATATTAATTATCCTTCTGTTGGAGTAAAAAAACTCAGTCATGACTTTTGAATTAAGCGATCAGCCAGTAGTAGCAGTACGAGCACAGTTACGAGCGCGCAACATAATCATTCACATTTTCATTCACATGGAGGTCGTGGACAACAGCGTAGCCATACCTCTTCTCCGACTACCACACAAACTAGCCAAGATAATTTACGTAATTCTCCAAAGGTCCTTTTTGTCTTTTATTCTTCCAACGAAAATTTAAGAAAATTTAATTTATTTCACGTAAGAGACGTTTGTTGTGATTATTAGGTCAGTGATGCAGTACGATATAACAAGAGATCGCCGCAACATCAATCTACTCAAGGATCTAGCATATCTCATTTGCCGTCAGATTTTGAGGCGAAAATGATGTCGCAAGAACCTGTACCAGGAAGCAGCAAGGAGGCAAATGCATCACCTGATATCTCGTTGTTCAATCGCCTCCCTCCTGAAGTATTCGGTGAAAATATGTTCTTAAATTATGTTATCTATATTTTAAGGAAAGGAAAACTACTACTATTTTTTAAAATAAAAATTTGATACTTTTGACATATAAATATATACATATTAATGTACATACACACACACACACGCGCGCGCGCGCGCGCGCACACACATATTTTTTGTTTATAATTAAAATTAAATTAAAATTCAGTTTTAAATAGAAGAAACAAGATTTATTCGAAATGTTATGCTATACAATTTGCTTAATTAAAATTTATAATGTACTATTTACTCAAAGTAAATATTAATTAAGGATTTTCTCTCCTAGAGAAATCTTACATTAAACTATAAGAATTTTGTTGCACTTTCATCAATTTCTAATTTTCTAGGTTTGACGGATTGGGAAGATAGCCAAATACTTTCACAAGTGTTGGCAACGTCACAACAAGAGTACTTGGATAGTTTGAAGCAGTCACGCGTATCCATGTCCACCGGAAACGATAGCGCCAATACGATAGAGTCTAGTAACAGTTCTATTAACAATTCTTGAAATGCGGTCAGTAACGACAAAGTTCAAAAGATATCAGAGTAAAGATATATACATTTATATATTGCAATATCATCTAATCCCGTATAGTGGTAGGACATAAAGCGATTTGCTTTCCGTGAGTAAATGTTGCAATAATCATTATTTGGTTTCTTTTCCCATTTTTTCTCTTTATCTCTCTCAACAAAATAACGTACGTATGAGATTTTCTATGAATACGTATATTACAGTCGTTAAACGCTTTGTTAACACTTGCAAAGTAGCTGCGTATCTTCATTTCGTTGTGGGTACCTTTATATTATCATAGAAAATAACTCGCATCATTTCTTCCGAAATTATGATTGTAAAAAAAAGAAATGTTTTGCTATAATAACCACTACCAATCTATGTTATACTCCTCTTGTGGTTTGACGTTTATCTCCATAAAATACGCAATCCGTTTTTAGGCAGAATATATATTGTTTGATAATCGTGATGTTTTCTCTTGATATAGTTTAGGTCACAACGCTTTAGAAAAATCTGCATTGCATTATTTGTAAAAAAAGAGTATAAATAAAATATCATTTAATTGTAATTTTAATTTGTCGACATTTAATTTACCATCCAAATATTGTCATAATATAAGTGAGATATAAATGTAAAAAGATTTTTTAAATATATATCCTTTTTTAATTTTACAATTTAGAACAAAGTGTGTTTAAGTTTTTTAACACGAATTCGATTATATATTTTTTCAGAGTTTTTAATTTAATAATTTAAGGTAGGGAAAATAATTTATAAAATAAATAGCCACTTATTCAAACTCTTTAAAACTCTTCAAACAATAATAATTATCCTTGATATTGTGTAAGCAGCACATAAATTTATGTTATTTAAATTAGAAAAGTAAAACACACACACACACACACACACACACACATATCTAAGAAAATATTTCTGTTTATATAATTTACTTTAACAGACTGAATAGTCCTTCAATAAGTAGAACTATATATCACAATCAAAATATTTTTACTTATCTTAGATAAAATCCAATTTCGTGAAATTTAAATTCAACTTTAAACCTTCAGTTTCTTATTTTATGAAAGATGGATGTGCACATAGATGACTACACATTTGAAAGCATACTTGGAAAAGGAACTTTTGGGTATATTATTTGAAATAAATGTGATTATATATGTACAAGTTGAATTTATTTTCTATAGAATAATATGTATTTTTAGAACTGTATATTTGGTGAAAAGGAAGAAAGACTCAAAGCCATTCGTTATAAAAGCACAAGATTTAAATGCAGCAAACCATTCACCTTCTGAGGTATATAATTACATAATATCGATTTTTTAAAGTAAAATATAAAATTTGACATATATTTTGTAATTTAGAGAACACTAGGAGAGATACGATGTCTACAAAAATTGAGACATCCAAACATAGTGTTTTATTATGGAGCATGGAAAAATAATAATTATAGCTATATTCTTCTGGAATATGCAACTAGATGTACTCTCAAGGATTTGCTAGAAAAACGAGAAATACCACTTAAAGAAGAGGTAATTTTCTATATTATTAGATAATATAGAATTTAATAATCTAAATATTATCAAGAAAAATGTTTTTAGAATTGTAACTCGACAATTACAAATTTGCGTTATGTTAGAATTATATAGAAAATTGTATATTTTAAAATAATATTTATTCATCGTGTGTGTAATTTATAAAAATTAAATTGCTGTCAGCATTATTAATTTATATTCTGTTTATAATTGGACAGATCTGCAACATTTATAAAGTGTATTTAAAACTTATAATAATTCTGTAAATGTTTTACAAAAATAAATGCATTAGTATAGATAAAAGATAGTAGATAAAAATGATTTCAAAAATTTTTTTTTGTTAGGATGCATTGTATCTATTTTCGCAAGTTACTTTGGGAGTACATCATATTCACTCAAACAAAATTCTTCATCGGGATCTAAAACCAGAAAATATTATGTTAACTGGCAGCCGCGGAGACATCGTTAAAATCGGTGACTTTGGTCTTTCAAAAAATATCCAAGAGTACGCATTATGGAGTCAATTTTAATTTTAACAAGTCGTATTTTCATGGTAGTATTGAACTGTTAAACTGCTATTCTAAAACTATCAATAAACATCATTAAAATCACTATATCTCCAGAATTTTTTTTATTTAAATTAATGTTTCTATCACAATTTTTATTCTATCTTGTACAAAATTGTTTTTTTTTTATTTCATAGAGACGCGATAACGTGTCACGCAGGATCTTATTACTATATGGCACCGGAAGTGCTAAGTGTACAGCCGTATGAACTTAAGTGTGATATATGGAGTATGGGCGTTATATTGTACGAAATGGTTACGAAGAAGTTTCCATTTCCGGCCACGGTAAATTAAATTAATTAACGGCGGGATATAGTCAAAATTAAAGTAAAAGCGCATATATTATATAATATTATATAATATTATATAAAATAATGATATTATTAAATATCATACAGAATATTAAATATCATAGAGAATTTTAACATAGAAATTTTAACAAAGAAACTTTTTTTTTAATAATTTTTTAAAGAATGAAACATTTTTATTGTTTATATAAATAAATATGTGCTTGATTATCATTCCAGAGTCTAGTGGAAATTACGAAATTAGTGCACAATAGTCCGCCGGAGCCTTTACCGCAGTGGGTGTCAGCATCCATTGTGAATCTGATATCGAAGATGCTGAGAAAGAACAGTTTGTGTCGACCCCGTACTGATCAGCTAGTGCTTTGCCCTTTTCTTGTACCTTACATTATTCGAGTATATTTGAATCTTGGGCGTGACATTAATCTCGCTGAACGAGAACACGACAGTTTTAAATCATATGTTTTTTTTAAATTTTTGAATCCACAATTTTCTGAATCGAAATTTTAATTTATTTTAATTTATTTTGACATTTTAACAAACAATCTAAAAAAATGATATTACATAAACAGAAATTTGCTTTATAAAATGAAAAACGCGTATTAAATGGTTTTAGGAAAATCTTAACAAGACTTTCGCAAAAGCAATCTTTATTGTGTGCACTAATTTAAATATTTTTAAAAATTTGTACATAAAATTATCTTTCACTAAAACGTGAGATAATTAAGTTTATGTTATTCAATTGTTAATATTAATTTTTTATACGATGACATCTCCAAAAATTATTTTTTAAGTCGTGCAAGAATGATAACTAAGGCATATTTGAATTAGATGACATTTCTTTCTTAATGATTCCTTATAGGATTTTTTTTTTTATAGATAAAATACGATTGAGCTAAAAATAACTTCTCATATTTCATAATGTATAACATAAACGCATTGCATAAACTCTTATTATTGTATTAACTAATGATGTTTTGTATTAATTAATTATTGAGAGGAAATTAAATTATGAACGATGAATGTCATACCTGAGTAATTGAAAACCTGTCGTTTGAGAAGCGGTATGTAGAATCGATTTACTGCCAATGGAAACGATCAGATTTTTATCTTATTATTACGGCATTCTGCCTCGATGGAATTTCATTGTTCGACGAATTGCTATCGGGCTCCCCCGAATACGGGATGCGTAACAACCGGAAGCTAAGACCGGAATTGTATATAGATTGCTTCATTATATACCCATGTGACGGTACTGAAAAACTGTACAGTTCACATCTCGTTAGTACAGATATCACTCAGGTTTTTTATTGTCATTCCAAACTCTTTTTCGTGATCATTGATATTATTTGATATAATGTGAGAGAATTGAAAGAATCGTCTTGAAGGAAAAAAATATTTAGTGCAAGAGCAAACTGAAAATCTGTAATAAGTAGTTTATTTTTATATGTGTATTTATTGTTTGAAAGTGTATTTGAGTTTTTAGGATTTTGTGAATTGAGGATTTATTTTTATTTGGCGTTTATTTTTGGGTTCTGTCAAACAGTTCTATCTATCTTATCTCTTTTTCTTCTCCAATGTGGAGAAAAAAAAGATTCTTCTTTTGACGAATCAAACAAAAAGTTCAATTGAAAGAACTTACGATTTCGTAATTCGTCATTACATGTTTTTTAATGAGATAAAATTCTATCAAACAAACTCCATGTTCAGATCATTATATCTGGAGGATCCTGATCATCGAGTAATGGACGATACATGACACGTGCGTTGAAGTATAAGTCCTATCCAAAATAAGTGAATTAAAAAGAAATATCATAAAGAATTCATTCTGAAATTAAATAAATCTATGATTTTTTCTCTTTATCCTTTTCTGTTCTGCGCATATTAGACTTTACTTTGTTAATTGTTAGTTATAAGATATACAGGGTGTCTCAGAATGATCGTCAAATATTTCGTGTGCTGGTAGAGCGGACTAAACTGAGTCAAAAAGTTCTCTACTATTTTGCAATTTTCGCAATGGTTAATAAGATGTTGTTGACAAGATTGTTAACAAGACACTCTGTATCTACTTCTTTTAATGTTAAGAAAGTAAAAACATGTTTAAGAATTTTAATGTTTTAATTAAGGATCAAATTTTTTAATTTCAATCTTTTTTTAGTTATTAACATTTATATATTTTATATATTTATAATTAGTATTCATTAAATCATTTACAATCTAAAAAGATTTTAATCTCTATTTTAATAGAATAGAAGATTATTTATAGGATCATTTTGGATTGCGAGAAAGTTAAAATTTCGTAGTAAAATTTTCACAAATTGAATTTAATTTTAATTCATTCGTCTTTTGCAGACAACATAAATTCAAGAAACGTAATCCAAAGATGTGGTGGATCTTATTATTAAGCTGCTGGTTATATCCTTCGTGGAGTATGACTTGGTATCCTCCAGCTACCTTGAAGACGATGCACGGGGAACAAATAGATCTTGTGGATGCTAACTCTACTAGTCCTATTTGGACAAGAAATACTGCGAGTAACGGCGTTTCAATTGATGGACCAGAATCTGTCGATTTGATCGACTCAGGGCAATCTCCCATCAATTCTGTCGATCGCGATCGCGAACCGCTAGACGAAGTAGAGCACATCGAACCTAGGCAGTGGCCAGGCAAGCCGGATATCCTACCGACTCGCAGTACCGCACCTTTCACTACAGAAAGGTCTTTGCCGCCTAGATCTCCACAACCCACAACGTTGGCGCAAAGAGATCCTTCAACACAAAGGTTTCTTTCCCTTTTAAAAAAGAAGATCTTTTTCTAGAAGATCAACATTTTTTAGTATCATTCTTTAGAAATATTTATATTGAATATATTGAGATATCAATTGTATTCAGCATCGACTGTTGAGTAATAAGCAATAAAAAAAAGAGGATGCTTTTCACGAATCTGGGGGATACGAATGTACAACAGAATTAGACTTTTTCAATTAATTTTAATTAAATTTTTACTTTAAATATGACTCGATAAATTTAATAAAATTTTATACGATTACAATATAAAGATATTACAATGTTAATCATGAACTCAATTAATTTAATATGCTGTTCGCAATTTTACGTTTGTAAGATTTCCTACGATTACCGCACCACCTCCGACGGTCACTGTCGAGGAAGTCTTCTGTGATTTCGGGCCATCACCGTCAATGCCACTTTGCGAATGGCAAAATGGCAATGGTGCTTTGGATTGGACTTCAGGAACTGGAATGGGCACTAACTGGTTGGGTGGACCATCGGCCGACGCTAGCGGCTCAATGGAAGGAGGGTAAAAAAGTCCCTGAAGATATTTGCCATTTAATTAATATAATAGAAATATATAATAAGAATTATATTTTCTTCAGTATTAAATTAAGATTCTTGGTCTTTAACTGCAATTATATTACTGTTAGAAAAATTGGACATGGATTTCTTCTTTTGTGTTGTAAAGAAATTATATATCCTTATACATATCCTTATATAGGATATAATTCTTCTACTATACGTATACCATGCCACATATGTTTTTATGAATTTTGCTATGTTATATTTATCATTTAATGTTTTACTGATAATCTTGAACATAGATTAATGCATTAGATATGCCTTTCTGGAGACATCACAGATACCTTCAAAGGATGTGAAGTTCAAGAGTTCCGGAGGTCTTTTACACAGTCCGCAATTGGGCAGCACCGGGGTATCCGGCATTTGTTTTATGTTCAAATACACTATGGATGGTCTCAGTATCGCAGGACTACGAGTATTGCTTCATGTTGGAACGGACGTGTTCTCATTTAAAAAGGAACAACCAGATGTGACAGAGGAATTGCCTGTAGAAAATATCACAGTATCTTGCGAACCGGCAAATCTGCCAGAAATCGTAGACGAGCGCGTAATGTGGCACGCGCAATATTACACGCTCGGAGCATGGCAGCAGGCTCAAATACTTTATACTTACCCTTTATTACACTCGGTACATTATTGTAACTTGATTCAGTCAAAATTTAATTAATAAACACGAAGGTCTATAATTAGTAGAAAATAAAAATTATCTTTATGTTAAAATTATTGATACTGGAAAAATTATGTTTTCCAAACTGCTTTTGTAGTTTATTCAAATAGCATAGTGATTGTTCAATAGATATAAGTTGAAGATATAAATTGTTCGACGAAAAAATTAATATTACAGAGATTTTCAAATTTATTTACAAATATATTATTATTTTATTTGTTTGTCAAAGTCACAACTCATCATATATAATGTTAGAATATACCAAACTTTTCTTCTAAACTATAGTTTTCTATATATTGCTCATATTTTCAATGCTTCGTGTTTCATAATATTATCAGTGTCTCTAGAAAATAATAAAAATTTTGCCAATTAGATAGTTATTGAAGGCGTGCCAGTAGACTCCACGGATCCGTCGCGTCTGTATCGCGGATATATCGCTATCGATGACATAGATCTGCAGCCTGGTACGTC
>Ga0157363_1003994_pt1 | contig 13504 bp, 7 predicted proteins | sample AttsexASBM1_FD_111477 | JGI IMG/M metagenome (GOLD analysis project Ga0157363, IMG submission 111477) | Fungus gardens microbial communities from leaf cutter ant in Ribeirão Preto, State of São Paulo, Brazil - Atta sexdens ASBM1 | ecosystem: Host-associated > Fungi > Mycelium > Unclassified ...
AGTGAAAAATCGCCTTTCAACGTCTCTCGGTTCATAAGGCACCCAATTTCCTTGTTTCATTCCCATGGCTCTCGATCGTACAGAAACGGCTTGTTGAGTTACCCCCAATGATTCTGCAAGCTCCTCTTGGGTTTGACTCTGATCTTCTTCGAATAATGCCTCTAATTCTTTGTCTTCGAATTTTTTTGGCTGTCCAGAGTGAGACTTGTCTTCAACGCTGAAATCTCCATCCTTGAAATGTCGAAACCATTCCTTACATGATTTATCAGTTGGAGTGGAGCAGTGTCACCAAACTTCGACAAGCATTCAATGGGCTTCAGTCGCACTTTTCTTCCAATTAAAGCAAAAAATCAAAACCTCCCGCAAATGCTGCTTGGTTAACACAAAATTCGACATTTCAAATATAGTAAAAATCAAGGTTTTTGTATGAATCTCAAAGCGATATAAACTGAATATTATTAGCAGATGTTTAATCTCTCTGAAACCGCCAAAATCAGCTGTCACTATGAATCATTCACAACAGTTGGAGCTATCTTTAGGGAAACGGACCGAACTAATTTGTACTCCCAATACATTTTGATACAGATACAAAATCTGTCATAATTTATGCATATGGCGGATTCCGAATCTGTGCAATCTAATGTATATACATTTGAATGTACAGATCCAAAATTTGCTATAGAAAATGCGTATGGCAGATAAGTAGTGGTATATTAGGACGGGTGGAGGACATTAAAAAACTTAACATTTAACCGTTAGCAAAACATCCAGGGTAAAAATGGAATTAAACATTCTATTATCCATGTATATCTCAAGATATATACGTATGAAATATTCCAAGATGTCCTGGAATCTGCCAAATGTATTATGGCAGATTTCGGGTCTGTATATCGAAATATGATATATATATATATATATATATATATATAAAACCGGTCACTAAAACACTGTAACACTTTTTCTTCGATACATTTCGGAATTCCGATTGCTTCCGATTGCTCACCGAGTAAATGGTTGCGTTCAACAGACTTAACAGTTTTGCAATCATTTTATTATTCGCGCTGATGAATCCAATCAGTGTGACGAATCATAAAATGGTTGCAAAATTCATCGAAGAAAAAGTATTAAAACTTTTCAGTGACCGGTTATATTATATATACATTTCAATATACAGATCCGAAATCTGCCATAATATATGCATATGGCACATTCCGAGTTGGTACAACTCAAATGTATATACATTTAAATGTACATTTAAATGTACAGATTCGCAATCTGTCATTGTATTCTTATGGCAGATTTCAAGACGTCCAGGAACCTGCCGCAAGACATAAAATTTTTTCAGGACAGTTCTGGAAAATGCCAAATGTCCTGCCCTGGAATCTGCCAATACAATTTGAAAAAAATTTCGGAAACTGCCATTGGACATACATATATATATATATATATATATACATATATACATATATATACATATATATATATATGTACATTTATATATACATTTATATTATATATACATATATATATATGTACATTTATTAATATTAATATATTATTAATAAATATTATTAATAAATAATAAACAAGAAAATAAATTAAGCTGGATGTAAATGTTATTAAATCTCATATACTAAAAACAAGCGGTAGTGGCGGCTACCTATTATTCAAATTAGGTAGAATTTTTATTTATGGGATTTTAACTGATGGCAAAGACATAAAGATACGTATCACTTAGATTTATCATATATAAATTAATAAAGATATTGTTACTCGGAACTTGATTTATTTTCCTAATTTCATAAAATTTTTTTTGCAGAGCATGTATTTAGCGCTTTTTTATCATTTTTAAAAAAATAAATTTATACTGATATCTTATGCATTTTGTAGTGTTTAACATCTTAAAAACATATATATGAATTAATTAATTTAGTACATATTTTTTTCCGAAGAACCGAAGAATACTCATTCTTACAGCTTTCTTTTATCTTTTTCTAAAGGATAAGTTTTGTACTGATGTTATGCATTTGTAATGTTCAATGTTTTCTTATAAATTCATTTTTTAATTTAGTACAATTTTTTTTCGCAAAACATATATTTGTAACACTTTCTTTTAAAAAGATAAATTTACATATTAATATCATGCCTTTTATAATGTAACATCTTTCTATATAAATATATAAATCAAATACTTTAGTATACATTTTTTACGCAGATTTCTTAACTGTAATGTACATCAGAGTTGTAAAGTCAGTCAATCGTTACAACGATTTGGAACGGTAACTCATTATTGAAAAAAAAATTACTCATTTTTGTAACGCGTCACTTTTTACTTGTTACTTGTGTACATGAGTAACGTTATGCGTTACTCATTACAAATACATTTTCGGTAAGTAAACGCGTAATGGTAAAGAGTTATTTTTCAAAGTGACTTTTCTAAACTTAGTATAAAGTTAGTGTAGACAGTTATTGTTACAATCATATAAAACTGCAACGTTGTTAACGAGTCGCTTTTTTAAACGACTGTAACGATAAAATTTACGGTATTATTTTATTTCCCATTTCTCCATTTTTTATATAAATATATTTGAATAAAATGTTCGTTTTCAATTAATTATTTAGTCAGATGATAAAATAAAGAACTATGGAAAAGTTCTTAACTATAGAAATTTGATCTTTGAATGTTTATAACGTACCAGTATTTTAAATATAACGAGTAAATATTGATCAATTAATTCATAAAGCATATGAAATTAAATTTAATGAAGCCATAAGGCCTAACTATAAGTACAGACATAGATTACAATTAGAATAACTTTTTTCTTCGGTAACTTTTACTTAATTTTATTCCTTTTTTCTATCTGTAAATTATTAGAAATGAAGTAAGGAATTCAACTCCGATGATGTTAACCTTGACATATATTATATATTATATATTGTCAAGATCCTGAGTGATCATCAAAGTGTTTTGGTAGTCATTGATTATTAAGAAGTTATTAAAATTAAAATGGACAATTCACCTTCGATAATTTCGAACTTCCCATACATTATGAGAGTCATCAGACCGAATAACTTCGGTTGTAGCAGTAACCCATCACATTTTACATTATTCAAAAAAATAAAATGACCTTGACATATATTGTCTAGGTCATGACTTCAAGTGACTATCGAACAGTTTTAGTAGTCGATCGTTGTTCATTAAAAAATTATTAAAATGTAAAGTAAAAAAGTTAAGCCATCTATCGACACAAGTTCGAAACATAAATTTATGGACCACAGGCAGATAATGACAACGATATTAATAGTAATAATCGTAATAGTAATGACGGTAATGTTTCTTAAAATTTGAACAAAATTTGGAACTTGTTGCAATGTCTCCGTTCGTAGGACGAATAAAAAAAAATTAATGCACTTTCATTATACAATTCGGGTACAGACTATTGATTAACCATACATAAAATTTGATTGATACAGCCATTATTGAGATATAATAATTGAGATCTCGGAAAACTCACCGCTTCACGTAAAGATACACTGTACTGTCTCAAGCTAAAACACTATATGGTTTTCTTAATATCAAAACACTACCGTGTCTCTGGATATATTACAAAATAAAACATAAAATCTAATAAAGATTGATTAGTTAATGTTCTTATGCAATACGTCGTATGCAATCTATACTGCAGCCATTATGATAATATATTTTCACGAAACGATGCTACGAATAACAGCAATCTAGCTTTCTATCGATATATCGATACAATATTAGCAAAACTGTAAATAATATTACAACAAGCGAGTGCCACTTGCTGTTTAAAATATGAAACGACATATGAAATGAACATTTCCGAGAGCGATGAGGATGATGACGTATCTTAATCTCAAAATTTGACATTTTAGACTTCGCATCGCGATATCTGTTTGTAGAGTAAGACAATAAAAACACTTTATTATATAAGAATTACTAGTTATGGACTCTCAAAATTAAAATAAGAAGTTATGCAAATGAGAGTTCGGTGCAGTATTTAATGCACAATTATTGGTTATATGTATGTATATATAAATTATATTTGACTTGCTGAACCAATTAAATCAAAGAAAAATGTAGTGTACCAATTTCATGTAATAATTGCGACGCAATCTATGTAGGACGAGTAGAAAACTTAAAACCAGAATTTCAGAACATAGGAATCACATAAATAAAGGGTTCAGCAAAATTTGCAGCCGATTTTCAACTTGGTTCCGCCTTCTGCTATTTCCCTTTACTTCTCGCCCCGCGCTCAGTTTAAATGCCGCTCGAAGTTTAGGAGCATATGAGGTCCATTCATTTTGGATGCTCACACTGTAAATTTCATTATATTGTTTTTTTTCGTTCATTATGTAACTAAGAATGAAGCAACGTGTAAGATTGAGTGCTTATGCGTTGCTTTATTCTATCTTAGTTATGTTTGCCAGATTCTTTCTAGGAAATTATCCAAAAAGAGACTGAGGCATGACGTGGTATCATCTCTTGCCATCAACCGAACATGGGGACTGCGTTGCTGCGAGGAGGACCTACAGGACAAAGACTCCCCGTTGCAGAAGAGGAAATCGTAAAGAACGGCGGAGAATTATTGCCATTACATCTGAGAGAGCCGGATGATGCAGAGAAAGGTCCTGCGAACCGCAAAAGATGCTACCATCAGTCATATTCCGTGCGTCGAATCTAGAGCGCGCGACAGCGATTTGCGAGGGCGCACGGAATCCGCGAGAGGGCTCGCAGCCAATCAGATGCGAGAAGGTTTATCATGTGAACTTGCGATGCTTGCGCGTTCCCGGAAGGACCCCGGGTCCAGCACTTGTGCTATGGCGAGCGATAGAGAGAGACGTGCGAAGCGAGGATAGCCCGAAAAGCTGAGAACGACATCAAGTAGAGAGACATTGAGAGAAGGCTGAAGAATCCTGTGGTGAGATGAGCGTAGTGTACGGTATTGTAAAGCCGCCGATTTCCCGAGATCGAACGAATTCGCGAATAAATTATTTAGTTTTGTTGAGTCTAAGATCGTTGTGAGGGATTGCGCCGCCAGTAGCAGCGCGTGATCGTGCCATCCCGCCCGATACCGTCCGGATTTCGTTAATGGCGAATCATTTTCTATACGCCCGCCGCGACCATAGCCAAGTCATTTCACCTTGTATTATTGCGTCATATTTTGTGTCGCGTTTGAGTGCTGGAAATGTATTAGATTTCGGATAATATTGTCGCGTCTTTATATTGTATTGTTCGTTTTGTATCGCGCTTTATTATTCCAAAAATTGGAATAATAAATTGAGATTTCAAATAATATTTGAGTACACTTTATAATCCCGTCATTTTCCATCGTAATAGATCTCGTCATTCCCGCGGTCGAGCTTGAAATCAGAATTATGCGTGTTAGGCATGGTTAAGTGCTACTGCGATTGGTGCCCCTAATTTCCATCGTTACGATACCAACGACTCATAGAATGATTTGGAAACTTAGAGCTCGCACCGTCGAGATAAGAATTTCTTGTATCTAATATCGCAAGTCGAGGACGCCGCTTACTAGGGTAATCACGCCTCCCTCAATGCCTCGTAATCCATTAAACATTTAGTGTACAATATCGTGTAAACAAGTGACCCGAATATATTTGTTATCTTTTTTTATTATAAATTCTGCTTATTTTATTGTGTATCGCTGTTTTCCAAGACCTCCTCCATTCCCGACCACGAATCACTCCCTCTAACAATCTCGTGACTGAGCAATCGGTTACCGTCCGCGTGATTTTAGAGATTTTTGGAATTCAACATAATTTCTTCGCTAATTCCGAGAAAGAGTGACACGATCCTTCGTGCCTGGCGCCCAATATTCGATGTTGAGAGTAAGAATAATTGGAATTTATCAGATTAATTGATATTACTAGCTTTGAGTAAAGAGTGATGAATACCGGAGAAACTGTAAAGAATTACGATCACGAATGCGCGACGAAAATTTTGCACCATGCTCATGAGTGCGGTCGCAATACATATTAGGTAATGGAAAAAAGTTCGTGGCGTTTTTAATGCCATTTAACGGAAAAAATGCCATGAACTTTTTCCTACACCTAATATAACTAATGATTGTGCATTAAGTACCGCATCGAACTCTCATTTGCCTAACTTCCTACATTACTTTATTATATAATTTAAAAAATATAAGTTGTCCATTGAAACTACTCAGAATCATCTTCTGAATATTCTCAATGATCCAATTTCGGGTGCTCGGAATTCGATGGCTTGCGTAAAGACACGGAGAGGTCTCATGTTAGCTACACTTGGCGCGAGATACTACCGTATCTCTTGATTAGATTATATTTAAGTATATAAGTATATAAAATATATAAGTATATAAAAAAGTTAAGATTATAAATATTTTTCATTATACAAGTCTGAAATGTACAAAAAAATTTATATTAATTAAAATGGCTTAATAAAATTAATTAAAAATGGCTTATTTCCTTATATGTAAAATTTACGTATCAATAGCAATACTATATCATCATCAATAATCAGGATTGGCAAACATTACTTTTTAGTTACTTTGCCTTTTGTATTAAACAATTTGATGACAACTTTGTTGCAACTTTTTATGGTAACGCTAACTAACCACTGTGTTAAGATTAGAAAAGTTATTTTAGATTAGAAAAGTAATTTGTCATCATACGTGTTATATACTGAAAAAAATAATAAGTATACGAGTAACGCGTAACGTTACTCGTTACAAGTAACATGAGTAAACAATAACGCATTGCGAATTAATGGAAAAAGAAATTATTTTCTTCAATAACAAATGACTTTTCCAACTCTGATGTTACCATTACCGTCATAAAAAATTCGTCAAACATTACTACAATAAAATAATCAAAAAAGATCAACAATGGATCAACAAAGTAATAGCATTACAAGTAACGCATTACTTGTCAACCCTTCATGCATTTAATAGTGATACGAGTAAAATGCATACAAAATTTATATTCAAAAATATCTTCGATCTTAATAAAGAATATTTTAAAAGAATTTTTCTTCTTACATTAGGCCTCTGCCCTATATTATACCTCTCTCATATGCTTGTGTGTGTGGTGCACACGCTGATTATTCAACTGTCACAAACATATAGGAAAAAGAATTCTGTCATTCTTTAATTACTTCTCAACTTGGATTCATGTGTTCGTCAATTATTCACCGAAGTAAATAAACGAGTTTGTTACTCTACGTTATACATATATTTCCGATTAATGTGTCTCACCATAAAAAAAAATATTAATTATATTATGACTACTCTTGAATGTTTCCACATTCATGAAGAGAGATGGCAAACAGGATAATAAATAAAGGAAACTATCAGAATAAAATATTGACGCCAAAACATACAGTGAGAGTAAAAAGTATTCGTATAAGAATTTTTTTTATAATAAAAGTCTTATTTGTAAAAAATAAACATTAATTAGCAATTGTATACATTGAATATATTCTGTTCTAACATAAGTAAAAGAGCTTTGCATATATTCCTGATTTTAGAAGCTAAATTTTTCGACTGTACGAATACTTTTTGAGAATCTAAACAATAAGACTTTTAATTTTCGCTTATTTTTCAGATGGTATATTTTCTATGATGAATACATTTTTTGAATACATTTTTTGAATATATAATTTTTTTGGTATATATAATTTTAAGAAATATACAGTCTATTGTATTTTTATGAATAAATTGTTAATTATCTAGCAAGAAATGATCATTAATTAAAATTCGAATCGAAAATTCGATTCGAATCGAATTAGTGTTGAAATCATCATATCGATATCGATTCGACATCAATTTGATGACTCATTTCTCGCTGAATAATATTTATTTTTTAAAAATAAAGTTTTTTAAAAAAATATTTTCTCTGTACGAATACTTTTTGCACTCACTGTACGTAAAAGTATGGTCTCATAGCACTTGATGTATGGTAATGTAATGAGCGAAATGTTAGTGACTCAGGTTAATTAACATTTTCCAAGGCATATCAGTCTAAATCAATATACTCATAAACATTTCCTGACATCAAAAAGCGACCCAATTAAATCTTGAAAAAGAGCGAGGCATCTGTTAGACAAATAATTTATTATTCTGCAGTTAATTCGCAGAGTAATATCGATGATATCAACGATATTCACTTTTTGTGCGCAATACATATTCTGTGAATGTAATTAAAATAATTGAAAATAAATTCTAATGTACGTATTTTATGTATGTTACTGTTCAGTTTAACTAACAAAACGAAGATCTTTCTTAATTTATTGATATCAACAATTATATAGTTATTCAATGTGAAGTATATTTTCGATCGATTTTATGTTATATTTTTTACCGTTTTTATATTTTGTAAACATTGATAATAATCCGATCGTGATCGAAACGTTTGTTATTGTTAGTCGGCATATTAAATTTCATAATTAATTTATTAAGACATTTTTTTACTACTCTACCAATTTTATAAGTTAAACTTCTGACTCATTTTCTTTTAATCTCTTTTCTTTTAACTTGTTCTTAAATTATTGAGTCATTATACTATTATATAATTTTAAAATAATTGATTAATGTCTGTCTCACTATGATAGGATAAACTAATGTAAACGGACTTATCTACATCTATAGCGTAATTAATCTAGCGGGAATATCAAATTGTTATGCAGCTGAACTTTTTTATTTATCGAGATATTGCCTATCGACGTAAATGTCAGTATCAGCGATAAGATCCACAATCTTGAGAATTGTAAATGTTGGAACATTAAGATGTTGCGGGACAATACGGTATATGAGAACGACAATATTCTCAATAAGGAATAATATCAATAATATATGACGAAAGAACGATGAAAAGCTAATATCCTTGATCATCAGTGTTACTATCCTCATTCACAATTACCAATTAATATTACTATCTGCTCCATTATAGCTATTATCTATTATATTGCTAATTTTATTAAATTATATATGTATTATTATATATGTAACATCACAATAGATTTTAACATTACGAAAATTTTCAATACTATGTCGTGTAATATTTTGCAATTTGAAAAGAAAAATAGAAAAATATATTTAGAAAGATCTTTAACATTAAGTATTAATTAATTTTTCTTCTCTCCAACATTGTTATTCATAATCATTGTGTTTATAATTTATAATATAAGAATTGTAATATAAGAATGGCTTATTTTGATTTAAAATTGATTAAAGATAAAACAAATTCGTTTCTTAGAAATTACTTTTTAAAAGTAATTCCTATTTCTTAATTCCTATAATATTGTTGTACATTTATTATTTATTATTATTCAAAAATAATTAATGCATAGAAATTGTTATCTAAATTATGCATTAAACAAGTAACAATTAACAATTTAGCTAAAATCTTAAACAAACATCCGAACAAAGCAAGATTAAGCAGAATGAATAATAATAGAATGAATAATTCCCATTTTATGTTCTGCTATATTTTTGAAGCTTGTGCGGTGTATAAGCGATGAACGTTTTTAAAAACCACAGATTAAAGCGGTGCGACGGTGACAAAAATCATTTTCCACGGTAGTACCTGTTAATAATTGAGTTAATTATCGCGAATGGATGTAACGTCGCGCGCGTGCAGATCCGAAATAATCGATATGAAATTATGAAACGCTTTTCTCAATCGTCACATAACAGTCGGATATCGCTACAACGTTAATCCGCCATGGAGTATAATCTCATTACAATTCCTACCTGCATATTCATATTCGACAGTGATTAAAATGGCACATTCTGCAAATATCCTAAAACAGATAAGTTGAACAATAATACTGTTTTATGAAATACATGTATAGTCTTCAACTTTATAAACAGAAAACTTTATAAACTATGCATATTATATCTCTTTCTTCAAAAAAAATTACCTTTAATAGAATTTTTAATAGAAAAATTAAAAAAAAGTATGAAACTTTTTGATTGCATTGAAATATATACAATACCTATAAAATTTTAATAAAATCAAACGAAAGTTACACGTTATTTTTATAAAATAAAATGATTAAAATAGATAGACACGTTGTCATATTTCGATATTTTCTAAGTAATATTAATTCACCTGTGCAATATCCGTTAACGCAAATCGATTTGGTAGAATTCCATCGCATAATATTTAAATTTTCGTTAAAGTTCGCTGGATATGCTCGTAGATCAACAGAATTTCGAAGGCGAATTTCGAGATCATACTCGCTTCAATTATTGGATGGGCGAAACATCACACAGCCGGCGTCTGCCACCAAAGAGAGAATTGCTGACGTTAAAATTATCTATCGGGCCGTTCTTCGAATTCATCGCGCACCATCGACCGACACTTGATCCACGTATAATTTCATAATAATCCGTCTGTGTACATTTGCCCGGACCGAACTCAGGGCGAACCGTATCGAAATCACGTATCGGGTTGATCCGCAGGCTGAGTTTACCTTAAATGAGTCTGCTGAATCAGTTATTGTTCGGCACACTGTGTCAATCCGGCCGGTGCAAATGAGAAATTCGTTTCGGCCGGTGCAGTTCGTTTGCTGAGGCAGAACGAGATTCTCACGATCGCGGCAAGGATATTCCGTCTGTGTACCGAGATTAGATAACGAGGAGATGATGCTGCCCTACCTCGGCGTCGTATGGTCCTGCGATGGTTATTAAAACGGAGATGATTAAAACGTGCCCAGTACCTCGTTATGACGAGAAGCACCGTCCATACTTTACGTCCGTCTCTGCGCGACATTTCATGTCTCGCATCCTGCCGACTTAACAATGGGATTAATGACGCTTCTGCTACAGCTTAATTTCTTACGCAACTTACGTATAAAAAAAAATTCTGATGACGCATCGTGCTGGCGGAGCTTTGCATTTCGGAATACGTGTATTGCACAAAGCAGAACTCAATTTTGTATATTAATGTCACAGTCAATTAAATTCAATGAACATGTACACTATAGTTAATGTATATTTGGATTAGCAATAATTGCATTTTTTTAGCTCAAAGTTGTATATACAATATAATATCTTCGTCAATAAATGATGAATTAAATTTAAATTAAAAAAAAGAATTTTAAAGCTTGAAATCTCTATTTTTAAAAGCTTACCACATTCTTTAAGTTTATATAAATTTCGGTAATTTTTACATATCAAAAACTATGAGTTGAAACAAATGACAACAATATGAAAAAGATGAAAAATTTTCTTCTCACTTTGTAGGTTAGTGCCCAAAACAAATTTAAGAAAATCGACTATTGTGAAAGCTTGATACTTTCCCTACAAAATCGCTTTTTTTTAAATATTCTTATGATTTTTGGTTACTGAATTATCGCGAATTAAATAAAAGGAAAACATTTTGACTTTAATTGTTCATAACTCCGTTAAAAATTGTCGCATTGCAATTTAAAAAAGAGATTCTTAAAGTTGAAACTTTATTCTATCAAGATATATTTATATTGGTTGATAAGAAAGTAATTGCGGTTTTTATTGATAGATGCCTTTTAAAAAAACGCAATTACTTTTTTGCCAACCCAATATTTTCGTATTAAATATATACATTGACTACAGCAGACAATGTACAATAAATGTATACTTACTGAGTTAACACTTTGATTGTGATATAAATAAAAGTAATGCTTTTACGTCAATAAAAAAGAATTTCAAATGTTTTTGGAAATAAAAAATTTAAAATACTTTGTACCGTAAAGATAATTTCCACATTAGCCCAGAAAAATTAAATCTTTTTTTGCGTTTTGGAAGCAAAATCGTCATAAAAGATTTGTTTGCGAGAAATTATTAGAAATAACGTATTATATAAAATATATTAAAAGTAACAGACCGTCAGCGAACTTGAAAAACTTTTTAACTATTGTATAAAAAACTAATAAAAAATGCAGTTTTTCAAAAATATTTAAAAAGTATTTATTTCATCAAAATAAAGGTCATTACCAAAAAGAAAACTGATACAATTACGAACATTTTATTTTTTTTTAAGATCGTAAGATCAATTTCCGTAATAAAATTTTTTAAAAAACGTTGTATTTTTGGTCATTTTGAAAATAAAGTGATTTTTTAAACACATTTTTGTAAATATCTCGGATATGCTTTTATGCATTATAAAATACTTCTTATGAAAATTGAAGATTTAAATTCCTAATAAAATCATTTTTTTATTCTTGTACAATACAACTAATAGTTTCCGAGATACAATTTTAAGAATATATCCCTTTATTTTTAAACAAAATTTTTTTTTAAGTTTTATGTAAATATTTCGGATTCAGCTACTCTTACGGAGAAAGTACTCATTATCAAATCAAAAGGTTTTTAAATTCCCTACAAAATCGTTTTTTATTAAACTTCGTACGATGAATAGTTACCGAAATATAAATAAGTTTTCTTAAATTGTAATACATTTTAATGACTGCTTGTGATTATCATATATGAAAAATGTACATAAACAGTTTAAAGCTTGTGAAATTAGTTTGAAGATGTTTTCTTTTTTTGATCTCATGCTATAATTCTCGAGACAGGAGTTTCAAAGACATTATAGAATGCTCAATTTATGTTCAAATATGAGTTTATTTATCAATAGAGATATGTAATTAAATTAGAAAAAATAATATTCGTATTTTTCTCAAAGTTTATATGTATTTATATATAATCCTAGTTGCGTATCACTTTCAAAAATTTATTTTTGGAAAGTGATATGCAACTAGGAAAAAACAGCTTCGAGAAAAATTATTTTTTTCAATATTTTCAAAAAAAAAAAATTTTCTTCATTATTTTTTTATAAATTTCCCAGTTCTTAAAGAACATATGTAAAAGTAAGTAAAACAACAAATTAAAACTTAGAGAATTTCTTATGCTTTTTGTTTTTTCTTTCCGTTAATTTTTATACAAAATATAGTTGTTTGAAGAAAGAGTTTTCTACGATTTTTTTATTAAAAGTTATCCATAACTTATTTAAAAACGATGTATTTGAAAAAATGTTAGGTTATGTAATAACTCTGTAGGTAATGTAATAACTCTTTCCGACCTTTTTTAATAGATAATATTTCCTTAAATTTAACGTTTGGTTTACATTTTTAGAATCAATAATTTCAGAGATACAACTTTGACAAATATTATTCAGACCGTTAATTCTGATAGTGATTGGCTAATGCCGCGAAGGCTAAGTAGTGTGTGATATATATGCTTATTTTGGTTCTCACACTTTAATGAACATTAATTCTCAGTACGCAACAAAAAAAATCCTGTGCATACACAGCGGATATTTCTAACCTGACATTTTCTTATCTTTTGTGCTATGACTTTTTCTACTTCCTTTCCCAAAAATTATTGTTTTTCATTTTTGAAATGATTAATTTAAAAAAAATTAATTAAAATTGATGCATACCCAAGTAAAAGAAAATTGTAGATATTTCAATTAACACCGATATGGAACTTGTTAG
>Ga0157363_1003995_pt1 | contig 13503 bp, 2 predicted proteins | sample AttsexASBM1_FD_111477 | JGI IMG/M metagenome (GOLD analysis project Ga0157363, IMG submission 111477) | Fungus gardens microbial communities from leaf cutter ant in Ribeirão Preto, State of São Paulo, Brazil - Atta sexdens ASBM1 | ecosystem: Host-associated > Fungi > Mycelium > Unclassified ...
GAATTTTTACATAGTTAATTAATGTTTAAGTCGATAATGTAGATTGTATAACAATTAAAAAGAATTATTTTTTTATTCATAAAACCAATATTAAATTTCTTTTTATAATACAATATCAAAGATGTGTATAGTTATATACATAAAATGGTTCTATTACTGTACCGTTGTAATAATAAAATATAACATAAGTAATATGATTTGCAAATATTTTGAATTTTATACATGTGTTCAGATATTTCTTCCAAAATGACAAAATATTAAGATATAAGCAGTAATGATAAATTAAAGAAAATCTAAGTACATCTAAATATTTGAATTTTTTCTTAAATATTATATGATTAATTTTTTTATTACTATTTTATATCATATTTTTTCACATAACTGTTTGTCTCTCATATATTATTTGAAAGGCGGCATGGTGATGTACGTATATGAAGAATTGTCTCTTGATTCAGAAAATAGGTCACGAATTTCATTTCTGTGTTGGGAAAGTCATGGGGGAAAGTTCAATATGAAAATAATTCTACATGATATGTACATATAATACAAGCTTGCGGTTAGTCGCTTAACTATACATATATGCAGCAGAAAATTAATAACGTCCAGCACAAAATAATAACTCGGCGGATATTTGCGCATGGAATTAACCAGGGCCAACGTAATTACCATGTCGAGTTACTAAATGATTAAAGCGAACGGTGCATTCTAAATATGCACACTAGAGTCGCATGCAGGCGCATCGGTCAAGCCGCGAATGTGTGCGAGCGTGTGAACCGCCGCAAAGCGCGCGCATAGGAGCCAGATAGCCGAATTTGGCTATGTTCCAGCACGGTATTACACCGTGAAAGCAATTTTATTGATAAACTTCTGTTTGCCAGAAGTTAACAAATCTCCTTGGGACACGTCGATCGCTACGGCCGAGCTGGCCGAGTCAGACAATCGCGTCGTGCATTCGGCGACGTTCGAATTCGCTGTCGTGGGTGATTCAAAAAATTTATCTCTCTCTGTAAATCAGCGGTGAAACGGCACAGTGCGGAGTAACGAGCATTCTGTCGGACATGTAACTCAAACTTCGTTAACAATAGAGTATACTACGTTATAATAGCGAACATGAGATTCCAGCTTTGTTAACAATGGCGTATAATGGGAATATAATGCGATTTATGCAAGATTTAAGCTTTATGGATAATAATGTACAGTAGGATTAGGAATATGACCTCGAATTTCAGATATTAATGTTTTATCTAGATATTAATGTAATAGATGTTATATATCGCAAGTCGAATAAGAAATTTAATATTTTTAATAATTTAAGATGTAAATAAAACAGGACAATCAATTTACATATAATTAGACTATTTTGTTTAGAATATTAAATACGAATAAAATCTTGCCATTTTTGCTTCAAATAAATAAAATTTGCATTATATTTGATTGTTTTAAATTAAAAATCTTGGCCAATTTTATTAAAATATATGAGTAGGAGAGACCGGATCAGTTGACTATAAGGGTAAATAGAATAATCGAGGCTATTAAAAAAAAATTATGCGAGACACGCGTAAACGTGTCTGAGCATGCAGACTGCCGTTAAGTCTGCCATAACATCTTATTGTGAACACATGATAGAAGTTATGCCACAATTTTTAAAAATCATACACTTAAGTAAATATTTTTATTCTTAAAATTTTGTTTTACAATCGTATATGGTTGTCTGAGTTATTTGATTTCTACTTAGATAGTGAGTGTTTTTACTTAATAAAGTCTAATAGATTTTGTTTGTTTATATATCTTTGTTATTGTATATTGTTAATGTTTTTACAAAATGAACTGATGGGGGATAAGAGACTAACCATAGCATGGAACTGTATCATTTAGTGACGACTCTTATACTTATTCAAAATTTTATTCCTTTAAAGAGATTTTCCTCAGTGGTAAATATTGTAAGTTTAGTTCTCTTATGTGCAATCTCGAAAACTAGGTTCATTCGATGTGTTTTTTGTACGAAATGAATAAATTTTACAAAAAGAAGCATTGTTTTGCGTTGCGAAATGAATGTTTATGTTTAAAAAAGTTTATATATATATATATATATATATATATATAGAGACCGATTATTCATTTATTTGGTTATTAGCGAAGTAATTATGTCACAGTCTTGTTCGAGACAAAGAAAGAGGAGAAAAGAAGTAGTACTGATAAACGGTTGTCTGCGACGTCGGACGCAATAGCGGGATAAATTAAATGCTGGAAATTCACGTCAGGTCTCGTGTTCTTCTCGTCGTTCAGGTTTCGTTCGCCCCGGGGCGATGAACCTCTTCATTCAACAAACAGAAAGAGTGGATAGCCATTTGGACGGTTTCGCTTCGCGTCTTTTTATGATACGACGGAAAAACATTGGTGAATGCGGTTTGCCTTTGTTCGTTTCCTACCTTTGCCATCGCATAGTTGTTGGTAATACAGTTTTACGATTTTGCCTAGCTGTGTCTCGGAATTTTCGGTAATGCAGTCTGTCGTTCTCCATCGTGAAATCCCAGTTAGAACGGGAGTTAACGAGGACGCGCGCATTCGATTATGCGCGTCGTTCCACCGAGCCATATAGAAAAAAAACATACAGAACAACAGCGGCAAACAGCACGGCAATTCCACCAAAGACAGTTGTTGAGTTCGTTCCATATGCATTGCGCGATAATCTTTGCGAATAGAGATTTTTTCCAGTTCTTTCTATATATTTTTGTTAAAGCAAAGAAAATACTTTGTTAAGTGAACCAAATAAAAATAATATTCTTTTGAAAATGTCTATGGTTTTTATAAAAACTTTAAAAGCACAATAGGTATAATAAAAATTTTAATCTTTGTTTATGTTTACGTAAAGAATATTTACACTTAAAAATACTTATTAATTTATATGAAATTATTGAATAATATTTAGAATCTCAAAGGAATTAAGAATTTAGTAAAATCTTTACTTAAATTTACAGTTAATATATTTAAAATTGTATGTAAAATAGTTTTATGAAATTAGTATCAGTAAACAAATTTATTCATAATAAGCTAATACATATTATACACGGAGAGAATTTTTTTTAAATTTACCCTGAAAATATAATAGTTCTGATACAATATAATATTTTAAAGATTTTTACTATGCACTTCAATAAAATTAATCAAAACTTATTTTATATTTTATATTTGTAGCTTTACTAATGAATGAAAGAGATTTACATTCTTCGAAATACATGTTATCCCACGACTATCATATTTTCAGGGTAAACTTTAAGAAAAAATTCTCTCCGTGTACATATTATGCTTATATTAACTTAGGATTTTTAAAGAGGATTTTTAAGGAGGGAATTATAAGGATAATTTTTCCAGGAATAAAAATGGTAAATAAATTAATATTTTTAAAGCAAAAGATATCACATGTTCACATGTAATATAATCTATATTATATTACCCGGTACATACTTCGTATATATTATTAATCGATTATCGTGTAACTTGCGTGAAGGAAAGGAATCTTGTGAACGACCCTCAGCACTAACGCGAAAATGAGAATATACCGAAATACCCTTGCGAAAGTATAAGAGACGTCTCGTGATATTTTACACTTACGGCAATGGCGTGGCGGCGGCGTATGTCCGAAGGAGGTTTTCGTATAACTACCCACCCGAGGGTGAAGTAACTCGTCGCGCAAGCGGTAGCGTTGTCTCGCTCGTTTCGCTTTCGCTAAGCCAATTTCCTAAAAATCACCGAGATGAAACGAAAAGTTCCGCGCCAGAGCCGTGGGAGTAACCACAAGCTGCGCGACAGCGATGCCGAGATAGAACAATCCGCTCTAATTTTGTCGTAACTTTAAAGGTTTCTTCTTTCACATTGTTGTGCCAACTTTCGAGAAAGTATTGGTACGCGAGAAGCGTTTGTGAGACTCGAAAAATGCCACGTGATTTCAAAAGTTCGGAACGAGAGGAATCACGAGATATTCGCGTGTTTTTAACTCTTCATCATCTCAGTAGTCCTTGAAGTGGCGTGCGTGCATTTTGTTCGTGCTTCAGTTGCGTCTAACATAAAAAAAGAAAAATAAAAAAAGTCCTTATAAGCAAGACATTTTTATGCAAAAATTCTACGGGTACATAAGTAATGAGGTTGGATAAAATATAGAGGTTGAGTTAAAAAAAAAATGCTGTTCCAGAAATAAATTTTAATAATAAAAATGACATCTCTATTACCGAGAGGCAAAAGAGGATTGTAATATTCTATGCTGTGTTTTCACAAATATAAGGACTTTTTCAAATACAAATAAATAATGTAATCTTCTGATATTTTCTCTATTATAATATGACGAGATATTGTAGTTGTTAGAAGAACTAAAAAAACTTGATATAAAAAATTATTAGAATACTTTGATTAATATATCAGTTAAATAAAGTCTTATTTAACTAGTATATTAATCAATGCTAGTTCCTTTTTATTCTCTTTGCATAAAATCTACATATTAAAATTTGTATGTAATAAAGTGTACAAAGTAATTTTAAAAGTGTATAAAATTCAGGATAAAAAACATATTTTAAACGTGTTTTAAACAGCTTGAAACATGCTTAATTGATGTTTTTAATATGTTTTAAATATGTTTTTTTTATACTGTTTAAAGCATATTTGAAGCATTAAAAACATATTTAAGAAAAAATACAATATATTTTATTCTTAACAAAAAAACATTAGTTTTTACCAACCCTGATAAAATTATTAAATATTATCTCAAAACCTAGATTTAAAATAAATAGTCTTATTTACGCGCATCGATTTTTTTCTCGGGCGGAACGTTGATCAAATGTAATTTCTTCGTTAGCAGTGATGTCTTTTAGTCTGAAATAGGAGAAATGTCTTTCCTGCATTCTCGGTTATTAGATTCTCATTATGAACGATATTAAATTAATTTGTCTCCATTATTTTATCAAGACTTTTCATTTATTTTTGACATATTTAAATTTTGTGTGAATACCTTATTATGTTTAACTTAATTAGTTATATTTACAATTATATAAATTTAGTTTGTAGAATCCAATTTTGTCACAAATATAATTTATAAACAGAATCTTTGAACTAGAAGAGAAATAAGAAAAAGAAAACTGTTAAATAAAAAAGATATTAATTAAAATGCTAGCTCGATTAAAATGCGTAAAAAAGCCAAAAGACTAAAACTATTCTGATAATTTTACAGAAATATAAATTTATTTAAATTAATAGAAAATGTTAAATATTTTTTAAAAATGTTCTGAGATTTGCTCTCTCTTTGACATATTGAAATAACAAAAGCGATGTTTTATCTATCATTAAAATCTCTTGATTTATTAACGCTAATTTCCCAATAATTCTGAATATCGGCTAATAGTTATCGATAGATTACACCAGCCTTCATAAACAGGTCGTCGATTTACAGATGACGATTAAACACGACCAATCCCGTGAGTAATTATACGCGATAACCAGATGGCACGCGCTCATTAGCAGTCGTACAAACAATGTAGGTGCAAACCGCGCTCTCACTAAATGTGGTTCGAACGTAACGATGTGTTGTCTTCCCATGACGTGATTTCCGATCACGTTTCTGTATGTCAACAGATGCTACAGCGAACAGAAGTGAGATCATCAGCGGCTAGAGTTAGAAGGATGCAGGAATAAAGAAAGGAATTGCGAATTGTGCAGCAAAAGTGAATAATGTAATCGCTTCTCGCATTGACAAGACATCTTTTATTTTTCTGGACCTAGAATAACTGTTTCGCATACGTTTGTGAGAAATAATACGGTCACAATAAGGATACACAGGACGACATTGTGAGAATCAAGTCGCTACATAGGAGTATGAGCATTACACATTTTTTTTCTTGAAAACATTTTTTTTCTTTTATATACATTAAAAGCACGTCAAAATGTTCATTAGATTACAGAATATTTGTATTTAAAATTATTTTCTGTTTTAATGTCAAATCGATAATAAAATATTACCATTTTAGGATACTATTGATATTGAGTGATACAATATTGCTATTAATTTAAATTATATAAGAAAATAATTTGTGTTTTGATTAAAGTAGAAAATATGTATTTAATTTTTAGATAAATTACAACATTAATAAGCATGCGCAGAAATTAAATAGATCACTTAATGAATATGCGTAATAAATTATCATTAAATTATTCTCAACTTACCATAAAATATTTTAAAAAAATGGAAATTTAAAAAATGGGACTTGAACAAGGATTTTCCTTTTTGGAATATATTCTATACATGAAAATATACAAATTTACAGGAAAATCGAAGGAGAGTACATTATACTACATATTTATGTATCGATAGTATTTTAAGATTATTAACTTATGTTATAAAAATAATATAATTTTTGTATTATATAATTTACAATAGTATATCTTCAAAATATCACAAATAAATTAAAATATACTTTCGAGATTATAAAAAAACAAGATTCTTTGTGCGCACATCAATATTCAACCGAAGTTTCAAAAAAGTTTTATAAGCACATGAAATGGTTCGAAATGGCGTTACACATCAGAATAAACATATTGTGTTACTTTATTCTATAAAATATGTTTTTCTATTTCCTACAAAAGTAGATAGTATAAAAATTTATTTATAAGTTCTCAAAATTATTTAGAATTTCTTCTTTTACATATTCTTCTCTTGTAATCATATAATTTTTATTTAAAAAAATCTTTTAATATATAAAAGTGTTTTCTTTAATGTATAAAAGTGAAGAACTTATAGCGAAAGATACTAATATTTTAAATACTAATATCTTAAATCTAAAATTTTTAATCTTATGATTACAATTTAACGTGAATACATTTGTGAATCTATGAATCTGTGACGATTTGCACCAGATGTTAGGTTTGCAAGTATCCGCAGTGGACCTTCTACGTATGCATTAAATGTCACACTGTGCAAATGTCGCAGCCGATTTAATCAGAACACGTAGCGCGTCTTGTTAAGGCCAGCTCAGAATGTTGGCTCTCTCTTCTTCTCGGTCAGCTTGCGAAATGTTGACGAGGAACTACTCGCTCGGACCATAGTAGGAGTGCGTTAGCTTTTCATGTAATTATGCGCATAAGGGCACTGCTTGTCTCGAAAGCCCGCCGTCGTAATTATGGTTTTGAGCTTTTCAATTATAACAACGTTGCTACTGCCGTAGTGCGGCGGTATATGTATATGAGTCATAAATGTTCTCTCTCGCTTGTGTAATTTGTAAAATAATTAGCTTTACTTTTTAAAAATCACATTATACATGTCCTATTTAGATATTTTAGTCTTTACAATTTTTTCTAGAATGACAATAATTATGAAATCAGTTTGAAATGTCAATTTGAGATTATATGATTTTATTTCGAATAAGCAAAGAAATCGGGTAACAAAACAGAGAATGGATTATTATTATACTCTAGAATTAATTAACAAAAGTTTATAAAAGTGACTGAGTATCTTTAATAACACTATCCAACAAATTTAAACTTTTTTTTCTAGATTTTATGAACGGGAAAGTGAATCTTATGATTTTTTATCACTAAAAATGAATCCATAAATAAAATTGCTCTATCAAGTCACGTGTTTGAAAACATTAAAAATGTCGAAAATGACATTTTTTGATATTTTTTAACTAAAGCATCTGAAAAACGTGACGTGAACAATTTCATTTACGAACTCATTTTCAACGACAAAAAATCTGTAAGAATTACTTTATCTCATTCGTGATTTAAAATCTGTTTTGGATAGTGTAATTAATGAGAAAATATTTTGGAAAATAATTGAAAGTATCAGTGTACATATCTTTATTACTGCATTTTATATAATATTTTACATAGAATTTACTCTTATTTATATATCTTTCTTTTCATACATAATCTCTTCGCATATAATATTTTGCGAGGAAAACTGCACAATTATTTCATAATATTTGAATTTTAAAAAACGAAGGTAATCATGTCCAATACCTAAATCATGGTATGTCTAGTAAAATGCGTATATAACGGTATGCACAAAAAGCCAGGCGAACGTTATGAATACTTACGAGTCTCTGCAATTTCCGCCATTCCTTTCATCGCGCGTTTTTCTGTCTGCGGGGCTCTCGCGACGAGATGAATCGGATTGTGTTTTTTGTGCGGACTTATGTGCGTACAATTAAACATACCTATTTCGCAAACGCGAAAAAATATGAATGCAAATAATAACGGAGATATTTTGTGAAAGAGATGGAGCAGTTTTGTAAAATACTATTTCAAATCCATCAACATTTGTCATACATATTTTTATGATAGTCAAAATTAAAGAAAGTATCACCTTTTGTGAGAGATGTCGATAATTAAAAAAAAAATAAATTTTAAGAAAAATATTTTGTAAGTTCCTATTTTTAAATTTTATTAGTTTAAAATTTAACAATTAAGAATTGTAACATGTAATAATTATAAAGCTTTTATATACATAGTTTGCAATACAAACGCATATATGTATATTTTCTAAAATGTTCAAGATTGAATGTCGGAAGATGGAAACATGAGAGATCAAAATCATGTTTCCATATTATAAAGTCGTTTGATCAATCGAATAACTTTCTGTTCAGATGGGACGATTTAATAAAAGAATCCCCTTGATGATCCTTGTGACGTAGATTTTCTTTCATTTCTTATTTAACATAGTCCCCTTGTTCCTTTCTCGTCTCTTACGCAAGTCCAGAATAGCTGACTATTCTCTTGGTAACTTCCACTATTTTTCTCTTCTACAAAGTACGCGCCGTTTTGCCGTTCTTAAAATTAAAATAAATTTACGAGTTGGCGAAGTTCGTTAAGAAGGAGATCCTCGTTATTTAGTAAATCTACTTGAAATTCTTTGATATGGTCCTCGCTGGTATAGTATAACTAAGAAAAAGTCGGAAGTAGTTTATACTGCGTTTGCGGTATAGAACGACTCGGTTAAATTTGCATTACAAATATTTCTTCGTTAAGGAAATCGAATGTCATAGAAAGATTCCCATCAAAATTCATAGCATATAAAGTTATCTTCTTAATTTTGCTTAATATTATTTCGATTGTATTGCAAAAATTAATGTGCAGAATGTTTCATATATCTTGCATTTTTTCATAATTTTTATAATAAGAATATTTAGTTATGTTACACATAAAAAGAATAAGCACATCAATAATTTTTGAACATTATATACAATCACAAATGTATAAAATTAATATTTTCACGAATTAGTATAATTTTTTTATATATATTACATTTGTTTTTTGCTTTATCTCTTCAGTTAGAATGCGTTGCATTCTTAATGATATAAAGGATGACGTATTTAAATGAAAAATTCATTTAAATATCATTCTTGAACAAAAAGATTTAGAATTTTTTTTAGATAGAGGAAAAAATAGAGAAAAAAGGAGGGAAAGAAAAGGAGAGGACAACATCGTGTTGTTGTATTGTAATAAAATATTTAAAAAGCAATAAAAAACTGATCATAACGAAGGCTAAATTTGCAACGTACCAGCGGCGGAGATTCTCTTACAAAGCTGCTTAAGAGAATCCGCCTAAGTCGGGACACCAAACTACAGTCTAAGATACTCATAAGGAAGCACTTAAGAGTTTCGAACGATGTTATCATTCGCATTATATCGTATTATATCGGTACAACCCCTCGTTCCCCCTAATTATGTACGCGCTCCAACATGCTACTTAATCGCTGTCAGATGCTACTCTAAATTATGCAGAATTAATTATCACAAGCAAATGAAGCTATCAAACGTTTGTACTCGTGCATTGATAGCACGCTCTCCAAATGCCTCGACCGCCTCAGGAGAAACAAATTACAATGAGTAATTATCATTATTTTGCAATATCAAATACCATGAATATAGAATTAACATGTATTGGAACGTTTTTAATGTTTATGGAAATTATATTGTCTTAAATAGACTACAGATTTTATTAAAATAGAATGAATTTTTATTTTTTTTAAATAATCCTTGAAAAAAAAAATGATAACACGTATGACAAAAATATCGTAATCATTTGCAATTTTTTAAATCACATTATTGTCTTAAATAAACTACAGATTTTGTTATAGAAACGAATGAGTTTTTATTTTTAAAAAATATCCTTACAATTTCGAAAAATGGTAACACATGCGTCAAAAATATTGCAACTATTAAACATCTCCTGCTAATAAATTCTTGTTTGAAATATTTTTTTTAAAGTGAAACTAGTAATATCAATTTGCCACTATTTAAGTGTCTCGTTATTCTATCTAACATCTATAATTAATTACAACGAATTATAATGTATTGGAGCAAATGGAGAAGCGCATCTTTAAATTCAATATTTCATTTTAGCTCGGTTAATTTTGAATTTTCACAAAGCACGAGAGGCTGGTTCAATGAAACCGCCACTTTTGGTTGATAGACGAAAGTTTTGCCGGTACGGCAAATCGATCGCACCGGCTGGCTCCAGCTATGGGCGGTGTCGCGCGTTTATAGAACTCGCTGCGGCGCGATCCAAACTTTTTCCTCAATTAAGGAAGCGAGTTTCAAAGCTATAATTTCGTACTCTGCGTTTTACTACTTTTAATAAAATTAGCAACGCACCGTCGTGAAAATCCTCTCGTGATAATTTCTTCTCCTCTCTTTCTTGTTTTTTTTACTTAAGCCTTTTCATCATCTTCTCTTTTAATAAAATTGAATACAATAATATGAATAAAATATTGTAGTCATGCTATTGTTCTCCGTTTCAGTTCGTATATATGGAAAACACGAAGCGAGGGGAATAGTAGAAATAATTGCATAAACCTCAAACTGCATAGAATTACGATATCAAGTTAATTAATATTGTTATTTATCATATAATATTTAATATATCATATATCAATACAAGAGAGAGCTATATTTTTCACAAAATAAATAAATGTGTAAGTATGACAAAACTAATAAAAGTGCGCAACAGTATAAAATTTAAATATGAATAAAATATCTATATGAATCTTCACAGTCATTAATGCGTAAATAATATTTATCGTTGTTTGTATTTATTTTTCGCATTGAAGACTTAAATTTAGAGTTGAAGCAGTTACTTTTGTTGGTGAGTATATTTTAATTGTTTGCTAGTTATATCGCAATGTAAATATATTATTTATGCATATTATTATGCAAATAACAAGGAGTACACATAGGCATTTTATCTCTATTTGATTTGTTCCCGATGACAGAAAATTAATTTTGTTTTTACTTTAACTGGTATGAAAATCTTATCTTATAATATGTATATATAAATATGTATATTATAAAATTTTGAATTTTACAAAATTTATAAAAAGTGTCAAATAGTAATAATAGTATAGTATATTAGTCTAATTTATAAACTTATATATAATATATATATATATATATATATATATATATATATATAAAATAAATCTTTCTTGAATTATTTTTAAATTACATTCTAAATTAAATTTAATTAAATAAAATAAATTGCAATATAATATAAATATACTATAAATATTATACATAAAAAAATTATTACTTAAACGGACGAAAATTTCAAGACTGTCACGACTATTCTGTTATACAAGGATTTAAGATTTTCTATGCTTTTGTCATCTAGTCACTTAGTATAAAACATTTGAATTCAATATCTCGTATTTTCAGCTAGTTGTTCAACGAAACTATATACGTGTGTTTCTCTCATTTATCTGCGACAAGTGTCGCAACAGAAATATCGAGGAGTATTGATAAACAAATGTGCTCGAATATCGTTAGTCACACGAATCGATACGTTGATTCAATTTCAACTTGACCCGCGTCAAACGATTTAAACTCTTTTAAAGTGAAAATAGTAATCGAGCACAGTATATACACTTTTTGACAAATCTCACGAGCAAGTTACGTTTTATTATAGTTTTTAAATTATTGCAATTTCCAGATTATTTCAAAATAAATATATTGAACATTCTTCTATCAATAAACAAAAGCATAATAATTTATATAAGTATTACTGAAAGAATTTTTGTTTTGATATGTAAGCTTAAAAAAGGTAATCCCTTATCAATAATGTATTTAAGATTTTTTTTTAATTTTTTATAGCTAGGTATTTTTTTTTATTACTTTGTATTTATATCTATATTTTTACTTGGAGAATGAAGATAAATTAATAAATGATAATGTATAAAAGCGCGTAAGTTTTTGTGTTGTTAAATTTATTATTTTATTTTTGTAAACTAACAAAAGAACTAATAAATAAAAATATTACATTGATTGGTTGATTGGTTAATGGATTTATGGGATCGAATAACCGGTAAAGAAACGTTTACATCGTTTTATTAATAGGTAATAACAGATTACAAATTGAAATACCACTATTGGAATATCGGAACGTTTTGTCAAAGCGTGTGAAATGTTCGACAGAATGACACATTGCGGGATTACATAGGACTGCATCATTCTCGGCATTACAGGAATTCTATTAACTCCCACCATCTTCTCGTGAATTCTTGTCAAACCGGGAATTTTCTATTTTTCTCTGATAGCTGGTGTACTTGTGAATATTTTCAATAAAAGGCGATCCTGAAAATCGTTATGGTTTAAACGCTTTTGACATGAGAATACTTATTCTTTTGTAAAAAAACGATCAATTAGTATTCTAAAAATATATAGAGCTTTAAATATTACATCTTTACATCTTTTGCATATATAAAGATAATCATAGAAATAATATTATAATATTCTATTTTATTCTAAAATTATGGGAAATTTTTTTTAAACATGTATAAATGTACATCACAATGTAACGTATTGTTTCAATAAAACCTTTGAAAGTAAGAGAATTACTCATAAAATGTAAACAATTTAAAAGCAATTAAATAAATTTTATTGATTATTGCAAAATGGATATTAAAAATTATTCACTTGCATAAAAATTATTGTATAAATTTATATAACAAATTTTTATAATAACAATACAAATTGCTCGTTATCCTTATCGATTATAACAAATATAATAATAATACAAATTATTCGTGTCCCTGAGAAATTATTTAATATATATGAAAGAGAGAAGTCAATTATTACTTTATTGAACAGTGTCATATATGTCAAATGCCATCAATAATTATTCAAAAAAGTACAGTTAAATTTTTTAACTAATAATTTTTGTTTTTTTAATGATGTGACTAAGAAACGCTACCAGAAAAAGAAGGGTGCATAACTTTCGAAGTAACTTCGCGGCACAATCCTCCGAATACGTTCATCTGCATACCAAAATACACTGCTATTTAACTTAAATTGAAATTTCAGATCGCGACAGGGATGATAAAAATAACGGAATTTTTTCAGAAAACACCTTTATAAATTTATTCTCATCGTTCTGTTCCGTCTTAGAATAATCATGGAATTATATTCGTTCTTCCGAATGTAATTTAATATGACTGATTCGTATCTTCTACCATTCAAGGAAGA
>Ga0157363_1003996_pt1 | contig 13501 bp, 4 predicted proteins | sample AttsexASBM1_FD_111477 | JGI IMG/M metagenome (GOLD analysis project Ga0157363, IMG submission 111477) | Fungus gardens microbial communities from leaf cutter ant in Ribeirão Preto, State of São Paulo, Brazil - Atta sexdens ASBM1 | ecosystem: Host-associated > Fungi > Mycelium > Unclassified ...
AGAGAGAGAGAGAGAGAGAGAGAGAGAGAAAGAGAGAGCCGTGTAACGTTCCGCGTTCGAGATCGAGAGACGTAGATCCGCGCTCGTCACGTTCGCGCGCTCTCGCACGTTCGGTTCTTCGAAGTTGTACTAAAATTAAATCTGGGGCCCCGGCGCGAGACTCGCTGATTCTTTTCTCACGTCCGGCTTTTCTGACGCGGACTGCGTTGCGATGACAGGCACGCCTTGAGGATTCGAGCGCGGTCCGATGCGCGTGGGGGGGTTCAAACCCAATCTTTCACTAGAACAACAGCTCCACCACCGTGTACCGTTCGTGTCCAGCCACGTCTCGTAACGACGTCTCGTAACGATGATATATGTGCATTCGTTACGGTGGATCAACGCTTGATTCTTCGATGCTATTGTAGAGATCTGGTGGAGGCGGACGTGAGAAGGCGACGGCGAGGGCGGCGAAGAAGATTACGACGACGTCGAAAGAAAAGGTGGCGGAAAATGAAGCAACGTTCAGGGCAAGGCAGATGTTACTGATGTTACTGAGCAAGCACAAATACGACCACGACGACGATAACGATCACGACGAAGACGAAGACGAAGGTAACGAAGGAGTTGAAGAGTAGTAATAGGAGAAGAAGGCGGAAGAGGTGAACGAGGAAAACGAACGACAGTGCCTGCACGGTAACTGCAAGAGATGCAGCAACAACCGCACTCTGGCCAGCAACCGTCTGGGGCGCCGAATGGGGTGGCGGGGGGTGCCCAATTGCCACAAACAGGTGGCATAAGTCCGGCGCAACCTGGTGCGACTGGTACCGCCGCCAATCGCGCGCAAGTTAACGGGGGTAGATTCGACTTTGACGACGGTGGGACCTACTGCGGCGGCTGGGAAGATGGAAAAGCCCATGGCCATGGCGTGTGCACTGGGCCTAAGGGTCAAGGCGCCTATTCCGGCAGCTGGCACTTCGGCTTCGAAGTATCCGGCGTCTACACCTGGCCTAGGTGAGCGACTATCGTTGATATCGTTCGATTATATTCGTTAGTTTGCATGTGAAGCACTCCGTTAGGTTGCGGATAATACTTTATGTCTTATTGACGCTTGACATATTCCACGCATTTGTTGTAACTATGCAGTTTACACGGCACACAAAATTATGAAGGATTAAGATAAATTACTAATTCCCGTGGTATACGTAATCCATGATGCTCGTCCGGTTGCGCGCATTTCGTAGAGCGAATTAATCTTATATTCTCTTCGCGTTGGTGCACTCTCAGGATTTTCATAACGACCGCCACTCCTCCGAGCTCATGAAGGATTAACGCTCGTTTGCACTGTGACGAGTGTATGCTTTTTAGGCTGATTATCCGGTATTACATTACCGCCACTGCTTGTTTCACGTTAATAATGTCGCTTAGCGGAGGGGGCAAACGACTACTAAACATTACACGCCGCAAAAGTAAGATCCGATCAGATGCTATTTATGAGGTTCGGATTCAGTTGTAGAAAATTCTCCGGCGAGATTCCCCGTGAATTCCTATTGAATGTTTCATTGATGATTTTCGCGAACCCCCCGGATTGAATTCACGAAACTCCTGGCGTCGCGTGTGGCGCGTGATGTACAAACAGCGAACCTTGACACGTATCTCGGTATATACCTGGGAGGGAATCTCCCGATTCCTGTAAAACTGGGTCACCGTGCGCAAGGACAACCGGAGCAGGTCACCGGGATTCGAATCGTTAGGACCTAGTTCAGGGTCGTCGTCAGGAAAATCGCCGTCAAAATTTTCGGGACGGTCGCGAAATGTTCGCGGACGGTAATAATCGATATCCGCATCCGTGCGCAGTTGAAGATGAAATTTTAATTTTTTCCTTTTTTAATTTTTTTGGAGCAATTAATCAACAAGAACATGGAAATTATTCAGTAAAATTTCGTTTCCCCCAATAGAGTATACAATCTTGATTTCGGTAAGAGAATGCAAGATATAAATGAGCTCAGATTCTTCGAATCCCAGCTTAAAATGTAACGTCGAAAATCGTTAAACGTTTCTCGCAAATGACGACGTCATCAGAGAAATATTTCAGGTCGTTTTCGTCCATAAAATTAAAAATGGCAGAACTAGTATTCTTGATCTGTCGATTGGATTTCGATTGGATCCTGCTTTTAGATTTCTCTGCTCGAAATTAATTGAAAAATAAAATTATTAATTATTTACATACGAACTTCGATTTATAATATAAACACTCTATAAAATGAGGTTAATTGCAGAGCCACCTTGTTTGTTTTTCTATTAGTTTTATGAGGGAATATATAACGAGAATACATAAACGAGGTGTAGGACAATTAAAAAAAAATTATATGGTATCTACATGCACGCGATACGAAAACCCGGAAAGACTTTAACGATCGTAATTAGGGTTTCTAGATCACGCACATAATGGAAATATTATTAAGTAAGAAGATATTATTAAATAATGGACATGTAATAACAATAAAATGCTATATAACGATTTCATTTATATTTGCAAAGGGTTAAATTGTGCTCGAGATTAAACGTGAATGTTTTAAACATATATGCATATTTAAGGTATATTATTTAATATACATATTGATATACAGTATTATTATACGGTATTATTAACGATATAAATTTTAACTTGTTATTGCATTACGTTGTGATTTTTTCAAAATCATTTTCAGAAACTAAGATCTGCTTGAAAGTAAATTCATTTCTTCAAATCGATTTCTGGAATATTTCTGGAATTAAAAAAAAAACATAAAAAAGAGAGAAAATGAGGTAGAGACGAAATGATAACATCCTCTTTTCTTGCCGTCTCACGTATCTAGGCTGAGAGAATTCGCCGTTTCATTTCCGCCATAAACTGGAGCAAGGTCCATCTTTAACTATTTTCCGACGACTTCATTCTCGATCATGATGATACTCGAAGATGAATCATTTCGCAGATCGAGCACGTGTTGCTGACCACTATCGTTCGGGAGATAGTTCATCTCACGTATCTAGAATTTCATTATCGTCGTTTATTTCCGTCATTCGCGACAAGTAAAGAACGTGCATTGTTAAGAATCGCGAGAGATCGCCTTTATCACAATTATTTATTGCACATTTTGTTAATTATATCAAAACATTTTAAGAGGTGAAATGTTCTTTTTATTCATTCTTAAATGTTCTAAAAATATAATGCAAACATTATTTACAATTACAGAATATGTACGAATTATTATTACAGTGAATTTATAATGTAATTAATCATACCACGGTAGAAAGATATAAATTTTTATCACACGTCAGAGCATCGTTAAACACAAGTATTTACGCAATACACGACACTTATAGAACATTTCCGCAACAGTTTTCGCATCCACGTGCAGCTTTCATGTTTATGTAATCATTATTCGCAAGGACTTGGATATCGCTCGGGTAGGATTAATCATTCTCTTTCAAGAGATTTACTATAGATATTTTTGAAACTTTCTTGTCGTTTTGCAAAAACTGTGACGATTAAAAGGAAATAATTAAATTATATTTGATGCTGGATTTAGAAAGATTTTCTGCGATAAAAAGTAATAACAGAAATAAGTTTAGCGCAAAAGCTTTAATCGCAGCTTGAAAGAACGTTCGCTCGATTAGCTCTCTCCGTCTCCCTTCTTCGATAATTATAACTTTCATAAAAATATCTTAAAAGAAGGATCGTAGGCGGCGTAATCACTTTCTACATTAGCACGAGGTGTCATGCCTCTCATTGCCACTCCATTCTGTATATCCAACAATGTGCAACGTTGTCATCGTCATCGACGACAGTCGGTAATTATTGGATTGGTTAATTAAACGAGTTTTCAGCTAACGTGAATGGCTAAAGATAGCATAAATAGCGATGTGATCCTTGAAGCGTAACTCTTAAGGATATTTTTGCGAGCGAACAACAGCTGAGAGCTGTGGAAGACGTGATTAAATTATCTTTATAATTTCAAAATACTTTTTAAGTCCCACTTGAAGGAAGAGAAGTTGTTTTAGAAAATTAAATTCCGCAAATTGCATTTTAGCGGGTCAGCCTACGAAGGACAATGGCAGAACGGCAAGAGACACGGCTTGGGTATGGAGACCCGTGGCCGTTGGCTTTATCGGGGAGAATGGACTCAGGGATTCAAAGGTCGTTACGGGGTCCGACAGTCTACTACCTCCACTGCGAGATACGAGGGCACGTGGTCCAGCGGTCTGCAGGACGGTTACGGTTCCGAGACTTACGCCGACAGTGGTAAGCCCCAAGTCTACTCGATATGTTTAATCAACCTGACTTTTTCCTATAAATCGGAATATAGGCCGTTTCTGAAAGTCTTATGAATTAAATGAACGAAGTGTGAGCTCTCTTTCACCTTAAAGTTGAAAACACATATTTTTTATATTTCCATTATATAAAAAATATTTCTGAATATAACTTGGATTTATAATTTTTTGATTTGTTAATATTTTTCTATTTCTAAAATAAATGGGATACGTTTGCAAAATTGAAACAATTTCCAAAAGTGTACTGACTGATAAAAAAATCTTTGCGATACGGTTTGCTTGTATTGATTTGTAATAACGATTAATACCGTGTGCATAAGTACCATATATTTATATTTGATTGTGCAATCGCACAAAATTCGACTTTATTGATTTCGCATTAAAATGTTAATAAATGGGCGATTTCATTCACGAATGAAATATTTTATTGGACGTTGGAAATCCTTCTAGCATGCTCCAGAGAACGGCTTATGAAGCAAGACATCATCAGTAAATAAATCACTGAGCTCTTTTAATAAAGCTTCGCGAGGCTGACTTGAGAACGCGGTAAATAAACAAAACAAGAAATGGATGTGACAGAACGCGTCGTCGATTTCGCATTATTCTCGGCGAGATATTTAGTTGCGCCAAGATTGATGACCACAATTGCGGTATGTCTACAAAAATTGATGCAGTATTTAGGAAGCAGTCTTCTTCTTTTTCGTCTTTCGAATTCCTTTACTTATAAAGATATCATTGTCGAGCAGAGTATTATAATGTGGAGTTTTATTTGTAAAACGCTGTATTATATAAAATTGCATCTAAGAAATCATTTTTACGATGAACTAATCAATCCTGACAAGATATTTCATTTCTATTGTTGTAAATAGAGAGAAATATAATCGCAATGGATAATACCGTTAGATCAATATCGAATTGCGAAAGGAATTTTTTTCCTTTGAGAAGAATGAGAATTGATGATACTACTATACGATTGCAATTTTCATGAAAATTACTGCAACCTTCGATAGAGTCTTACTTCTTCTAATCCTTATTACGACCTATTTATTTGCTTCTTTTTTTCTTCCTGGGGAGATTTCCCTCTTGCATGTAGCTCCTCATTCTTGGATTTTACCCGCTATTGCAAAATTCAATACATCTTAAATGTCATTAACCAACTCAGTCATTTCTCTGTTGAAATCTAATTTGTCAAATTCATTTAACTTGTCGCGAAATATCGTTAGAAGCAATTTTCTGCAGTCGCTTCAGTTACGAATAAACGATACGCCATTAAATGAAGTCGCACTCCGATGTGAGAAAGTAGGACTATTGTTCAACCGATCGATCATCGCTGGTGAAACATTATAAAGTATTCATGTGCTATCTACCATAAGAGATCACAGTGTCGCACATTCGCGTAACATAAAATATTACCGCATATTAATTAAACATGATATTGCGTTTCCAGAACTGCCGTTTTTCTTGTGAGATAAACTTAGTTTCGTTATGATTGCGGCAGATGCTGCGTCTCAGCGTGTTATGAAAAGATTGCGAGTAAACCAAATGGAAAATCTTATCCAGTAACTCTTTGCGCAGAGTTTCGCCATTATTCATCTTACGGCAACAAAATATTTCAAAACTCGCACGTAAACTTGAAGACGATTCTCGCGATTCTTTTATATTTTTGGAAGAGACAATCGAGACTTAAATAAAATAATGGATAAATATTTAATTAATTTTAATAAGGGGGAAGACAGTGGATTATTTACGGATTTCAATCTTCTTCGGTACACTGAAAAAAGAGTCTGATTATATATTCACTAACCGTTAAATATTTCAACCAAATGTTCCGGTAATATGACTAAACATAATTTTAACTTTACAAATATTTAGTAAGTATTACCGTTTTGGTAATAGCGTTTAGTAATATTTATCAGTGACCCGGACCGAATCAAAGTCGGAATCGAAAATTATTTTAGAACTCTTTTTTTTAGTGAATCGAAACCGAAATCATACCCAAATTTTGTAAAATTTCTAATACCGAAATCGTAACTGGTAAAATTTTATTTTTTGATTTCTTTTCGGGTTTTTTTTCGATCTTTTGTTTTTTTCTTTATTCTGCCCGTTCCTTCCAAATCACCAATGTTCAATCCAATATTACTATCGCCAACTCTCTTAACAACCAGAATGTAAATACCTCCAGCACATGATATAAGAAATTTGGTGGGATCGCGAGATATATTTAATATAAATTTGTTTAAGATACTAGCATTTCTTTTATTTAGATCTTCCTCATCAACATGTTGCAAGAATTTATTCTAAATCATGAAATTCAAAAATACATATGTAGACTTTGTGTAATAAGTGAAATCTATCCATAAGAATCAAATAATAGTTGTAAGAAAGGACTGAAAGAAATATGCTTAAAATAATGTTTACGTAATTTTTATTCAGAGTCACGTGATCAGTTGACGCCTCTCTTCGATTAGGCTCTTTAGAATGAATACTCTCTCTCTCTCTCTCTCTCTCTCTCTCTCTCTCTCTCTCTCCTTCTTTGTAATAGAATAAATTTAAAGAATAAATAAAATAAAGCGAGTAAATAGAACCGAAAAAAAACCGTAATTTTTACTAAAAAAGGTTTTCTTTACTAAAAAAAGAACCAAAACTGAAACCGGAACATTTATTTGATATTTTATTAAACCGGAACCGAATTGAAAAAATCTTTCGATTCGAGTCTCTGATATTTACTAAATATTTAACGTAAAATTATGTTTAGTTATATTATCTGAATATTTGGTTAAAATTATTTCTCACTCAATATTTGGTAGCTATAACCAGACTCTTTTTTTGGAGTGATAAATCGAAAATAAATTATGCCGTGTTTGAGGGTTTTGTCGAATAGGCCTTATATTTTTTTGATGTATGAAAGAATCTCGCATTAATTATATGGAAAATTGGATCTCAAATGAAATGAGTTAGTTTTCGCATGTAACATAGTTTATAATATGACTAATAGTTTATAATATGACACAAGCCTTAATGTATAGTTTTTAAGTTAAGTGTATCAAAAATGCTCTGTGCATAAGCATAAGTTTTATATCTTTGATATAATTCATTATTAATATCTTTTGTTCGCTACGAAATGAATTAGTTTTCACATATAAGTTACATTTCGTAATTCATTTCGTTAGAATCCAATTTTCTATTACTGCGGGATCCTTTCATTAAAAAATACTACTTACAAAATAAATTCAACAAAATGCTGGGACACGACACAATTTATTTTCGATGTACATATTGTACGTTTGTTATGCTGAAAGATATCAAACTCTGTGAAAGGTTTACTGTGTCCTCTTCTTGTAAGTAAAATAAATATAAAGACTTGCACACTATAAAAAATAGCAGTGTGAACTTAACACCATGCGTTGTCTATATAATTCTTACCGTATTGGTGTTAAATAACATCAGCATAGTGTGAATTTAATACCGTAGATTTTTAAATCTACACATCCATGATGTTAAATCCACACCATGTTAATGTTGATATAAATATCAGAGGTTTTTAATCCTTACTATATAGATGTTAATTAAAGAATAGATATATATAGGCACTGCTGGGTGTTAAATATACATTAAGGGTATTAAATTGACACCGACATTTTTTAGAGTTTTTAGACATTTTACGCTTCATAGCGTAATATATATCTTTTGCCTGATGAATTTGTTCCGTAAGTAGTGCTATCGTAGCATCCCAATTGATCACCAAATCTGATCATCGAAATCTTTCCCGTGAGGCATCGGAATTCAGAAACTGGAAATGCTCTGACACGGCCACGTCACGTCGAACACGCGTGCGTATATTATGCGCGCACGAAAATAGCACATCCAATCGCTCGACGCGAATCACTCGACTCGATATTTATCAAGCACTACAGGTTACCCAATCGGATTTAATGCTTTACAGTTTAAATGTATCTTTAATGAGTCACTATAAGTCTTTCTCGCCTCTTCCTCTAGACCACCGTCAATTTAACCCTTTTATCTGTCTCACATAAAAATATATCTCCAGATACATCTGTCTTCCAGAAAAATAAATTACTTACTTTTCTCCCCTTACTATTCTCTTATAATTTTCTAAAGATGGATCAGCCTAGCACCTGAAAAAGTTTGCGGCATGATCGTTCAGAGGTCTATATAAAGCGTCGAGAAACATCGGACAGAATGAAATACGATAAAACTCTTATCCGCCACTACCGGCCACGCTCACTCTTTCTCTTTCGAACGTTCTTCGTCTCTTCTCGCTTTTTGAACGAAGATAAGTGAAGTGCTGGGCGCTATTTCGACGCGAAATCGAACCAGCACGGTGGAGTCGCGGCGGAATCTCCTATCATGAATGGACCGGATGTCGAAACGTTTATCGCAAACGAACGCAGTTTATGTACACCGTACTGAAATGTGCATCATGCTTGGCTGGTAAACGTTCCGAAAAAGAGTAAAAATAATTGAAAGATTTAATTAATTAAATTAATTTACAAAATAAAATTAATTAATTTTTTTAATATATATAGTCTCTTTTTAAAGAAAAAGTGAACACCTTTTTAGCAAATAATTATGTTAATTTACCCCATCCTGTGGGGAGTAAAATGATTCAGTGTTTCAGATTAATCTTTTAAAAGAATACCATCAAATTACGTCAATTAACTCCCCCTCCCCCATATTTTAATAAATTAATTTATTAAAATATGAGAGTTTTAACGAATCGTTTTTATATCCAAATTTTTTAATGCAATACGATTAATTTATTGTCAAGCACATTACCATTGAATTTACTTTATTCGTTATTATATTACATCTGTTTTATTGAGGAAATCTTTAAGGATAAAATTACTCCCTTTGAAGATTTCTAAACATATGAACACGTGGCTTGTAATGTGTGGACGAAGATATCATGTCGAGTTCAAAAATTGTTAATTATTTAAAGTGCTTTGTTATTCAGTGTTTCTTGGACGAGCGGAAATTTTATAGAAATTATGTATATATAATTTCTATATATACAGTGAGTGCAAAAAGTATTCGTATAGAGAAAATATTTTTTTTAAAAACTATTTTTTTCACTTTTTATTTTTAAAAAGTAAATATTATCTAGCGAGAAATGAGTCATCGAATTGATGTCGAATTGATACGATGATTTCAACAATAATTCGACGTTTAATTGACGATCATTTCTTGCTAGATAATTAATAATTTATTTATAAAGAATAAAATAGACTGTTCCTTAAAATTATATATACCAAAAAGATGTGTATTAATTATAGAAAATATATGAAAAATAAGTAAATTAAAAATTCTATATTTGGATGCTCAAAAAATATTCGTACAGTCGAGAAATTTAGCTTCTAAAATTAGGAATTCATGCGGAGCATTTTCGTTTGTTTATGTTAGAACAGAATGTATTCATTGTATTCATAAAATTGCTAATTAATATTTATTTTTTACAAATAAAACCTTTTCTTATAAAAAATTTCCTTGCACGAATACTTTTTGCGCGCGCGCGCGCGCGCGCGTGTGTGTGTGTGTGTGTGTGTGTGTGTGTGTGTGTGTAAATGTATTTGAATGGCTCTTCCGGAGAGAAGATTTTTAAAGATTAATATTTTGGTCGCTCCGCTGTCAATACGACGCAAAACAAGAAGGGGGGAGGGGAGGGGAGAGGGAGGAAGGAAGGTGTAGCACGTGTATGCACATCGCGTGGAAGAGGGCGAGTCCACGTAAACACGACGAGGGTTTCCACCTATCCTGAGGCGCGCGGGCGCGCCCAACTTTTCCGCGAAGGCGCCGGTTGGTTCACCTCCTGGTTTGAACCTCTCCGCCGCGGGTCAAGGTCAACCACAGTCTTCCCGCCCGCTGCTTCTACCGGTGTCGTGTGCAAAGCACGACTCTTCTATGTTGAAATAAAATCTACTCCTGCCGCCCCATTCGCGCATACTGCTCGCAGTCATCACGACATTGCAGCGCTTTGATTCCTTTCGTGTCCTCACTCGAGATCCCATTATTACTAGGGCAGATGTCTCCCATTTAATTGCAGCCTACACATTTATTTCACCTCTTCCTCTATCAACCCCTGGTCGAATATCTCCGATGCATTTTCCGTCATGAATTTCCTCTTGTCATTTCACATCACCTAGTCAATATTTACTACCTGCCTGAAGTAATTTATTCATTTTCATTCATGATCATATTTACGTAACATGCGTAGTAATTAAATTAATCTGAATCTATATATTAATAATTTAATTTTAATAATGTAATTTGTAATTGATAGGAATAAAATTGCAAGAAAAGATAAAAATATTTATTTAAATACTTAAGCATTTTTTAATATTTAACAAATTTTGCTGTCAATGACAAATTTTTAAATAAATTTAAATATCGTTTTGAACAAGAGTTTGGATTGGCTCGGTTTTGTATTTTTCAAAAAATTCTTGTAATAAAAATAAAAGATAAGGTCAATCGTTGAATGCGTAGATTATGTACTCTGTTGTGTACTCCCACGCACGCACACACACTTTCGCACATGTTTTCGCTTCTTTTGCCGTTCACAAAATGCGACACGTGAATCGGGATGCAAATATCAGCATATCAGCAACCGTATCGATAGTCGTTTGAAATACCATGTTATTTCGACATTTCAACAAGTTTGAATTGCCCCGGTTTTATACTTTCCGAAAAACTCTTGCAATATGCTCGGCGCGTAATTCCTACAATTTCCCCGATTCTATTCAAAATTGACGAAATACATACATTGACGCGATGTTCGCGTTTATCATTTAATTGCATCTCTTTACACTATGCCCAGTAAATTGTATAATCATTACGCAACGATGATAATATCTTTCATCTTGTAATTATACATCTCGAATGAGTGATTGTTGTTACAGCCGTAATTCCAGTTCGCTGTAATTAATTTAAAATTAACACAATTACGAAGCGGATGCCACTCGTCGCTGCACAAGTCGTGCCACTCGATTATTTATTGGAATAAAAAATATCTCTCTTTAAATCACATGGACAAGAACAAGGATAATGCGTCTTTAAGTCACGATCATTCTACCAGTCTTTAACCGCGAATTAACACACGCTTTCTTAACGGCATCTTTGAAAAATATATGAGATGTCTCGAGGTATGTGCACGGCGGAATTGTCTTCCAGTTGATGAATGTCACCTTGTTGATGCCATAAAGGAGAACAAATGTTGAGATTTATTGGCGTCGAGAGGATCAACGCGCGCGCAATTATTGTCCTTTAATTAAAGGAAAAATCCCAGAGCTAAAGGATATTTGTAGAAGCAGAAGTATCACGTTTCAGTACACGGGCGCTAAGCAAAGATAAGCAAGGTCACAGATATTTGACTTTATTTTCTTTACCGAGCCGCATCATATCGCTTTTTTTTCTCGGAAGCTGTGTCATATAAGAAAACACGCGTAGCGTCATTGAATCTCAGTGAGATTTTCAAACTGAATGTCTCATGGGTATACAAATTTCGCAGTCCCACATTTTGTTTCCATGTACGATACATCATTCGCACGATTTCACTAAAAGACGTCCTATGAATATGAATAACCGAAAGTAACGAATGATTCATCAAGTGATGAAGATCAGAAAGATGGAATGATCTTACTATTACGTTTTCATTGTTTCAATGTACTGTTAGAAATGTTTGTGAATTTATAATACCTTTACAATAAAAATGTGACACCGGTGATACAATAAAAATTTACAAACCAGTAAATTTACAAACCTAACTACTATATAACGTTTTGCTGTAATTTTACAATATTTATAAATTTACAATAGAAATTTGTTGTGAATTTACGAAACTGGCGTGCATATTAGAGATTTGAATATACTTTACCACAAAATATTATTGTAATTTCACAATATAACTGTTTAAAGTTATAGCACATTTTCGTGGCATATTTTGGATAAAAACACTTTTGGAAGTTTAAAACAGAAATTTCTTGCAATGCACAGGTGGACTACTAGCTAGCATTACTAAGAAAATAATTTATATAGACTAATTTTCTTTCTACAGACCATTCTCTCTTATTTCAAGACTATCTTAACTAAATAATGACTTAAGATCAGAATTAGGTAGTAACTAGTTAAAACATTAAAAGTTAAAAAACTTACTAACTTTTTAACTTAATTAATTGTAAATGCATTAAATTTTAATTTAACTAAGTTACTTTTAAACATTAACTTTTTAACTTTTTTTTAAGTTAAACAATTTTTTTATCTCTTTTAAATATCTTAGAAAAATAATAAGATATAATAAAACTAAGGGCATATATTCGTAATCTGTTCATATTTTAAGATCATCTTAAGTAATTTCTTAAGATGTTAATACAGCTTTTTGATTGATTTATGCGGTTATGCCTTATACCATGAGCCTTAGTTCAGATCTATAATAGATGTTTTAAGCCTTAAATCATAAAAATTGATCAATAGTCAAATATTTTTCTCGCATTCGATTCTAATTGACCAATTTCTTATGGCTTAAGATTTATTAAAAAGTAATCACTGATCTTGTATCTTCTCTATGCGCTGGCTATTTTTTTAAAGTTATATAACTTATATAGTTATATCGTTATGTGTTATATACTTATATCACATATGAATAAAAAAATTAAAAATTTAATTTAGTTAATAATCTATATTGTAGTTATTTAACCTCATTTTAAGAAAAATTAGGACATTGTGATCTAAAAAATAATTTTTTTCAAAATTAACTTTTTTTTTAACTTAAATTAATTCAATATTGACTTAACTTATATTAAGTTAACTTTTTATTCTTTTAACTTTTAACTTAACTTTATTAATTTTGTAAAGCCATTAACTTTATTCAATTAAAAAAAAACATTAACTTACTCAACCCTGCTTAAGATGCTAAAAAAAATACTGCTCTGTGATTGGCTTATGACATCTCAAAACCGTACTGAGAAAAATGTTTAATTGAAAATGAACAAACTAGAAGATTATATCAATTACAATTTCGGTTATCTCAATTAGAATTCTCATAGATTTAACCAAAAAATTCTGATTCGTCCATTTTTAACCAAAATTTCAAACATTCTTTTCAATATACTTAAGACAATCTTAAATGTAAGAATTAATAAAGAATAAATACTAGCCATAGATACATTTTTATTTCCTTTTCTTCGCGTAATTTATA
>Ga0157363_1003997_pt1 | contig 13500 bp, 10 predicted proteins | sample AttsexASBM1_FD_111477 | JGI IMG/M metagenome (GOLD analysis project Ga0157363, IMG submission 111477) | Fungus gardens microbial communities from leaf cutter ant in Ribeirão Preto, State of São Paulo, Brazil - Atta sexdens ASBM1 | ecosystem: Host-associated > Fungi > Mycelium > Unclassified ...
AGCGCTTCATCCTGATCCTTGGCTGGCGCCTGGTCGAGGAACCTGGCGACGAATTCGGTGGCGTACCGGTAAAAGGGTTCTTCTACTTTCGTGTAGATCGGTTCAACGTCGTATCCCTCCGGTGGATGGCTCAACCACTCCAGCAGAATGCTGCGCACCACGCGCTGAATGCCGCTCTTGCCGTCGTGTCGGCACAGTTGCGAGATGTCGACCAATAGCCGTGGCTTGCCCGTAGGCCCCTGCAGGGAATAGTCGATGGCCTTGGATACTTGCGTGAGATCCACGGCCCCATTGGCCAGATGCCCGGTGGCCACCAACGAATCGAGCAACGTTTGCAGACGGTCGGTCGCCGGCTGTATGTCGACACGCTGTGCATCACGCCGTGCCACTGCCTCTTCGAACGCTTTCACGGCAATCTGGCCTGTCCGATCCCAGGAGAACAGCTTGGCACGCTGCAGGCCGTGGACCGTCAGCGCTGCACGGAACTCATCGTCCGTCAGCGCCTGCTTCATCTTGGCAGCGATCGCATCGACGCTCATGGGATCGAATGTGGCTTCTTCCCAGCCAATGACCTCCGGAACGCTCGAGGTGTTGGCGCCGATCACCGGCGCGCCGCACTTCATGGCCTCCAGTGGCGGCAGACCGAAGCCCTCGTGCCAGGACGGGAATACGTACAGTTGGCACAGGTTGTACAGCGCCACCAACTCCTCGTCGGTGATGAACCCGGTAAATACCAGGTCAGTATCGTTGAGCCCTTCATTCCGGGCTTCTGCGCTGTAGCGCTCGATCACGTGCTCGGACAGCTTGCCGGCAAACACCAGTTGGATATCCGGCAGGTCGCGCTTGATCTGACTGAACGCCTGGATCAGTCGCGTCAGGTTCTTGCGCTCGTCGGCACCGCCGGAATACATCACGAAGGCATCGCGCAGGTTGAACTTGGCGACCAGCGCATCACGTTCTTCGCTTCCGAGTGGGACGGGATGGAAAATCTCGTCTGCAGCACTCGATACGTTGACGACGGTGGCTTCATCCAGCGAAAGCAGCGACAACGCTTCTTCGCGGGCTGCTTCGGAGATCGGCAGCAGCAGGTCGTAGTGCTTGAAGGCCTCGACCTTGTTCATGTAGTAGGTCTTGAAGCCAGCATGCGTCAGGTACTGATTGGGGCTGACGAGCGGAATCAAGTCATAGAGCGTGGCACTGACCAGCGCTCCGTTGGCAAGCAGCGGGTCGCCGATCACGGCATCGTCGACGAACCCTTCCAATGGGCTCGTGATGTGAATCACATCCGGTTGCAGCTCATCGATGCAGGCTTGGCGTATGCGCTGGGCGATGTCGCTGCGTGGAATGTTTTCAGCATGGATATTGGCGACGGGCTTTTCGGCGTACCAGACGCGGATGTGGCTCTGGGGCATCAAGCCGGCAAAGGCGGCACGGATATTCTTGATGCTTTCTGGAAGCATGCCGTTGAGCACCAGATACACTTCATGGCCAGCGCTGTTGCGCACGATGCCTTGAGCGAGCGAAATGCTGTAACGGCCAATGCCTCTAAAGCGGCTCTCGGTCTGAGCGCCTTGCATGTCAATCACGATACGCATTAGTTCTGGCTCTTCTTGATAGCGGCTTGGAGCGCCTGCTCAATGGCGCGGCCTCTGACGGTGAGGGGTGCCTGGTCGATCGTCGGCGACATGGGCGCAACGTCGCCATTGGCCATCGGAACAGGCTGAAGCACCTGGTTGCTTCGATAAAGGTTGTAGAGCTTTTCTGTCAGACGTGGGCAACGGCTCAGGAGCGCCATGACCTTGCGATCCAGCACTGGACGACGGGCCAGCCACAGACGGGCATGGGGCAAGCTGCGACCGATCACAGAGCGCGCGGTCTGTTTTGGCGTACGCGCTACCCGACCCAGCACACGCAGCGGGCCCGTGACGCGCCAGGAGGTACTCTTGTGCAGCGCCTGCGCATATTGCTCATGCTGGTTCGCCCGCAGGTACCAGGTATGGGCATTGTTCAGCGACTGGTCGAGATCGGCCTGCAGACTGGCAGTCTGTGCCGAAAGACTTGCCGCCTGTTCTGCAAGACTCGCGGCCTGTGTCGCAAGCTCGACATTCTGTTGCTGCATGAGCTCGGCCTGCTGACGCAGTGCCTCCATGTCGAGGGCATGGCGCTCCTGGATCATGCGCAGCTGCTCGGTCTGCTGACGATGGATGCTGTCCAGCGCCTCGCTGAACTGTTCGCGAGTCATGAGCTGGGTACGGGCCGTGGCCACTTCGTTTTCAAGACCTGCCAATCGGTGCTCCAGTGCATGGTCATAGCGCGCGGCCAGTTGATCCAGCGCCATCCCGTAGGCGGCGTCGAACGTCTCGTCGAAGCCGCTGAGGGACGCGGGCTCGGCACGCTTCTGCGCGACCACGGCATAGTCGGGGCTGGTGCCGGTGATCACGTCGAGCACACCCAGGCGTCGGCTCTGGTCGTGCAGTTCGGCAGGCTCTTGCAGGCGTACGATCTTCGCCCGCTCGAACCCGCTGTACTCGGCCAGGAACGACAGCAACAGGCTGGGCAATGGCCGTTCGTGGGTCGGGTCCAGGTAGAAGCTGTTGGTGCCGACGACCAGGCTTTCGGCGTTGGGTGTCTCGAGAATCAGCAGGCCGGCCGGACGCAGCACACGCAAGGCCTCGGCCACCAGCTCCTGCAATACCGGGAACGGTACGTGTTCGGCGATGTGGAAACCGGTGACCGCCACCAGGCTGGCGTCGGGCAGCTCGCGCAGGGCGCTGAGCGCGTCGATGTTGCGTGCTGGCAAGCCCAGCGCGCGGCAGGCCTCGAGCATGCCTTCGTCGAGATCGACGCCCGTGGGCGCATAGCCTTCACGGGTCAGCAGCTCGAGCCACTCCCCTCGCCCACAGCCCAGGTCGAGTACCGGGTAATCGGTGTACAGCGCCTTGAGCGGTGCGAGAAACGGCAGGTACGCTTCGAGACGTTGGCTGATCAGTTCCCGGGAACCGCGATAGCGATCCTCGAAACCTCTGTAGAAACCATCATCCATCATTTGCACTCCACGGTCGGAGGGATCCACGCCAGGCCCACGAAGGTCTGCTCCGACATGTTCACGATGTTGAAGAGCAGCGCCAGATCGCGCCACTCGTAATTGTTGGCGATGTGGTTGTCGCTTGCGTGCAGCGCCACGGCGACCGAATACGAGCCCACCCCCAGGTTGGCCGGAAAGCGGAACCGGTAGGACAGCTGCTCGCCGCCCTCGAGGTCGCTGCGACTGCACTTGAGGTGGTGGGTGTTGGTGCCGAACACATCCTGGCCCAGCCGGTCCTTGATGACATAGCCTACTACCAGCTCTGGCAGAGGCGCATTGACGCGGACATCGATGGCCAGACAGACATCTTCGCCCACGGCCACGTACTCCACGGGCGCATCGTCCTTGTTGTACAGCGCGATACGCTCGAGGCTGGCGTGGCCATTTCCGGAACGTGTCTGCACACCACCGTCGGCCAGCGTCGTCACTTCGACGGTGGCGTTTTCCTTCTGGGCGAGGATGGCATTGTAATAGTCCATGACCTCTTCTGGCGCACCGTCACGAATCACGGTGCCGCCATCGATCAGGATCGCACGGTTGCACAAGGCCTGGATGGAGCTTCGATCGTGGGAGACGATCAGCAGCGTCGTGCCCGCCTTCTGGAATTCCTTGATGCGCCCGAAGCTCTTGTGCTGGAAATAGCTGTCGCCCACCGACAATGCTTCGTCGATGATCAAAATTTCCGGGCGGAACGCCGTGGCCACCGAAAAGGCCACACGCATCTGCATGCCGCTCGAATACGTCCGTACCGCTTGATCGAAGTATTCGCCGATCTCGGCGAACGCTTCGATATCGTCGATCACGCCATCGATCTGCTCGGTGTTGAACCCCATCAGGCCAGCGGCGTGGTAGACGTTCTGACGCCCGGTAAGCTCGCCATTGAAGCCCATGCCGAGCTCGAGGATCGCGGCAATGCGCCCATTGACCTGTACCGTGCCTTCGGTGGGCTGCAAGGTGCCGGTGATCATCTTCAGCAACGTGGATTTGCCGGCGCCGTTCTGGCCGACCAGGCCGATGGCTTCGCCGGCCTCGATGTCGAAGCTGATGTGTTTGAGGACCCAGTGCTCCTGGCTCGGTTTGACCGGCAGGTAGAACCAGCGCGCGATACGCTGCCACTCGGAACGGTAGGTGCGGTAGGCCTTGCCGACATTGTTGACGCGAAGAAGGCTCATAGCGAATCCACCATTTCGGCCGAGGCCCGACGGAACAGGAACAGGCCGACCAGCATCAGGCCGACGGCGATCAGAAACACCGTGCCGATCTGCTGCAGGTCGGGTGCTGCCTTGTACACCATGACGTTGTGGTAGGCGTTGACGATGGGGTACATCGGGTTGAGGCCGATGGTGCCCTTCAGGTATTCAGGAATGATGTTCACCGAGTAGACGATCGGCGTGAACCAGAACCAGACCTGCATGATGATCGGTATCACCTGCCCGATGTCGCGCAGGAACACGTTCAGTACGCCGATCACCAGCCCGATCCCGATGCCCAGGGCGACGATCACGAGCGTCAGCGGCAATAGCCAGAACATCTGCACATTGGGCGAATGCCCCAGCGCCGCGAAGATGACCAGCACCGCCAGGAACAGCAGCACGTTGTTCAACAGGCACGAGCCGACCACGATCACCGGAAGGGCTATGCGCGGGAAGCGCATTTTCTTCATCAGGTTGCCTTGATCGATGAAGATCGTCAGGCAACGGCCAACGATCTCGGCAAACAGGTTCCAGGCCAGGATGCCCGCGATCAGGTAAAGCGCATAGGCGTACTTGTTCTCGATGCCCGGCAGACGCGCGCCCAGCACGTTGGACAGTACCAGCGCGTAGATCGCAACCTGGGCCAAGGGGTGGATGATCATCCACAGGCCGCCGAGCTTGCTGCGCGCGAACCGTGAGATGAACTCGTTCTTGATGGAGGTGAGAATGAAGCCCCGGTAGTCCCAGACGCCTCGGATCATGCCAAACATAGTTATCCTTGAATCAGACGTTCGATTTCAGCGACACGCTGGGCCACCAGGGCCTCGTCACTTCGGCTTTCGACGTTCAGGCGCAGCAGCGGCTCGGTGTTGGAACCACGCAGGCTGAAGCGCCAATCGGCGAAGGCCACGCTGATGCCATCGGTGCGGTCGACCTCAGGGGCCTGCGGCAGATAGAAGGCCAGGACCCTTTCCACCGATGCCTTGACGTCGTCGACCTGGTAGTTGATCTCGCCACTGCACGGGAACGCCGCAATGCGTTCGTCCACCAGCTGGGCCAGGGTCTTGCCGCTGACGCTCATCAGTTCGGCCACCAGCAGCCACGGGATGTTGCCGCTGTCACAGTAGGCAAAATCACGGAAGTAGTGGTGAGCGCTCATTTCGCCGCCATAGACCGCATCTTCGGCGCGCATGCGTTCCTTGATGAAGGCATGGCCGGTCTTGCTCTGGATGGCCTGGCCGCCGGCGGCCTGCACCTGCTCGATGGTGTTCCAGGTCAGGCGCGGGTCGTGGATGATCTTGCTGCCGGGGTGCTTGCGCAGCAGCATTTCGGCGAGCAGGCCCACCAGGTAGTAGCCCTCGATGAAGCGGCCCTGGCCGTCGAAAAAGAAGCAGCGGTCGAAGTCACCGTCCCAGGCCAGGCCCAGGTCGGCCTGGCGCTCGAGCACGGCGTTGCGGGTCAGTTCGCGATTTTCCGGCAGCAGCGGGTTGGGCACGCCGTTGGGGAATTCGCCATCCGGTTCGCCGTTGATGACGTCGATGTGCAACGGCAGGCGCGCCTTGAGCAGCTCGATCACCGGGCCCACGGCACCGTTGCCGGGGTCGGCCAGGACCTTGAGCGGCTTGAGCGCCGAGACGTCGACGTAGGTCAGCAGGTGGTCGATGTAGGCCGTCTTGTCGAAGGCCTCCTGCACCTGGCCGGGGGTGGCAGCCAGCTCGCCCAGACGGCCAGCCTCGACACGATCGCGAATGGCGAACAGCCCCGAATCACCGCTGATCGGCTTGGAGTGCTCGCGCACCAGCTTCATGCCGTTGTAGCCCTTGGGGTTGTGGCTGGCGGTGATCATGATGCCGCCATCGGCCTGCAGGTGGCTGGTGGCGAAATAGACTTCCTCGGTGCCGCACAGGCCGATGTCCAGCACGTCGGCACCCGCCTCGGTCAGGCCACGGGTCAGAGCCTGGGCCAGCATGGGGCTTTCCAGACGCATGTCACGGCCAACCACATAGCGCTTGCCGCCCAGTTCGGCGACCAGCGCACGGCCGATTCGGTAGGCGACGTCCTCGTTGAGGTCGGCGGGTACTTGCCCACGGATGTCGTAGGCCTTGAAACAACGGGTCTGGATAGATGGGTACATGGTTCTCACTTTGACGAGCCGTCCGCAGACGGCGATCGATATGTACGCAGGCCACTCATGGGCAGCCGATGGCAAACGGCCCATGGTACTCGGAAGGAGCACCACGGGCCGCGCAGGGAATGCCAGGGATCAACCGGTGCAGCGACCGTACTTGTCCTCGAAGCGGACGATGTCGTCTTCGCCGAGGTAGTCGCCGCTCTGCACTTCGATCAGGACCAGGTCGATGACGCCCGGGTTTTCCAGTCGGTGCGTATGGCCTGCACGAATGAAGGTGGATTCATTGGTGTGCAGCATCATTTCCTTGTCGTCGTTGACCACCACAGCGGTACCGCTGACCACGATCCAGTGCTCGCTGCGGTGATGGTGCATCTGCAGCGACAGCGACGCCTTGGGCTTGACGACGATGCGCTTGATCTTGAAGCGCTCGCCGTTCTCCAGGGTGGTGTAGGTGCCCCACGGACGGTGCACGGTGCGGTGCAGCTGGTGCACGGTGTGGCCTTTGCTCTTGAGCTGGCCGACGATGTGTTTGACGTCCTGGGCGTGGTCCTTGTGGGCAATCATCACCGCGTCAGGGGTGTCGATCACCAGCAGGTCCTCGACGCCGACCAGGGCGGTGAGACGGTCTTCGCTGTTGACGTAGTTGTTACGCGAGGCATGCGCCAGCACTTCACCTTCGAAGCGATTGCCGTCGGCATCCGCCGGGGTGAGTTCGCTGACCGCGTTCCACGAGCCGATGTCGCTCCAGCCGATGTCGCACGGGACGGTGGCGACGCGCTCGGAGCGCTCCATCAAGGCGTAGTCGATGGAAATGTCCGGGACCTGGGCAAAGCTGTCGGGGTCGATGCTCAGGCAGCTGTAGCTCTTGCCTTCGGCCAGGCGCGACTGGCGCTTGGCGTGGGCAGCGGCCTGCAGCACGTCGGGGGAGTGCTTTTCGAACTCTTCCAGCACCGTGCCGACACGGAAGCAGAACATGCCGGAGTTCCAGAAGTAGTTGCCGGCGGCCACATAGGACTCGGCCACTTGCAGGGTCGGCTTCTCGACGAACCGCGCAACCTTCAGGCCATGCTGAAGCTCCCCAGCCTGACCAGCCTCGATGTAGCCGAAGCCAGTCTCAGGGTACTGGGGCTTGATGCCGAAGGTCACCAGCCAGCCTTGGCTGGACAACTCGACGGCCTTGCTCACGGCCTCGGCGAAAGCCTCTTCGTTCTGGATCAGGTGGTCGGCTGCCAGCACCAGCATGTGCGCATCGTCGCCATGGCTGTCGCGCAGCTGCAGGGCTGCCAATGCGACGGCTGCGGCGGTGTTGCGGCCGAAGGGTTCAAGAATGAAGGCCTGGGCTAGACCATTCTGTTGAACCGCACGGTATTCGTCTTCGGTCTTGAACAGCAGCTCCCGGTTGGTCACGGTGAGCACTTCCGAGACACCCGCCAGGTTCGAAGCGCGCAGGAAAGTCTTTTGAATCAGGTTCTGGCCATCGGGCAAGGTCATGAATGGTTTGGGATGAGCCTCGCGGGACACGGGCCACAGCCGGCTGCCGACGCCGCCTGACAAAATTACGGGTATCAAGTCCATATCATATATCCTGCTGGCCATTCGCATGGCACGTAGACGAAACGCAAAGTACCTCAGCAACGATATGCCACTTCGCATCTTTAACGGTCAAATTCCTTGCTGATCCAGCTGCTTGCTTCAACGGTGCGTGAAGGCAGGCTAACCCCCGAATTCAAGCGCTCAAGAATATCAGAGAACATTCCATGAGGCTCGTCCGCAGGCGCAGTACTGGGCGATCCATTGTCGCCCCCTTGGACAACAATGAGATTCATTCGATCTGTACGGGCAAGGCTTTTTTTGCATAGGCCTCTCGCAGACGCTCTGCCAGGGCCTGACGGGCAGGCGCTTCCCCATGCACCAGCCGGATACGTGAAGGCCATCGCTGCATGCCCGTCACGAACTCGACCAACCCCGCCTGATCCGCATGGGCCGAATACCCCGGCACGCTGAACACCTTGGCGCGCACGTCGTACAACTGCCCATCCAGGTCGATGCTGACGAACCCCGCCGCGCCGGCACTCGCCTGAATCACGGCACCTGGCGTCCCTGGCACCTGATGCCCGACGAACACGACCTCATGGCGCGGATCGCCCAGCATCGCTTTGAGGTACGCGACGATGCGTCCGCCAGAGCACATGCCGTTGCCGGCGATGACGATGGCCGGCTTGCCCGTGCTCTTGAGGTAATTCACCACCCGGGCGTGGTCGGCATGGCGGTCGATGGAAATCAATTGCCCGAACCCTAGCGGCGCGCGCCCTTCGCGCAAGCGCTGGCTGGCGTCGTCGTTCCAATGCTCATGCAGCTCGCGGTAGACCTGAGTAATGCGCTGAGCCAGTGGCGAGTCGAGGATGACCGGCAGTTGCGACCAATCCAGTCTGGACAACGGATCGTCGGACGCACCGCCTTGGCTCGACGCACACAGGGCCTTGCGGTGCAGGATGGCTTCCAGATCGAACAGCACTTCCTGCGTGCGCCCCAGGCTGAATGCCGGAATCAGCACCGCCCCCTGGTCGGCGAGCGCGCGCTCCACCACCGCCTCGAGCGCCTGCTGCCGATCGCCGGCGGCGTGCAGGCGGTCGCCATAGGTGCTTTCGAGCACCAGCAGGTCGGCGTGCTCAGGCGGCTCGACCGCCCGCAGCAGGCCACGGGACGGCGCGCCCAGGTCGCCCGAGAACACCACCCGGGTATGCCGGTCGGTCGCGTGGTGATGGACATCGCATTCGACGTAGGCAGACCCGAGCACGTGTCCGGCGCGCTGCAGGCGCACGCGACAGGTCAGGCCCTGGCGCTCGACCAGCGTGTGCCATTGCGCGAAGGGCAACGGGCGAACGCGAGCTTGGACGAACGCCAGGTAGCGCGCCACGTCGGCAGGCTCGCTGCTGATGGTCAGCTTGTAGGCGTCTTCGAGTACCAGCGGCAACAGCTTGGCCGAGGGCTCGCTGCAGAAGATGGGCCCACGGTAACCGGCCGCGAACAACGCCGGCAGTCGGCCGACATGGTCCAGGTGCACATGGGTGACGATGAGCGCTTCGAGGGTATCGAGGGCGACAGTGAGCGAGGCAGACCCGGGTGTCGCGTCGGCGCCCTGCTCCAGGCCACAGTCGATCAGCACACTGGAATGGGCATCGAGATGCAGTTGATGGCACGAGCCCGTGACGGTCTGGGCGCCACCGTGATGAGTAAGGCTGGGATAGGGCATGGATACGCGCTCTGTAGCGGCAGGGCGCGGTATTACGGCAGAGCCTGAACGCCGGGAAAATCAGATCTCAGCGTTCATTGCGTAGGAATTTTCTTAGCGTTCGGCCAAGGCCGCTTCACGGGCCTTGAGACGGATGCGGCGGCGTGACCGCAACACGGCATAGCTGCCCAGAACAGGCCCGACGGCCAGGCCCACGATCAACGCTGCGAGTACCGGCAAGGCCACCGGCATGGCGGGCGCTGCCCACCCGAACAGGACCAGGGACACGTCCTGCTGATTTTCCAACACGAAGAACAGGACCACGGCGGCCAACAGCAGTACCAGCAGCGCCACCAGGGCACGTTTGAGATTACGCATCAGACAGTTCCTTGGGGCACGTCAGGCCTGGGCCTCGTGCTCGTCTTCGTTGACCCGGTCGCGCAGTTCCTTGCCGGGCTTGAAGTGCGGCACGAACTTGCCATCCAGGCTGACCGACTGGCCAGTCTTGGGGTTACGCCCCACACGGGGGGCACGATAATGGAGAGAAAAGCTGCCGAAGCCCCGGATCTCGATACGATCGCCCGTGGCCAAGCACTGTGACATCTGTTCAAGCATGGTCTTGATGGCCAGCTCCACGTCCTTGGGGGACAGCAGACCCTGGTGGTTGACAATCCGATCGATCAGCTCCGACTTCGTCATGTTTTTCCCTTCGTTATCAAGCAGCTAGATCATTGCTCAATTGGTTGTAGCACGTCGCGCTGGATTTGAACAGGGTGATGCTTGACTTCGGGGAAAAATCGAGTTTGAGCAGATTTCAGGATCGGGTCAGGTGCCCGCTTGCGTCAGACCATACCGGCTTCACCATCGCGCCTGGGTCGGGCTTTGTAGATGGCCCATGGTGATAATTGCGGACGAAAAAAAGGGCGACCGAAGTCGCCCTTTTTTTTCGCAAGCCGAACTTAGTTCTGCTTGGCCATCGCTTCGCGCAGCAGCGCAGCCATGGTGGTGTCGCCAGTGCTTTCCGGAGCGTTGGTTTTCAGGCTCTGGATCGCTTCGCGCTCGTCAGCATCGTCCTTCGACTTGATGGACAGGCTGATGACGCGGCTCTTGCGGTCGACGCTGATGATCTTGGCTTCGATCTCTTCGCCTTCTTTCAGCACGTTGCGGGCGTCTTCGACGCGGTCGCGGCTGATTTCGGAGGCTTTGAGGGTCGCTTCGATGTCGTCGGCCAAGGTAACGATGGCGCCTTTGGCGTCAACTTCCTTGACGATGCCCTTGACGATGGCACCCTTGTCGTTCAGGGACACGAAGTTGGAGAACGGATCGTCTTCCAGCTGCTTGATGCCCAGGGAGATGCGCTCGCGCTCTGGGTCAACCGACAGGATGACGGTTTCCAGCTCGTCGCCCTTCTTGAAGCGACGCACGGCTTCTTCGCCGGTTTCGTTCCAGGAGATGTCGGACAGGTGTACCAGGCCGTCGATGCCGCCTTCCAGACCAATGAAGATACCGAAATCGGTGATCGACTTGATGGTGCCGGAGATGCGGTCGCCCTTGTTGAACTGACCCGAGAACTCTTCCCACGGGTTAGCGCGGCACTGCTTGATGCCCAGGGAGATACGACGACGCTCTTCGTCGATATCCAGGACCATGACTTCCACTTCGTCGCCAACCTGAACGACTTTCGACGGGTGGATGTTCTTGTTGGTCCAGTCCATTTCGGACACGTGCACCAGGCCTTCGACGCCTTCTTCCAGCTCAGCGAAGCAGCCGTAGTCGGTCAGGTTGGTGACGCGTGCGGTGACGCGGGTGCCTTCTGGGTAACGTGCCTTGATAGCAACCCATGGGTCTTCGCCCAGTTGCTTCAGGCCCAGGGAAACACGGTTACGCTCGCGATCGTACTTCAGTACCTTGACGTCGATCTCGTCGCCAACGTTGACGATCTCGGACGGGTGCTTGATACGCTTCCAGGCCATGTCGGTGATGTGCAGCAGGCCGTCCACGCCGCCCAGGTCCACGAAGGCGCCGTAGTCGGTGAGGTTCTTGACGATACCCTTGACCTGCTGGCCTTCCTGCAGCGATTCCAGCAGCGCTTCGCGCTCTGCACTGTTCTCGGCTTCCAGGACGCTGCGACGGGAAACGACAACGTTGTTGCGCTTCTGGTCCAGCTTGATGACCTTGAATTCCAGCTCTTTGCCTTCGAGGTGGGTGGTGTCGCGCACTGGGCGGACATCAACCAGGGAGCCCGGCAGGAACGCACGGATGCCGTTAACGTCGACCGTGAAGCCGCCCTTAACCTTACCGTTGATAACGCCCTTGACGACTTCTTCGGCAGCGAAAGCAGCTTCCAGAACGATCCAGCACTCGGCGCGCTTGGCTTTTTCACGGGACAGCTTGGTTTCGCCAAAGCCGTCTTCGACCGCGTCCAGCGCAACGTGAACTTCGTCACCGACCTTGATGGTCAGCTCGCCAGCTTCGTTGTAGAACTGCTCGAGCGGGATGACGCCCTCGGACTTCAGGCCAGCGTGTACGGTAACCCAGTCGCCGTCGATGTCGACAACGATACCGGTGATGATCGCACCCGGCTGAAGATTGAGGGTTTTCAGGCTTTCTTCAAAGAGTTCTGCAAAGCTTTCGCTCATTTTAATTCCTGTAGATTAGGGCGAGACAGACGCCCATCAGCCACATTCCAGACAATGTGGGTTTCGTTCATGTAAAGGAAGGCCGACAGGACAGTGACTGGAGCCCCTGCCTGCCATTCCTGATGATCAGAGCAGATCGCGCTGGGCGAGCTCGCTTCTGATCCGTTGCAACACCTGCTCGATGGACAACTCGGTCGAGTCCAGCTGGATGGCATCGGCCGCCGGCTTGAGCGGGGCCACTGCACGCTGGGTATCACGCTCATCGCGTGCCTGTATCTCTTCTAGCAGACTCGACAGACTAACAGCTTCGCCCTTCCCCTTCAACTGCAGGAAACGACGACGTGCGCGTTCCTCGGCGCTGGCGGTCAGGAAGACCTTCAGCGGCGCGTCGGGGAACACCACGGTGCCCATGTCCCGACCGTCGGCGATCAGCCCGGGGGGCTCGCGAAACGCGCGCTGACGCTGCAGCAAGGCTTCACGCACCGCCGGCAGCGAGGCGACCAGGGAGGCGCCGGCACCGACCGTTTCGGTACGGATGACGTTGCTGACGTCTTCGCCTTCGAGAATGATCTGCTGGAGTTTACCGGGTTCGGCAGCGATGAACTGCACGTCCAGATGAGCGGCCAGCGCCTTGAGCAGCTCTTCGTTGGTCAGGTCCACGCCGTGGTTGCTGGCGTTGAACGCCAGCAGACGGTACAGCGCGCCGGAATCCAGCAACCGCCAGCCCAGTTCGCGCGCCAGCAGGCCCGCCACGGTGCCCTTGCCCGAGCCGCTCGGCCCGTCGATGGTGATGACCGGTGCCAGGCTGCTCACGACTTGCCCTCTTCTGCCACACGGATGCCGACCTGCGCGCACAAGGCGAGGAAGTTGGGGAACGAGGTCGCGACGTTGGCGCAGTCATGGATGCGGATCGGCGCGCTGGCGCGCAGCGAGGCGACGCTGAAGGCCATGGCGATACGGTGATCACCGTGACCGTGCACTTCGCCGCCGCCGATCTGGCCACCGTCGATGACGATGCCATCGGGCGTCGGCTCGCACTGCACGCCCAGGACCTTGAGGCCGTCGGCCATGACTTGGATGCGGTCGGATTCCTTGACCCGCAGCTCTTCGGCGCCGCGCAGCACGGTACGGCCTTCGGCGCAGGCCGCGGCGACGAACAGCACGGGGAATTCGTCGATCGCCAGGGGCACGAGGTGCTCCGGAATGTCGATGCCCTTCAG
>Ga0157363_1003998_pt1 | contig 13500 bp, 13 predicted proteins | sample AttsexASBM1_FD_111477 | JGI IMG/M metagenome (GOLD analysis project Ga0157363, IMG submission 111477) | Fungus gardens microbial communities from leaf cutter ant in Ribeirão Preto, State of São Paulo, Brazil - Atta sexdens ASBM1 | ecosystem: Host-associated > Fungi > Mycelium > Unclassified ...
GACTTTAGGGTCGGACATATAATGTTGTAGCACGGACCAGGACAGACTAGTATATATAGTGGTAGATAAAGTAGGAGCTCCTTATCGAGTTCTCTTGTATCAACCCGGTATAAGGTTTAGTCTCTTAACCAACTCTAAGGTTTTGAGTCTACAACATTGATGCTTTGAAGTGTGAAGGCTAATAGCCTAGTTTAAAACACACATTAGCAATATTGATAATTTTTCTCAAACACATAGTATCTTTAACAATAAGTTTGAGATGTCATCATAATAGCTTGTCAGGACCAAAAGTCGATGAATTATTACACTTGTTGATAGAACTGATGAATTTTGCTTCAGAAAATAGTAGCCATTTTGTTGGACACTTATTTGAAATTTCATCTAGTAGGCTAATATCGATATAACAGTCTTGAGCCATATTGAAGGTTGAATGCAGAGCTTGCCAAAGTTCTTCGATTTCAAGGCAGGAACAATTGTTATACTTGATAGCTTTAATAGCTGGGAGCTTTCATTTGTTGACCCAGTTCATGAGTTCCTATGAGCTATGACTTTTGTTGGCGATTTCTTGAATTTTCTAGTCAAAGAATAAGAATTTCATTCTTTTAACCATGCTCTTGAACTGTTTCTAATCTTCAATCCTTTTAGAAGACCTATAATTTTTGAGGTCTCTGTTACAGTTAGCATCCTACCAACTCTTGGAATGTTTGGTGATGTTGATGATCTTTGAGTTCTTAGTCCATGTTCTTTCCATAGCATGAGCAAGAGATTGAATGGTATGTTTAAGGGATTCACAATTTGAAATACTGTCTGTGTTAATTGTTCTGATGGCTTTGATTAATTCATCAACAAATTTTTTCTCCTCATTGCTATGTTTGATAATTGTACACTTTTTGGTTTGAGTATGTTTCTCAAAGATTGGAATGGTAACTGTGAGTGGGGTGTGATCGGAAACAAGTCTCCATTCAGGATGAATAGAGTGTTTGTTGAGTTCTTCTAACCTATATCTAAGGAACATCAAGTCGATAATAGAATTTGAATTGCAATTGTTGTCAGAATATCTAGTAGAAATATGGTTAGAGAGAAACAAAAGACCCAAATGCATGGACTCTGTAATATCGATAAGCAAATTGCTATGAATAGAATAATGTGGGTAATTAGGATCCCACAAATTGTCTCTAATATTGAAGTCGCCAGTCATGATAAGAACATTATTGATATTTGCTTCAATATCCTTGAGATACTTTAAAGTTGACTGTGACAAATCTAAATAAAAATTAATCAGGAAGAAAATTAAGTTATTATTGAAAAATAAAACAAGAAAAATGTCTCTGTGATTGAAAATGTCTTTGCATGAAGAAAAACAAAAGGAAGAGAGTCTTATGTTAATATATGTGACAACTCTAGGGGAGTCATTTTCCTTAGAGGAATTCCTAGCTTCTACTAGTTCTTCTCCTTCTTTACTTCTTGAACTTGGTATAGAGCAAAGTGTTGTCCATGATGGTTCTTGAATGAAAATGATATCAAATGAAAATTGAGTTTTTAAGATTGTATTGACAACTGAACTGTTTTTCCAAAAGTTCTGTGAAATAATCTTGATTTCTTTGATAATCATGAAAAGTTACCATTCACAGTTGAATGAATCAATTGTTTTCTACTTTTGCAAAGCTTCTGATATTCTTTCGAGTGCCATTCCCTGTTGAAGTGGTGCCTCTAGAATGGACATGTGTATAAGTCTGCTTGATGGTCCCCTTTGCAATTTAAACACTTAAAAGAGTAGGGGCATGGCTTTCTCTGTTTGATTTCTAGCCTAGGAGGATTAGTCTTGTTGTTAGTCTTACAACACTATGCAAAAGTGATGTTCATTTTATGCAGACTATTGCATTTAATACACTTAGAACCTTGAATTCTACATACACTGGTTAAATGTCCCTATTTCCAACAGTTTTTACATTGAGGAACACCTGGGTTCATGTTAGCACCATGAATTGTAGTGATGTAGCTTCCAATGTTGAAGTATCAATTGATGAGACCTTTGGCTTTGAAACCACTTTGAATGTCTCAAATATTGAGCCATATAATGGCTATATCCAATTTAGGAGAGACTTTGATAACTTTTGGCCTAGATGCAATATATTATGAACTTAAATCCTTAGAGTTGGATAAAAGAACAAACTCTTGTATTAGAGTAAACACAAGAGAACTCAATAGAGAGCTCTTTACAAACTAGTCTACCTTATATACTCCTACCAATGGTCCATGCTAGCTACTGTGCACCCTACCCTAAATAACCATGTGTAGAGCATGAGGCCAATATGTGGTGTCCATGTTGTATGACATTATCTTGTTCTAAAACCTTCTACTTCCTTCTCTTTAGTCTCATGATCAATGTTGTGACCATACCATCAGATGTGACTGATGTGACTGATCACTTCTAATCCTAACCCCAGAGTTCTAAAAATAGAAAAGATGAAAAATAGAAAATAAAATAAAAATGAAAGAAAATAAAAAGAAACAAAGTCTACTTTCTGCGATCTTGACATAATAATAATGTTGTTGAAAATGTGGCTATCCTTGATAATTTTCTTGACCACATTGACTGAAATGGGAGTATCAGAATTTTTGAGAAGGTAAGAAATACCTAGGATCTTGAGGTATGATTTCAATTGAGGCAATCTTGGAGCCTCAACATTGTTTGCTTTAATGTAGCTGACATTCTTGACATATTGCTTAATTGTTTGAAGATCGAGAAGTGCTACTACTTTGTTAGTAGTAATAACTATGTCTGAATTTTCCAAATGTATGAAATCAGCAACGACTTTGGATTTGATGTTCTTTAAAGCCCTGTTGATGTTTGCAATATGAGCACTTGAGTTTTTCATGAACTGCATTTTGTTGTTGATATTCATAGAGATGATAATTTGCTTTCTTAACAGTTCCTTTGTGGTCATGTTGAACTTTGGTTTGGGTTTGTTCTCACCCCTGATGATTTTTTGAATGTTTTCAATTTTTTTGTTTTGTAAGTTAGGGAATGCTTCCTTGATTTTCAAGGTTTCCCTAGTACTGTTAGTGGAGAAAGAAGAAGCCTGAGCATATAATTTTTTTTGGTCTTTTTTCTCAATATTCTTCTTAAAGTATTTGGAAATTTTATCAATCTCCTTGGGTGATTTCACTGGAATAGGAGAAGAAAGTCTGGAAATAAAAGCAGGTTTATTCATATTTGAATATTTACCCTTCTTGGTATTGCTACTCTTATTTATTTTGGGGGTAAATTAAGCTTTTACTTTGTGTCTGAAGGAGTGATTGTTACTGTCAGCAATGAGTTCATTCCACTCTGACTCATACAGTGAAGAAATAAATCCCCAGGCAGCCTTGCCTATACCTTTGAAATCATTAACATCATTGGCTTTACCATTCTCAACCTTTTTGTTAATGATGTATTTTGTCATGCAACAAAGAGATTCTTTGATGTTTTTAGTATCTAACACAAGGTGCTCTATTGAGCCATGAAAAGAGACAGAATAGAAATTACCATCCCAAGTGTCAGACTCTATAGCCTGATTAATGTCATAAGAAAGTTGAGTGTTGACCATGTTTTCAGAAGGACTAGAACTTGGTCCATCAATCAATTTGCCCTTACCCTTACTATGAGGTTGAGATATTCTCTTAAGGGCAAGTATCTCATTGCATACATGTTGGCTATTATTAGCAGAATTCTTATCAGTTGCTAGTCTAACTAAATCTCCTGCCTCTGCTCCCCTTGTATAAAACAGTTGAGGACTATCAATAGGTTCCTGAGATTCAATATCAGGAAGATTATTATTAAGTTCTATACATTGGTGATATAGAATAGACAAAGTGTTTGAAGAGATTGATGAACTCCTTGAGCTTGCTCTACTAGTGAGGGCAGGTCTCCCTCTAATCATGTCTATGTCCATATTGGATGGGATTTGAGTCATAGTTGAGTTTGAAGTAATAGCTGATAAGAAAAGAAAATGCTTATTTGCAACTTCTCTTATGGGCACTACCATACAAGATAGAGGTAAGAGAGAAAGAAGTGACTGTTCTTACTTTTATTTCTCCTATAGGTTCTTCTCTCTGCATTACTCTATTTCTTAATGTCTCAAATATATTTCCTAAGAACCAATGATCTAGTCTCTCTAATCTCTTTGTTTTTGCTTCAATACTCTTTTTATTCTTATAGTTATAAGTATATATCCAAATCCTTCACAATAAAAAAATTTTATTTCTCTGTTTGCTCTCTTCCGATTTATCATTCTTCTCCTTTTATTTTATTTCTTTTATCTTCATACTCTTTCCTCCTCTCTCTCTCCTCTCTCTCATTTTTTCTATTTCCTCCCACTTTTTTTCTATTCTCTCTTTACCATTCTTCTTTCTTTTTTATTTTTTATTTTTTTAAATCAACAATTTATTATATGAGATGTAGTGGTAGACTGTAGTAACTATAATATATCTACTTAAATAACTACAGAAAGAGAAAAGAAAAGAAAAGAGGAAGAAAAGTGTAGGTGATATAAAATAGACTAAGTGAAACCAATATTATGTAATACCTTCATGAAAGAAAAATACTCCTGGGTTGCTCTCAAGAAATGCAATGATATCCTTCAATGAATTCTATTTAAGGTTCCAATGTTTTCTATACTATCAACAATCATATAGGATGTGGTTTCTTAACTCAATTGGATAATCTTCACAAGGACAGATAAATGATTCTCTGGGAAAAACCTAAGTTAATATTCACCAGGGGGAGTGTGGTTTGTAATTGCTCTGGTGACTCAAGCACACAAGAAATTAAAGTGACTGACATGTTTTAGCCAAGAGCTACCTTTTGAGTAGGTGGAACAAATGGGAAGATCATGTCATATGCCAAATAAACCCACCCAGAGGACACATCCCCACAGAGATACCCCTTGTCAACATCTAATCCAAAAAAGCCCACCTTTCACAGTGGCTATTATGACTCAAAGTCTTTAAAGCTGGACAGTAAGGCGAAAACCTTGTATTAGGGTTTAACACAAGAGAACTTGATAGAGAACTCTGTACTGGACTGTCTACCTTATATACTAAATCCTCATGGTCTGTACTACTACTACTCTAGCCTACCCTAAATGACCATGTGTTTGCCTTAAGGTTAACATGTGTTATACATATTGTATGATGTCATCCTTCCAGATCTTTTCTACTTCCTTCTATTGCTACCTCATGACTTGTGCCTGTTACTGTGTCATGTGACTTGTGACAATGTGACAGTGATGTCATGCAAACTCTAACCCCTGTTCCCAGGGTAGAAGATGAAAGAAAGAAAAAAGACAAGAAAGGAAAATAAAGTCCAATGAAAAGTCAAAAGAAACTTGGGTCCAAACTTTGTAGATCTGACAGTGGCCACCTTCCTTGCAACACACCCACATGGCATTGGTGCAACAATCCAGAGATTCCATTTTCCATGATGGAGATACTCCTATCTGACTCGGTCTTCCATAGTGAAGTCATACTTCTGTCAGTGTCTTAACACTGAAACCTCCACTTGGGGTAATAAGGGCTATACTACTGAAACCCTGAGCATCTCCTATAGTATGTACTTATATATAAGACTAGTAATTACACTGTAATTTGCTAGTCTGATAATCGACAAAGATAACTTCTATTGAACTTGATCTCCAGTATTCAAATGGCAACACACTAATCAGTACTCACTTCCATTTTGAACTCTTTTCTTCCATTGGAAATTGCAACCATGTGACAGACAAACAGTACAACATATAAGCTGAAGCCAAGGTTGTTCTACAAGTCTGCACATCTCTGAGTCCATCTTGCAGACTTTCATTCCCAGTATGAACCATGCTTGACAGGTCATTGTCATTATTTAGGTCAAGAAAGTTCTTTCCTTTATAATCCAAAGCTTGGAAATACATTTGCCATAATTACAGGATATTATTGTATTCATGCTTCCTGTTAAATTCCTATGAAAATTTACTGGGGAAAATAGGGCTTGACTTGAGGTGCTTGAACTCTTTGTTGACCACTAGGTAAGAGGGCCATTTTTCACTACTCAGACAATCCCAAAACACAATCATGTTGTTAGAGTTCTTGTTGAAGAATGCTCTAAGATCATTTGTTATGGCTATAGAGTGGCACTATTCTTCTTTCTTCTTTCTCTTTATTAGTTTTTTTAATATTTTTGATTAATTTTTGATTTCTTATTACCTGCTGCATTAATTTCTCATTTATCTAGCCATTTATACTAGCTCTGTCATATTAAAGCTTATTGCTTCCATATTCTACTAACTATTATTCTCCTTTCTTATATTACTAATTGCTAACTATTTCTCTCTATACTAAATTAGGTAAACTCTGGTAAATCAACTTCAAGTTTCTTTGGTAAGCTAAAATCTCTAGACTTCATACTTCTAACTAGATATGATTCCATCTTATGCATCTTCTACTTTAATAAGACAATTTGTTTCTTTTGATGACCACTTCTACTACTTTACTGCTTTACTAACTAATCAAATGCCTGTCTACTATTCCTAAACTAGATATTTCTTGACTAGATAATATTACACTTCTGTATAGACAGATTATAAGAGGATCTACAGCATGAAGCTTCTATTTGAAATATATGTACACTACTAAACACCACCCACATAAGTAATTAGTAACAGCTAGATGCTAGTCTGAGTTTGGTCAATATAATCTACAACTGTTCATATTAAATGACTATCTCCTCTTTATGTCTAAAGTTTAGCTTCTAATCTAAAGTAACTAACAATTGCAATAACCACTAGTCAAGAATAGTAAGAGAGTAAAGAAAAAAATTAGAGAGGGTCCAGTATTAGGCAGTTTTAGAAATAAGTATTGAGTTCTAATGTTATGAACTTAGTCCAAGAGTTTAGATAAAGAATAACTCTTGTATTGAGTAATATAAGAGAAGTTGATGAAGTTTTCATTATGAACTATATTACATTATATACTATAGACCATGATCTGTGCACACATTACAACTAACCTACCCTAAAGTCTATATGCTTTCCATAAGGCCAACATCCCAGAACTATATTATATGACATTATTTGTTCTAGAACCTTGCATAACCTTCTTTGTGTTATGTGATTGTATGATATATGACAGTGACATGCTTCTGTCATGTATGACATCACATCACACTCTGCTGTCTAAGTTCAGATAAGAAAAATAGAGAAGAAACTCAAAATAAAATTAAAAAGAAAAATAAAATAAAAGATAATAGAGAAGAAAAATGTAAATCTAAGTTCATCATTCACAACTCTGATATATTAACCCTTCATCCCAACTCTAAAGGCTTGAGTCATAATACTTAAGAAGTTGATAGCTGCCACTAGAAGATAGATATAGATATTGGGAACTAAGCTCAGGCCCTCATCTAGATGTTACTCATTGTTTAAGTGAGTAGTGCCAGTAAATAGGTTATTCTAGTAGAAACTTCATGCTAATGGTTTATTATGATCAGTCTATGCAGTGAAACAACATTATCTAATAAGAAAGTGTTTAGCTTAAAGATAGTAAACAGGCATTTGATTAGTCATTAGAGCAGTAGGGTAATAGGCATAGTCATTGGAAAGAACAAATTCCCCAAGTCTATCTAGAAATAGTTTAGAGAGAACAAATAGAAAGATAGTCAGTAGTGGGTAGTTAGTGCAAGAAGATCTTAGTTGTCACCATGATGACTACAGAAACATATAATGGAATGATGTTTACATTAGAGACAGAGGAGATGAGGGAGATGTTTAAAAGAGTAAAATTGCAAGGAGAATTGATTGAATTGTTGAAGAAGCAGTTGGCATTAAAGTTGGAATTAGAGAGAAGAAAACAGGAAGAACGGTGGAGGGAAGAAGAAGAAAGAATATGACAAAGAAGTTATGAGGAAGAGGAGGAGAGGAGGAGAGGAGAAGAAGATAATGCAGTCGAAACAAGTATCGTAATGGGAGAGATCAAGGATCAAGACTTTATCATTGTTGATGGCGCGGATCACTGGGTTCATCAGGAGAAGCCTGATCAAGTTGTACAGGCATTGTTGAATTTTTTTGGTTAAGATAGGCATAGAACAATGATAATGGCTGCGTAAACGAGTCTGTGAAATATTCAGGTTGTATCAACAGTTATGTCCAGCTGGGATTTTTATTCGAGCCCAAATTTGTAATTCGACGAATTTCTGACTAACTTCATCTGAGCCCGCGTACCCAGCACCAATTTTCAATATAAATGCATTTTCAAGGCCTTTGAGAAGGTTATTCAGCCCAGACTTCAACATGAGCGGTGGGCAAAAGTGGCGGGACCGTCCTACAGTATCGTTGTCTTATCTCCTACAAATCGCCCTCTCTGGACTGCTTGGGCCTCGCTTTTCTCGTGTCACTCACAGATACCTGTTGATCTTAATTCTGTGAATCTCTGCGGGCTTCCTGTTGTGGATGGTCATGATTCCTCTATCCAAACCTCGTGTTTGTTTTCCCGCAAACTATCAAGGTATGCGTCTTCGATGACTTCGCAAAGATTATCAAGATTTCCGAGAGCATCGATCAAAGCATCAAGAGAAGACAGGCTATCTGTGAATCCATGCCCATCAATTAGCAAGAGAGTAGTTGCGAAATAAATATGACAGACGTACCGTACATTTGAATCCGCACATTGATGACATTCTCCGAAGAATGTGGGACACTAAAGAGGGAATGACATCGTCAGACTTGGAATTTGCAGACACAAAGAAAATTTGTTTTCTGGGAAAAGAACAAGATCGGTCAAGATGCTTTACCTGTAACCACAAAACTCGACCTTTGAGCTAGTTTTTGAGTCAAAAAATTGTCGTGTATCTGGAAACCATCCACATGCTTCTTCATTAACATCCACCCCAGAACATTGCCCATAGTATGCGATTCATCGTGAATCTGATATGTAGCTGCCGAGAGATCCGAAGTAGCACCCTGGAGCTATTTGAAGCTCATTTTGTTGGCGAATCCCCGTAGCGTGACCTTGGGTATTGACTCGGCCATTATAATAAAAGGCGACAAAGATTTTTGGACATGCATATTCAGTTGAATATTTTCCAAGACCAGACATGAGAGCGAGAGAAAGCACCGCATACCGAGTACGGCGGTACAGACGCGAGTAGTCCTTCGCAGACGAGTGGGTTTAGATGTGACGAGAGAACCAGACATGCCTTGTTCTTTTTCAGCTGCTAAAGTTACACTGAGTCTCTCGCCGAGCCTCTTGCCCCCCGCCTGGGTAGCGTGCTTCGCTCGAGCGATATTCCAGGCCCATATCTCGATGAGAAACTCGGCGAACTCGCCAAATTGTGCTGAGTGAGTGTCCAGTTTATATAGCAATGGGCTCGTGATTTCAGCCCACCTTTGATAGGGAATCATCTTGCTGTACAAAAGACAACAGTGAATCAGTCTTTACTTTGGTAGTCTGCTGACTAGAGTCATGTTCTGAAGCAGTCGTTCCGTGTCAGTATCTTGAACAGTTGACAGAGTCTGAAAAAGTCTCGTCCTTGGGATTTAACCCTCAAGGATGTGGTGATTGTCACATATGTCACACCTACCAAGGTTTAACGCTCTGTCCTCCCAAAAAACCTCCAAGAACTTTCAACACCCCCTTTCCATGTCTAAATATTTTCACAACCGGCGAGAACTCGTAGTGCCATCGAAAACCCGGGTCCTTTTTGCTTGTCTAACAGATGGCTTAGTGCTTAGGCTAAGCTTAGCCTTTTCCACTAGGACCGTGGAGCAGCATTTTACCCTGAAGGCGAGCATATGGTTCACAATTTGAAATATGTGGCAGCAATGACTATAAAATGTCCGTGGTTTCCTAATGCCAGTTCCATAGAACTCAAGATGTCTACTTTTAGTGTTCGCTCTGGCTTACTTGCTCTTGTCGCGTCTGCTATTGCTGTCAATGCTGCGAAGAGTATGTTGGTTGAGGTTACCGGTAAGCTCTTGTATGGACATTCCCAGATGATGATTAACCAGCTATGCAGGCCTTGAATCAGTCACCACCGTCGAAGACCTTAGGGTGACTACCACTGTTACGAACACCGGTGATGAGAACTTGAAACTGCTTAATGACCCGTCGAGTTCATTATCGACGATGCCGGCCGATACATTCATGATCACCAGTGGCTCTTCAGACGTCGTGCCCACTTTCATTGGTGTTAAAGTGAAGTACGTTCTCAAGACTGCTGTTGCCAATAAAGCCTATACGGTTCTTGCACCTGGTGAATCTGTTGCTATTGATCATGATTGTAAGTATGTTTCTATTCTTATGTGGTGTCGCTGAACAGCGTCGTAGTGACAACAATGTACAACTTCACCAACTCCGGTGAAGGTAATTACACATTCGAGCCTCGCAAGCCCTTCTATGTGGTTGACAACTCCTCTGACGACGTAACCATTATCCACCCTGATGTTGCTGCGCACACTGCGAAGATATCTGGAAAGCTTGCGGTCTCTCAACCGGTCGTCGAGAAACGTGCATCCTACAATGGATGCTCATCTGGGCAACAAAGCGAGATTTCATCTGCTGCTACTGCAGCGAAGACCTATGCCAGTGATGCCGCCGAATACTTCACTTCCCACTCATCTTCGTCCCCCCGTTACACCACGTGGTTCGGAGCTTACACATCAGCTCGCCACGACACCGTGAAATCCCACTTTTTGAACATCGCCTCAAACACCTTATCCGCGTTCAAGTATGACTGTACTTGTCATGATCCTAATACCTATGCCTACGTGTACCCGGATCGGTAAGTCGGATATCGATGAACCTGAAATTGATCCTTATAGAGTCCCTAGGTTCGGTACTATCTATCTTTGTGGTGCATTTTGGCGAGCACCAAACACTGGAACCGATTCCAAAGTGAGTTTAGAATTTGAGGAGCTCGGCTTTCAGATTTACTTATCACGATGATACCTAGAGTGGAACAATCGTCCACGAATCATCTCATTTCCTCAAAAACGGCGGAACAGAAGATTACGTATATGGTCAATCCAACTCCAAGTCACTTGCTCGCAGCAACCCATCTCGCGCAATTCAAAATGCTGATTCCCATGAGTATTTTGCTGAGAATAACCCAGCATTGTCATAGGTTACTGTTCTAACTAGCTCTTGCTGTACAAATTGAAGCCTTTGGTATCTGTACCATTTCTTCTAACATTGTGACCAATAGTTTTGTACTTAGTCTGGTTGATTTGGTGAATGTTATGATTTTCCGAGCTCAGTGACCAAAAATGAGATAGTATCAATTGAGCACAACTCAAGTGTGAATATTGTCATGGTGTGCTTGGACACTAACATTTTTCTTTTACTTTTATCTATTTTTCTTGATTTAATATTTCTTTTTTTTTTCTTTTTTTTTTTAATTCAACAATTTATTACACGGCGCACGAAGGCAGACCGTGGTAGCTACTTTCGTAACTACATACAGTAGACGCATACTAACATGAAACAAAAGAAAAGAAAAAGAAAAGGAAAAAGAAAAGGGAAAAATAAAAGAACTAATCGACAAGAAAAAATAGAAATTAATTGTTCGTGAACGCAAAAGCGTTCGGATTGGCAGTTAAGAACATTACAAAATGACTTAATGTGTCTCTTCTAGGATTCCAGTACCCGTTAAATCTTCGACACTCGTGTAGAATATGTCTTCTTGTTTCGATAGGATAATTGTTACATGGACACTCGAAGTCCATGTTAGGGAAAAATCGTAATCTGTATTCTCCAATGGGAGCGTGGTTGGTGATGGCTCTGACAGCACGAGCACAAAGAGAATTGGAATGACCAAAGGCTTGAAGCCAAGGACCACCTTTGGGATAAGATGGTTTGACAACATTGAGGTCGTCGTCTAATAAATCCAGGAATTGATTGCCTTTCCCATCCGATGCTTGGAAAGTCATTTTCCATAGCTTGGTTAATTCATCACAGTCGGACTTTTTGCAGAAATCCCAAGATGTTTTGGAGGGATACGATGGAGAGACCGAAAAGGATTTGGAATCTTTATCGGCATCGTAATGGAATCTCCATCTGAGTTTGCTAGGGCATTCCCAGAATTTGATAGTGTTGGATCCATGAGATGAGAAGAATGAGCGTAACTCTCTTAGAATGGCGGTGGAATGAATTTGATATGGATGAGAATCACAATCGAAAATCCTTTTGGCTGCATGGATGGAGTCGGTTATGATAACGATTTTAGAGACATTATCAATTGAGCATGCTTGGTTGAGACCACATCTGATAGCAAAAAGTTCAGCTTCCATACTTGTTATGAAGGAAGCGTGATGAACTGTTTTGACAATTGGTCGATTGAATGAATGTATATGCGAGATAGATGTTGCAATGTCATTTTTGATGCTAGCATCGGTGACTACGAGGGCAGAGAGGGGATCGGAAGAGCAACAAAGGACCATTTTGTCGAGTTCTTGACTCCAAAGTTTGTTTTGATTTTCTTCTCTTTTATTAACTAAATTAAAGGGAAAACAATTAGAAAACTTGTCTACGATGCGATGACTAGGAGAAAATTCAGGATCAAGAGGAGAAAAGGACAGAAATATCCCATGAGATTTGATACTTGAGTCGACTATATGTTCTTTAGTTAAGGACCTTTGATGATTGGTTAAAGAACCAATATTGTGAGAGTTATTTGACTTTGATTGAGGAGGATCGTCGTTTAAAAGATTTTTTAGGATGTGGTTGTCTGGGAGTTTAAAAGGACAGATGAGGGACCTTTTAGTGATTTTTTGGAGATGAAATCTAATGGGAATTAAACCTGCAAGTGCTTCGATACCTTCCATAGGGGAAGTTTTGAATGCCCCTGATATCCAGATGGCAGCTCTTCTTTGCATTTTATTGAGGATTTTCATGTGGTACGATAATGGGGCTTTGTTGTAAAACCACAGTTGAAAGCCATACATAGTGATTGGGAGAGCGCAACATCTATAAAGGAGGTGTTTTTCAAGCAGATTGATACCTCGCAACGAATTTCCTAATAATTTCATGCATTTGACCATCGATATTGCTTTGTTGGCGTAATGATCGATGTGTTTGTGAAAGAATAATTTCCAGTCAAATATGAAACCCAAATATCTCCACGAATCTTTGGGATGAAGTATAGGACCTCCTAGAGGAGAGAGATCGAGAGGAGGAGGATCTAAAAGATTGGAAAGAATATTGTAGCTACAGAATAAGTGCGAATTGGAGATGGAAAAAGACTTATTTTGAACAATGAAAAGTCCATCGTCAACAAAAGATAGAATGGAAATTGGAAGTTTGAGATTTTTAAATCGCTTCTCTATAATATATATAAGTGGAGAAAGATAAAGAGTGGATAAAATGGGGGATAGAGCTGATCCTTGACCAACCCCAACATTTACTTCAAAAGATGGCGAAGAAAGATCGTTCCATAGATATTTGGTACTTCTTTGGACGAGGTAATTCGCAAAGAAGTTCGTGACTTTAGGA
>Ga0157363_1003999_pt1 | contig 13497 bp, 6 predicted proteins | sample AttsexASBM1_FD_111477 | JGI IMG/M metagenome (GOLD analysis project Ga0157363, IMG submission 111477) | Fungus gardens microbial communities from leaf cutter ant in Ribeirão Preto, State of São Paulo, Brazil - Atta sexdens ASBM1 | ecosystem: Host-associated > Fungi > Mycelium > Unclassified ...
AAACAATTTATTGCAATAATTGATTGTAACATTAGATAATTATGGGTGTATTATTCATCACACGGAGAAAAATGTAAAGTAATATGTGCTAAAATTCTAGTAAATTTTATGGAATTGGCAGGTCCACAGTATAGAGACAGATCACTTATGTCAAATTTACTTTATTTTTCTGATAAATGACAATCGTCAGCCATACTATAAAATACTTTTTGTACTTCGTAAATTTTGAAAATTATTTGTGCTTGTAGTCTTGTGTGTAAGAATAATATGATTTATTCTGTTGTAATAATCACTTAAATGAATACTATAATTGTAATGTACTATTTTACCTTGCATTTTGGATATTTTTATACTTTCGGCAAAAATACTAGAATATTTTAATTAGTCTTGTAAGGTAAAAATTATTATTCAACCATTTTTCTCTGTGCATGTTTCTTGCAATGTTGCTTTCACTTTTCGCGACTATATATAATACCGGAAGGAAATAGCCACGTGGCTGGCTCGCGTAACATCGAATATGATACCTCACCTGATCGATGCTTCGATCGGAGGATAAGAATGGCGAAGTACGCGTCTCTACGATACTAGGAAGAACCGGTGTGACAAGGCTTCTAGTATCAAATATCTAAAGAGGGTTGGTATTAGTTTTCTTAGCAAAGGTTCTGGCCGAACAAACTTTGCATTGCGATTTATTCCTCGAGAAATTTATTTCCTCTCTTCCTTTCACGTTTGAAACTTGATATAAATGTTGCTGTAAACGTTATATTATTTTCTATTTTATGTCACGATCACTCTTTTATTTAGATAAATTAATTTATATTTTTTAATGCATTTTGCACTATAATTAAATTTTTTTATTAATGGAGAGAGAAAGAAAAAAATAAATAAAAAAATTTCAATCTTATAATTCGTAGTATGATTTATTATACGAAGATTTATCGTCGTATACAAAATTGGCAATATAACGTCCTAAAAATGACGCACAAAGTTGTCGCGACTATGCAAAATATGGGATGTCGTAGCTACTTAAGAAGTACAACGCACTTTGGTGCAAAAGAAATACGGAGGCTAAACGCACACGAACCTCGAAAAAATACGTAAGTGAAAAATATTTTTCGTAAATTGATTGTCAGAAGATACTGCATACTTGATTTCATAATAAAAATAAATTAAAGTCGATGAAAGCTACTCTCGCGTAATTACATCTGATATAAGTTTAGCCGGCTAATAAAAAATGTATAAGAGCTAATATTTGCGTGAAGAAACTTTCGCCGTACTCTTCCTATTACTCGTCAGCGTAGCTTATTTCCCATTTCTTCAAAAAATTTTATATTTTTTAGTTCGCTTTTAATATAAAGAAACAATTTATAATCAAAAATTAAAAAAAAATACATAATTAAATTATGTAAATTAAATAATAAGTCTATGTCGTTTATATATTGTACGTTTATATATTGTATTTTTTCAATGCAGCATTTACCTTTCATTTATCTTTTCTGATTAAATATTTTCAAATATTTTTATATATCTCATCATGAGATATATTAAAAAGCAATACATACGATTTAACACTACAAATTCCGAGTCTCTTAATAAAAGGACCAAACAAATAAATTACTATATAGTAAAAATAAAAAAGTGATAAAAAAATCAAATATTTCAATATAAAGAATTATTGATAGGTCAAAACATTTCAGAATCTTTCATAAGAAACATAAGATTAATCTAAAAACAATCAATAGCGCTCAGTGTTAATTTAATTTAACGAAAGTGACGGAAGTAATTGTTTTCACACAAAACACATTCAAATATATTCACACACACATCTGTATCGAGAGTACATACTATCGCTATAGTAGCGCACAACGCACATCCTTCATCAAACTACGCATCACCGAAGGGGTTAATTTAATCCGACCTAATGATCCCGTGAGCGTTTTTCGTGGCTCGCTCGAGGCCGGCCGGTATACCGCTCGCGCGCTACGCCGCGATGCAAATAACCGGCGTCGCCGCGCCGGTGTGATGTCTTGAGGCGTTTCCGCAGCTTCCAGGTGATTAATCGGTCCCGAGTGCAAGTGGACTACCTACACCAACCTACATCACCTCGACCTCGTCGAGGCCGAGGAGGTTTGTATACCGGCGCGAAGGAAACAGGACCGTCCAGGATGGACGGGTGATTATTTTGCGAGGATCGCTCCGTCATCGCAGAAGGCGGCACCTCTGATCTGCCTCCGGTACGGGGACCGGGGGCTTCCCATAATCACCTACGATCCTCGCGGCGAGAACGATCTCACCGGCAGCGACGAACCACTATGGAGAAGCCCGAGAGATGGAAGAAATCGGCGACTGGAAGCCGCGGCCTAGTCCGCGGCGCGACAAGGTCGCAAATTCTTTTGTTCCTCTTCGTCTTTCTCCTCTCTTCTATCCTCCCCCCCCTCCCCTCCTCTCGCTCTCTTTCTCTCTCTCTCTCTCTCTCCCCTGCATTTTTCACTTCTCTCATTTGTATCCTTCTGCTTCTTCTTCGTAACACATCGCGAGCATTGCGTTGAAAATCGTATGATTCTTTCACTAATTTGAAAGCTATTTCGATCAAGAAGGGCGTCGATACAAATATTTTATTCATAAACATCAAAGTTAATTTGCAATTGAAAACATATAAAATATGTATTATTGCTTCGTAATTATTTAACATTTTAAAGTTCGAAATGTACGAAATGTAAATGATATTAATATATATATATTTTATAATTTCCAACTTCATTTATTCAAGAGAAAATAAGATCATTATTGAATTGATTATTTAAATTGTTTAATATTCATAAAGATATGTCATAAAGGTATATTACTTAGTAATCATTCGTACACTTTATTCTACTCGGAAATTTTCTATATGGTATTAATTGCGGACAATGACATGTCTGCAATATTACGGAATGGCAAATGGCAAATTCTGGCGTATTATCCGGGCTTTGTAGATTATTTGAATAGTCTTTTAAGTACTTGTCAACGAAATCGAATATATGAATATTCGTAAGAGTTATTAACATAAAATGATACTGCAACTATTTCCAGAATTGCCGATTAAAGCGCATATTCTTATTTCCATACATTTTCTATTTTTTTAAATTATAATTCATATATTAATTTAAAACTTAATTACAGAAAAAGAAAGAAAGATAAAGTAAGAGAAAGGAAGCTATTTAAAATTCAATATTAATGAGTTCTAAAGAAAGATCCAGAGAACGTTATAAAGTTTCGAAGGCGTTTTACGAATCATACATTTTGAAATTTTTGAAGCATTTATATAAAGTTATTAAAAAGACATCTATGTGACATTTTTAATACGTTTTATGACCTGCTTTTTTAAATATCTTTGAAACAATTGTCTTTCACATGTTTTATTTAGGATCACTTTTAAATATTTCTTGGTAGAACTACCTGGGAATAATAAAACATGAGAGAGAAATTATTATTTAATTAATTCGTATCATTTAATATTATGTAACATGAAATCTATCACTAGACAAAGTACTTGACTTCCTTCAGTGTCTATTTTCGTTTTCTTTTTATCTTCATTTCAAAGAGATGGTCTTTCATTCGTCATATCGGGCAGTAGTCACTTCTCGTTTTCAGCGGTACTCGGCCTTACCTTCTTCTTTCTCTTTCTCTTCCTTTTTATGCTACCGACTTCATATTATTCCTCCTCCATACACCTCGTCCGCGGTCGTCGGCAGCCGCTCTTTTTCATCTTCGATATTCGTCTGCTCTCGGTCCCCTTTAGCTGAAAACCGATGCTATTACCTTCCTGGATAGGAATGGTTAGGGCACGAAGGGAGCACTTTTTTCTTCACATTTCTTTTATACATGGACAGTACGGTTCGGCCATTAGGAGCAAATCGTTGGCACGCAGGAGAAGTAGAAATGTTACCGACTTAACCTCTCGTTAAATGCCTTTTTGTCTTCTTTAATCGTCCCGTCGTTTTGGGACCGCTCTAAGAGCAAACAGTGTGTTGAAGAGTGCCGGCGATCACACGTCCCATTTGTTCGACGTTCCTTTAGTCATAACAAGACCATCGATATGGCGCCACCGCTGTTTACTAATAATAGATATTTGTAAATTTCAAATCGCATTCACATTTTAATGACCTGTCAACAAACTATTACGAAGATATTACGTATCAAAGTAAACCTTAAATATAGATTTACTAAAAACGAAAATTAAAACTTAACTGAGATGTTTAAAATTAAATGTAAAAATGTTAAAAATATTTCAATTAAAATATTAGAAAAAAAGAGAAACGAGCTTTTGATGATATTTATGTTTTATACAAAATTTCACGTAATACATATGCGCATATTTATGGCTATACGATGAGAGATCGATAAATTCGATTACACGTGTTGCAATTCTATGTCATGCACGTGCGATGTAGCCCTTATCTTGTCTAAGCATAAAGGGAGTTACGATTTTCTGCTCGATGAGCTTTATTCTTCGAAAAAAAGGAAGAAGAGAAGTGCCGCGAAGTAGAAGGAAATAGAACCTGTGAAGAAAGGTGTTAGGAAAAAGAGTAAGCCAAAATTTAATAGTGGAAGAAAAACTGAAACGAATGATGGAGACGAAAGATAAAGAGCAAAGAGGAAGCGAGGAAGCGATTAATGAAGGAGTCTCATAAAAAAGTACATTTTCGGTTCTACATGAATTCTCGGTCGCTCTCGTGTGGCAATATCAACTTTGATTGCCAATCGTTTTTCACTGCGACCAAGAAGGTTATTACACATCCACTTTGATAGCGGCGGAGTTTCTTCATCCAGCTAGTCTAGCGGCAGCGCCTTCGTTTATATCCATGCCAGAGAAAATATGGAGGCGGCTCGTCGAGAAGTTGGCGAAAATATTAGTTTGGCACACCTACTTATCCCTACCTGTCTGCATTCAACGCCTATTCCAACACCTGCTCTTCGTGGCGAAGATACTCTAAAACTCCTGCCCTCATGAACCGTCGAATCGTTCATTCTCTTCGCGTGGCATCGCGTATTAAATCGATCGTAGATCCATTTTCTCGCAATCGCGATATGCGGCGTATCTTAACCGGTGATAAAGCGTAAGCGTCTGTTTTATAGCAATGGGATCACGATTATCTTGGATGAATGATTATCTCCTCTCTCCGAGCAATCTCTTTCTCAAAAAACAATTCTTTCCTGAATATGATATCACAGATAAGCAATGTAAATTTAGTAGAAATAAAATTTGAAATAATTCAGAAGAGAAATAGAAGAATAGGGAATATAGAATGTAAAATATATGAGACAGAAATAAATTTTTGTAAGCAAAGTAAAAAGTTTATCATTTTTATCATTTCTATATTATTTATCACAATTCTATTATAAATACTTAAGAAAGAGTAGAAGAATTGAGAACCTACCTAAAAGAAAAGTTAAATAAAACCAACGATTTATCAATTATAAAAGTCTTTATGCAAAGAATATTAGGCTTTAGGTATAATAATTAACATTAATTTGATGATTAATTTATATATAATATTGATAATATATGAATATTAATTTTTCTATTTTAAAGCCAAATAACTGGAATATCTTTTAAATAAAGAATTCTTTTAATTAATAAATATCGTTAACTTTTCTCTTAGGTGTCGTAATTCTCCACTCTCTCCTACATATGCGTGCGTGCGTGTGTGTGTCAAATACAAATAGTGTATTATATATATGTATATATTTTATGTATAAATTATAAGTAATTTTTTGTAATATCACATAATAATACCATTTTATAATACCATTATATAATAATGCCATCATATAATAATACCATTATACAATTAATAAAATATAAGAAGGATAAAAGTGATCTAACTTCAATTTCTTCTATTCTTGATATTCAATCAAAATGCGACCGAACCTGTCATAAATAAGAAATAAGAAATCATACTTCTCTCTTTTACTTCCGACGGACCTATTAAAAACTGAATAGTCCTTCCTATTCTTCAAGATAACGACCTTAATTAAAAAGTTTGCCGCTTGCATTCTTGGAATTTGTAGAATGAGATACCGCTGTACAGACACCATCGCACTCAGAATTGTACGTCACGAAATATCGATTTCCGAATAAAAAAGAAAAGAAGAATTAGTGGCTTCGCGAAGAAAAAATACTAACTAAATTGCATTCATATTGTAAGCAATATATCAAATTACTTATCAAATCTCGTGATAATGGAAATAATTAAAATAATAAAAAAATTAAATATTGAAAACGCAAAATTTGACGAAACAAACAAGAAACATAAATGAGGAATCAGACATGACATCTTTGTTTTCTATGTCAGTGTGAATCATGCTCAGTCTTTGAGAAACTAAGTCAACGTGATGTTCGAGAGTAAACTCGTTTGCAGCTTGAAGCATCTTGAACGTCGCATAGTCCATTCAAGTCTTATGTAGTGGCAGAGTCCGAAGGAGAATGAGAAGGAGAAGAGGATGAAGGCAAGAACAGAGTATGAAGAGACAAAGAGAGAAAGCGAGAGCGAGAGAGAGAGAAGAAGAAGAAGAAGAAGGTGAAGGTGCCTGCGACTCCTACCGCGGCGTTCTCAGGCGAACCATTAAACCGTGTCGTCTTCGCGAAGGAGTCATGGGATCACCCAAAGTAAACCTCACGGCTTACGATCTTCTCTATCTGCCTCCACCTTCCGCTTCTCGCTCCCGCGACTTCTCCTTGTTCTCCACGCTTCAACGCCCTTCTGCCTGGCCCCGCTATTCCCGTTCTCTTCCTCGAGGACCTTTACCTCGACTACTATCTTCAGCCATTCTATCGCAGCCGCAGCCCGCCGACTGCTGGTAGCTGTCGATACGATTAAACCTTCATTAATCTGCAATCGACTATCACGGTTGATATTGTACGTCTCGCGCGATTAACTCTTCCACAAGCGAATTAGACTGGGTTATCGATCATTACTGAGAGACCAATTCTCGATATAACGAACACTTTGTGTTTCGCTTTTGTCGAACCACAATTTTGATCTTATACGTGATTTGCAGTTTAGAAATTACGATATTTTGCAAAACATTACATAGAAAAGATCGATAAATATTTCTTCCGCATTAAACAATTTGACAACAGCCATTTTAATATCGATAAACAGTAATTTTAATATCGATTTACTTTTTTACATTAATGAAGCAGTACAAATATGTGCAAGATGTCGCTCATACATATTTTTTACAGATATATCATATTTCTTGCTTATATATATATATATATATATATAGAGTATACTTTTAATTTTTAATAAAGATTGGTTGCTTTTATTCATCGCTTCTATTCATTGCTTTTATTGCGATTAATGTAAATGTAACTTCAAGCGATATTTTCTACTTACTAAATGTAAAACTGCTATATTTTTGTGATAAATAAAAAGATAACTCTTGTATATTTTTAAAAGATTGCCATATTCCAAACGGAACGAAGACAAAAAGCTATGCTAGAAAACATATCCCGACAAGATAATACATTCCAATGCATGCACATATGAATTGCTATGTTTATATGAGCAATTTTTGTAGATCATAAAATGTCAACTGTAAAACTTTTCTTTCAGGAAGTCAAAAAGAAATAAAGAATTAAACGTTTTCTGTATTAATAAAACTAACATTTTACACGATATTATCGTTATAAATAATTTCTCGTATATATCTTAATATTAAATATTAATAACAGTCGACGTTAATATTTTTGTTTTCTGATTACACAATTTTTTTCACCAAATTATTAAAAATATTTTCCTGATCGTGTGTGTGTGTTAATGTTAATTCTCGATGTTTATTATCCGCACTATTTCTGTCTGATGCAGCATCGATGATCGCTACGAATTCCTCAAGTTTTTACGAACATTTCAGTGGGTCCGGGCGTGTCAGGGGAGATTTTCTTCTATCCTTCTTGGCGCTATCCGGCTGGAGAGCGTGGCTGACCGATGTGATTTTTCATTCCGACACAGTGGGCGAGGGAGAAGGAGGCTTCGCGGCGAAACGAGGAATGAGATGGGCTTTGAGCCCGTTGAAGAGAGAAAGAGGAAGCGAGAGACCTCCTGGCTACTCGTGGAGAACCCGATTTCGCCTTTGGTGAGCACACCGACGACGACCTAGCCAAGAGAAACCCGTGATAGGTCGGTAAGAGGTCCGAAGGAGAAACCTGCCACCCGCACGCTGATCGTGGGACAAAAAAGGCGAACTATTAAGTCGACCCTCGGGAGAACGCTCCCGGGACGGGAATCCTGGCAAAGGTTGTTCCTCCGGTGGGAGGTCTATGCTATCCATTTCTGCCGTCCGAGCCCACGAATTGTCTTTCTTGAACTTCGGCAGCGACATGATAATAGACATCGCAGTGCGATTAACATACTTGCATCGTCAATGGATGGAGACGATCTGCCTCGTCATTCGACAATTTCGGCGGAATTATTTTTATAACGAAAGATTATAATTTATTTTATCTTTTGCGTTATTTCTAAAGCTTATATTATTTAATTATTTTATTAAAAATAATTTCTTTTTCTTATAAAATACGTTAATTGGCAGCGGTTCAATGCAGATTTCAATGCAGATTTCAATGCATAAGACAAGTCGACCTTCATATGCTGCACATGCGATGCCATTATTTGTATGTTATCGAATTACAATATCAAACAAGGAACAACAGTAAAATAATTTCATCACCTGCAAATATATTATTTATTTTGTGAGAATTTTAATTTTTGATTTAATTAATTTTATTATTAATTTTATATTATGCGGAAAGTGTATCTATTTAAAATGGAATAAAAGGTCATAAAAATTCTGTCGTAATTAGAATCTTCAGATACCGTTAGGGAAAAGAGAGATTGGCGGGTATTCCTCCCTATTTGTTCGTGGGAGGATCCGGTCTGGCACTCCTCATTGTATCACGAAGAGAACGGAAAGAGAGATGCCGATGCGAAAGTCTACGAGAAGATACGACCTATCGCGGACGTAGGTCGAGATAATCGGTACGTATCGGCGCTCTTTTATGCGGCTTGTTATTTTATCTTGAGCGTCGCGGTCGTTAATTTGCGGTCGCAGCCACAAACCAGCTCAGTCCGACGAGGAGGCAGGTTTTACCACAATTTTATTCGGTGACCCTCGTCGCCGGTGTTTGCTTTCTGTTTGTTTGTCCTCTCTCTCTCTCTCTCTCTCTCTCTCTCTTTTTATCCGTCCATCATAACATTTTCTCCCTTCCAATGAAGAAAATTAACTCACCCTCGGAAGAGATCCGGATTAAAAGGCCCGACCATAGCGATCACGCCTCAGTTATATCAGTGTTTTGAGCGGTCATATCGCAGGATATCTAACACATGAAACAACGTGTAATGTATGTAATGTAATAAAGAAAGTACAGTTACGACATAATCACCGAAAATATTATATATGAGAGACTTACCATTCCTTATGTAGATAATACGATGTTGAATAAACTATGAAGATTTAATGTAAGAAAAGTTCTAAACATTAAAACAAAAAGTTTTAAAGAAAGACAAAAAAATAAAAATTTTAGAAATATTTTTTTAAATATAACATTTACTTATTTATTTAATACCTAAATATATTATTAGCTTCGTTTCATGCAAATAAACCTTTCTAACGAAATGATAATTTTAACGATAGTGCTAATAATTTTCTTATGCTAAATATTTAATCATAGCGATGTTAGCAAGATTTATTAGCTATAATATCCTTTTTTTTACTACTACTAAAGTTATCGGCACATATTATGAGAATGAGAAAGTGCACATGTAGGGCGAGATGGGCGATGCACTTAAGGGCTGAGTGCCTAGAAACGCGCGTTCACCCAGTCACATCGGAATGGCGTAATAAAACGCACGACTTTCATTTAATTAATAACTAACGTTTATACCACGCCAGTATTGCACGATAATTCCATAAATGTATAAAATAGTTTTGTTAGTTGATGATTACGAGCGGGAAGATGCCAGTCGATAATCAGGTTGTACTCGATGTCGTAATATTTATGAGCCTTAATAGTTCATAAGCACAAACTCTTTTGGATCCGATACTTACTTATACATTGTGCCATGGGCGTCTATTACAACTACGAAATACGAGGTGAAGTTACTAGAAGGATGGTGCCGCCTCCTCCCTTGGTAGAATAGACGTTGTCAGGAAACGGAGAGACTTCTCTGGTTATCCATCGGAGAGCCGTGATAGGACGACGTTTGATAGTCTACATAGCAGTATCCGGGGACCGTACGATCTCCACGTATCCATGTCGTTCCGCGTGATACGTGTAACACCATCGTAACAGCCTTACAGTTACGGTCGCGTAAAAGCTCGTCTCGAATGGCACATCGTGCGGGCAGAGAAAGAGGAAGGAGAACGTGGAAAAAAAGAATGAATGTGCTGGTGCCACTGCAACGACATTATCTGTTTCCTGTTCTCCCGAGACGAGAGACGAGGTTTGTAATTCTCATTTTCCTCTTCTCTTAATGTATATGTTCTTCTCAGACTCGAATTCGTCCCAATTACCGAATGCTTGAAATTGATGTAATGATAGAACGTTAATATAAGTTGATCGGTCGTTAATATCGATTTTCTAATTGCAATATTGAATTAATCTCATCTTCGACGCGTGTACAGAAGTTTAACGAGATTTGCAGAGAGTTCGTTGATCTCCAGTTTCACGATGAAGTTGACTTTCATGAGAAAATTGGGATGACGGAAGTCACACGATCGTATCGCAAACTCGAAGGTAATAATAACATAAGTTAAATAAATATCGAAAGATATCGATTATAAAATTAACTTAATATACAAGTAGATATTAAAAGATTTTATAATAGATAAAAATGCTTTACAAGATTTCAATTTTGTCTTAGATAAGACAGATCTGCAGTACCAAAATAAAAATTCTATATAAGAATATGATCACGTATACCATTTTCATCATAATCGATATTCGAATTGTCTTTCGCGAAAATAGTGCAAAATTTTCAGTCTCGCTAAGTTAAAGAAGGATTAAAAAGTATATATTTATGTTCTTATTTCATTTTTACAAGGTTTGATAAATTTAGACCATTTACGAAATAATGTGATTGGTCAAATCTGATTTCCTCCAAAGATCATACAAAGATTAATGACTGAAAAAAAAAAGATATCAAGAAGAAGTACTTCTTGATATTCTTGCGGAAGCTCGTCTAATCCGGAAACTTGATCAGTGAAGAATGGGCGCACTCCGTTTCGGTCTGTTTTCAGTATTAATTGAAAAAAATGAGAGATAAGAAGGAAAGGATGGAGATAGGTAGATAGAGAAAAGAAAGGAAAAGAGAATAAAATGCGAAGAGGAACGCACGAAACCTGTAGAATAGAACGGCGGAAAGCAGGAAAGACTAATTATGTTATTTATAAGCGGTATGAGCCTAACTACGCGTGACTACATTGGAGTAGAAACTAGCACGGAGTTACTTGTAGGTACAAAATTTTGTTTAGTTATATCACATGTCGGATAATAAATTTCGTCTCTAAAAATGATGTATCATCATGATACTTCAACAATACACATTCACATAAGTTCCTTATATTTCGAAAACTCCGATATCTTGTAAGAATCACAAATGAATTGATAAATTTCAATTCTTCTAATTTAATTTCAATCCCGTTCTTTATTTGAGGAATGAAATGATTCAAGAATTTTTATATACATACAATAACTGTTTAGTATATTATTATTATAATGAATTACTATCTATAATACCCGGATATTATTAGCGTATAATTTTTTCACTATCGGCACAGATATATCGCTTATTAATTTTAATATTATGACTGTTCGTAATAAAGATAAGCTAATTAAGCTAATTAAGGCATACGTTACGTCATGTCGAAACGCGGTTACCTATGAAACGTAACAATGAAATTATTTTAGTAAAATATCAGAAAGAATGGTAATATCCCTACGGAAAAAATAGATTGGATGGTTCAGCAAAGCTGAAGCTTGGTGCAGAGTTCAGAATCTACGATTAAAAAAATTTGATGATTCGATAAAAAAAATTATGTAAGCAATTATCAATACGTTATTCAGTTAATTCTTTGCTACAATTTGCTGTAAAAAAAAAATTGAAAATTGTTGTAAGTTTTTTTATAAACTTAGCAATTATATGTAATCATATTTGTTGTAATAGCATAGGAAATTTTTTACTTTTTTTTTTATCCATCTACACAACTTTGCTACTTCAACACAAAAAACTAGCCTGTCCGTATATTGCGATTGTGAATTTGCTAAATTAGGGAAGTTTTTAGTTATTTTAACAAATCCTTTTTTTCCACGGAGAGCTATGTTCGTACTTATTGGACCATTAATATCTAAACTCTTTCTCCAGGCTCTCACAGCCGCCGCTGCCGCGTAGTTAAGTAATATACCCAGCGCGGAGCGGTGCGCTCGAAGTAGTAGAATTACTTAGTAACTATAATCGAACCTAAGTAGGCAGGTATAGCGGCAAAAGACGGCCGGCACGGCATTGAATGTACCGTTTAATGGAGGGGCTCATGGATTATTCTTAAGACACTGTTGCAGCCGCCGAGAGGTGCACGTCTTATCATCTTCAACCGCGCGCTTCCACCGCCTCCTGTCGTTCCTTCCTCTTTTATATAAAGCGCAACGGCAGACTCCAGCGTAACATACGCACGCATTTAAATGACGGTGGGTCGGATAATTGCGTTTATTAAAATGTTACGCGTTCTAGTTCTCGCGTGCGCTCCTATAGAAACTGCGACCACTCTAGCGTACAATGTTGCATTAGGTCGCTCTCAGAACTCCCTCTGCATTTGGTGAAATTCCAACACAATTCCAAATTTGAATAAAAAAAAAAAATAAATAAATATTATATGAAATATATGTCGAAATATTATTACATAGAGGAGATGTAAATCTATAATTATATTTGATGTGTAAATAACGTAGATGAGAAAAAGAAATGGAATATAGCTGGAAAAATTTATTATTTTACAAAGACTAGTTCTCTAATTACAATGAAATCATGCAAAAATAACATTATAAAAAAGATATGTAATTCTAATGCAATATAATTTAAGATTTTATTTCTACAAAATTGAAAAAATATTTTATTGATTAAAAAGGATCGGAAAATAGTTAGTACCATTGATGGAGAATCATGCACGGAAAAAAAATGTTTCTGGTTACAACTAATTCTGATTAGCTGAAATTGCATTAGTTACTATAGCTATGAAATTTGCTATAATACATACACACACAGAGAATTTGCTGCTGTTATTATAAGGACGTGATAGTAAAGTATGCATATCTATTATCTAGATCAATTTATTTATAACAACATTATAGAAATTAGTTGGATATGTCTGTGTAAAAGAAAATTGTCTTTATCACATCTAAATATGGTTTGCTGAAACTGTACTTGCTACCAAATTGTCTGCTAAACAGAAAACGTTTGC
>Ga0157363_1004000_pt1 | contig 13496 bp, 4 predicted proteins | sample AttsexASBM1_FD_111477 | JGI IMG/M metagenome (GOLD analysis project Ga0157363, IMG submission 111477) | Fungus gardens microbial communities from leaf cutter ant in Ribeirão Preto, State of São Paulo, Brazil - Atta sexdens ASBM1 | ecosystem: Host-associated > Fungi > Mycelium > Unclassified ...
ACAAGAAAGATAAAGTGCGATTGATAAGGAGATAGGGATGAGAAAGAGGATGAAAGATGTAAAGCTGCAAGAATATTAGTGATAAAAGAATAAAGAAAAGTTAAGGAGTTGAATAATTAACTATAAGAGGATTAGAACATAAGTCGGGAATAAATCATTAAGATTGCATAAAGAAATACTTTTGATGATGGAGCAAATATTGGTGCTAAATAAGCCTTGATAAACTCGAGTTGATTTAATCCGTGAATAAATTACCATAATCGTTTATAATTAAGATCATAAAGCACACGATGTGACTTTTCATTCTAAATCGCGATCCAGTAAATTACTAAAATTACACAAAACGCAGAATTTCTATAGTAATTTACTAGATCGAAAATTGCATCATACAGCTTCATTTCTTCTAATCTAATAAAAATCTAAATACTTACATTGTTTTTACTTAAAAGTGCGAAACTTTTTTGTTACTATTATACTCTTTATTCCCTAGATTATTCTAGAAAAATGTATAAATGATTTTATTTTTATACAAAAGTTGCTCCATCTCTAATATTGTTGTAAGATCGTAATAAGATATATTTAATCCTGAAATATTTAAAATTAGACATGCTTATAGTTTCAACTTTGAACTAAGATTTTATTTGATAAAGACAAGACAATCTACAAGGTCTTTTAACACTCTCATCGATTTTATTGAGCCTCTTTTTTGCGCATTTTTAATTTTTATTTGTCAAGTTGACATTGGACTAATTATATCGATGATAGAATGTATGCATTTCCATTTTAAATGAAGAAATTTTTATCAAACTTGGCATTGCTTTATTTTGCTGCGGGATATATCGCGAGGCAATATCAATCTCGTTCAGCGTATACACATCTGTACGGAGAATCGATCGAGATCCACGTATCTGAGCAAGTCGGGGTTACCTCCTGAAGTCCACGTCTCCGCAACGTGTAATTGGTTTACGCTCGCAAAATCGCAAACATTCCGGTACCCGTGCGTCGCGCGACCTAAGTAAACCTCTGGGGCCTTTCGCCCTGGGGAATTCGTCCGACCGAAAGAGGTAGAGTTCGCGCAAGATGTAATTTCATGACGGCTCTCTCCATGGATCGAATCGTAATTGCACTTTAATTAACCGCGCGTAATTTAAAGACGTTTCGACAGTTACGCGTATCGAACAGAGACAGAAACGTGATCTGTTTAGCGCTCTCACAGCGCGTGAGAGCGAATCATTATTTTGCCGAACGTCTTATCAGTTTGTAACATAATATGATCGATGTTAGTTTTTCAGGAAAAAAATACAGAGTCTTAGACTTCCGGAGTTTTGATTTCGTTTCTTTCTTTGCGGAAATGTTGTGTGCGTGTTAAAAGATAGATTAATTAAGGAACGTAAAATGAGATTTAATTTTAAGACGTTGAATAGAATTTTCGAAATTAAGAACGTTACATTTATAAATTTTTACGAAGAAAGTTGAATGATTTTATCGATTTGTCTAAGTAGTTATAAACATCGTTAATAAATGTACTATCATGTTCGAGCAAACATTATTGAGAGTCGAGCGAGTGTCCAGTCATCAGCTCAACTCCTCAGGGTAATTCGAACTATCCAGCCAACCGAGCCGTTAACCACCTGGTCGTATGCGTCCACCTTCGTTGGACGCCGTCCGTGGTAGTGATGGAGGCGGTCGGAGGTGTCCGGAGGCCAGGGCCGACGTCGCCGACCTGCAGAGACTTCACCAATTCATATGCAAATGCGAAAGCTCCCGCGGCCTGCTGGCATTGTTCGCCCGCCGGAGTTTCAGTGTCCCCGGGCTTGACTTACTACGCGAATTTCCGGAAAACTCTAACGGGAGGTACCCGTGTAATTGATACTCACCCTCTCGCTGCTGGCGAACCGGTCAGCGAGTTCCTCCTGGGTTTCTTCCTCCTCTTTCTATATTTCTCTCTCTCTGTCCTCTGTTTAACTGTGATAGGAAGATTTGAAGAAAAGTGAAAGAAGGAAAAAATACAGGAAAAAGAGGAATAAGAAGAGGAAAGGAATGAGATTGTCGGAGTATGTACGGAGTATGTATGTATTGTTAATTTTAAGGAAAGGGCTACAAAAATTATTTAATAAAATAATTTATAATAAATAATAAGATTAGAAACAAGACCTTTTATGTTAAATACTTTAAATAAGAAGCGCAGACTACAGTCTGAATGTTAAGATGTTGAACTATTATATATTCACACTATTATATATTCATATAAATGAATTAATTTCAGAAATGATAATTGCGTGCCGATGGTTGTCGGACTTTCAATGCAATCAATCTGAAATATTAATAATCCCCCCAAATTTAATCTTAAAAAAATAATTTATTCTTTAAGAATTTAGGAGAAGAAAACAAAATTTGTTACATCTGTAATGATCCTTGTACTCTCCTGAGTTCTTATTGGGAGAGAATAAATTATTTTATTAATTCTTATTTTTCTCTAAATTCCTATTATTACCCATTAGCCAACCTTCTTTTATTGTTTTGCAAATATCGAGTTTTATATTTTCTTATTGTTGATTTTGCTAATATCATATAAATCAATAATGATTTTGCTATTTATAAATGTTAGAAGTTTTAATATTTTTTAAAATAGTGTATATTGATTAAATATAATTTACTTACTTATCGCATAGCTTTCCATTAAATTTAATCTGATTGAATAAAATACTTTGTAAAATGTCAATAGTACATTGTATTAATTAGATAATTTAGTATTTCTTAGTATCTATCATTAACTTATAAAGTGCAGAATGTCTGATATAATATGTTAATATTTTTTATTTATCGTTTAGCATGAAACTATTAACAATATAAAGATAATTATTTTATTTTGTATTTTATATTTTGCTGAATATTATATATTGCCATTTTTTATTTATTATGAAATTATTAATTAACAATATAAAAATAATTTTTTTATTTTATATTTGGGAGTTTCAGATTCTTTATTAATATCGGATTAATAATATTAGATTGTAAAACCTGAGATAGGAGATTATTACCTTTATTTTCTCATCTTTTAATGTAAAAACATTTACTTTTATTTTTATTAGATTTTCTTTTATCTCATGTTATATATTAAAGAAATAACGAAAAAATATTTCTTATTTTTTTAATATTTCTTTAATATTTTATTTGCTCAGACAGAAAAAAAAAGATAGATAATGTTTTATACAAAATACAAAATATTGTATTAAAATTACTATTTAAGACATCAATTTATTAGTTTAATATAAATTCAATAATTAATGCTTTTAAAAAAAAAGTATTTGGAGTTATCTTTCTCTATTAAAAAATAAATTTTCATTGGCTGCGTTCAATAGAGAAAATTGTTAGCGAGCGTTCTATGATTCTTTAATATGATTGGTTCTTATCTTTAGTTTTTTGCTGGATCTAAGTGTAAGAACAATCAAATTAATGAATTCACTGATCAGTTTTTTTTTCTGCTGAACGCGGCCATTATTGTCGCTTTGAAAAAAAAACTTAGGAGAGAACTAGTGAAGAGAATGATGGAGAAAGAACGCGAGCGATCGCCTTTGTCGTCTCGGCACCGCCATTGTCGCCCCTTTGCATCGTTTAATGGTTCTCCGGGTTCCTTTGAGCAAGCTTGGTTGTCGCTTTGCGACGATCGGATGCAGCGGAAAGGACGGAAAAAGCGCCCAAGGGAACGGTGGTTTGTCGATCCGGAACGACGACGACGCCGCGTCGGCGTGTATCGATTAAGGTCGATGCTTTTCGCGAGGATGCCGGTACACGATGTTTACTGCACTTTAAAGTTAAAGCGTAAACTTTAATGACGCTTATGAACTCTGATGAAATTACCCCGCGAATTTCAACATCAGCTTTTAAAAAGTACATTTTATTTTGTCGGCGCGAAAGTACACTTGCAGGATACTTGCAGGATATTTCTAAGAGTTTTTCCATACGTTTAATAAGGACAGTCATTTTATGATAAATCGATTACAACTTAATAAAATGGGAAGTATAAAACTGCTAAAGAATCTTGTATGTATTTCCCTTCTTTCATTGTCTAGTGAAATCTTTCTTATGTGCCTTAATTACGTTTATATCTGAGGACAGAAATATAGTACGATGTTAGTAGAGAAAAATTTACTACATGGGAAAAAGCGAATTATCTTCTTTAGAAATGAATAAAGTAGAGATCTCAAAGTTAAGTTTCTTAGCTTGGCTTTACTGAATTAGCTTTCTGAAATCTTACCGTCTCTACGTACACTTATAAGGTTTAAGCCTTTTATTACGTTGTTCAGTAAAGCTCAACATGCTTAAATTTTCAGCATAAGTTAAAAACTGCTTTGCTATATTATATCAATGTAACTCACTAACGTAGGATTACAATTTTTACTTAGCTTTACTTATTTTTTTATCTATAAGAAGATTTATATCTTCTTGTATAATCTTTACTTATAACCGAATATTAAATATTGAAACGATAAAACTACGATATCCTTTTCTTTTTTTTGTGTTTCTTAACTAATGCTGAAATGGAGCCTATATATGTTCTATACATCCTGTATATACATATATATATATAAATATATATAATATTTTCTATAATATTTTCTTATGTCAATATAACGCATTTCTTCTTTTTAGTAAATTATTTTGAGAGAATTATTTATTAAGTGAATCAAGCATTACTGTCAACGTTTATTTTTAATTTGATAAAAATGCCACATCTTCTTTACTTTATTGAATTATTTTGTTAAAATATGCATAATATCATGAAGTCAGCTAACTCGCTTTCAATCTTAATAGTATGTGATGACATTCCTAATTACATACTGCCAAGCTTATTTCTCATTCTCTACATTTCTGCCTGCGCTATGATGTCCTGTCGGGGGCGAGATGACGTATACTTGGACGTCAGTGTAAATGATAATAAAAACTAGGGATGTGAGCAAAACCACTTCGCGAAATATGCGATATGACACGTTCTATGCTTTCAGAGCAGCCCGAGCTAACTCGCGTACTCCGTACGTCGTAGAAAAGCTTTTTACGCAATCTGCGCGGCTGTAATTGGGATTACGTCGCGATCATTCAGTCACTTGAGCTTAATACTTACCTCAAGTCTAACGACATTTTGTTTCATTCCGCAGATACGAAACGTGACATGCACCCTTACATCTGATTAGTAGGTACAAAAATATATGACCGAAATGAAAAGCAAATTTTTTATGTCATTTTAGAAGATTGTACTTCACTCATTGAATTAAAAAATCATATTATTTGTCCATTATTGAACTTTCTTTGTTTTAAAAATCATCACCAAATTTGCATAACCGAAAAGGAAGATAAATAAGATATAATTTAAATTAAAGGAAATATTGTTCCAGCAATAATTTCTATGGCAAACGTATTCAATTAAAAAAGTATATGATTAATATTTCTTGCACTGTATTCATAAAATGTGAATATTTTTTTATGGATATATTGTATGTTTTTTTTGTGCGTAATAAAAGATTTATTTTAGATGAAAGAATAACCGGTATTTCTATGATATTTATATTTTTTAGTATATTTGTGTGTATATAAAAATATTATTTATTTATTTGTAACCATTCTAATTATCTTTAATGATGATTACGACTCAACAAGCTAATTTTATCATTACATGCGTTGCATACTTATGGTAATTTATTTAGAGACGCAACATAAATTAAGCTAAGTAGCATTTGCTGAATTGCATTAGCCAGCAACATGGAGAAATTCAGTTATTTATAATGTATGGTTGTAACACTATTACAAATCAAATCAAAATACGTGTCAAAATATAATTAAAAATGTATTTTTTATCGATATAAGTAATATTTAATCATTTGTTAAATATGATAATAACTAGAAAAAATATTTCAACTTTTTACCTTTATTTGTATTTTAGTAAATTTTACAATGTAATATGAAAATTGATGCACAATAGTTTGATAAACCAGTATATATATATATATATATGGTGTCAATGCAATTTAATAGATCTTGTTGCCTTTTCGTTAGCGGATGAGATTCAGTTACAGTAATTGTCCGTGTTTCATTTCACTTTGATTTCATGCGCTCACAGCATGTGCGTAATTCTGTTTGACCGATCTCGATTACAAGCTGCCAGATCACGATAATATGATTGTTGACTACCGTAGCGAATGTATTCTGTTTACCTAGATTAAATGTGGTGGACATAGCCGTAGCTATCAAATATTTTATAAACTTAGCTATTTTTTAATATAATAAAATAATATAATAAAATAATTATTTTGCAAACAAAGTTTATTGATAATAAAACAATTTAAAATTTTAACTTTAATCTATTAAAATCTAACTTTAATCTATTGTTAATTACATTATTAAATACAGCTTTAATATAAAATCAATGATATTGATAAAAAATTTAGTAAAAAATTAACACTTTAATTTATTTTTATTATAATTAATGAGCAGTATAAAAGAACAACGTGGGTACATTTATTACAATTATATTTTAGAACCAAGTTATTAATCGGACGATCATTTTGTCTATTTAAAATTTTCGATTTTGCGTAATGTCAGAAAGTTCCAGTGTGCATTTGACATTTAAAAGCATTATGAAGAGTTTTTTAACAGAAGCTTCAATGAAAAATATTCATGAAAAGTTTCAACGGCGAGACAATCTCATACAAATTCGTCCGATTTGAATTGATTTTGGATTAAACATGCGACAACGGAAAAGTTTTATCAACGATGAAGATTATTTCTGCTGGTTCACGGTGCCAGTAATAGCTTCATCATACCCAAGATAATTGCGTTGCGACGGTGTATAATTAGAGCGTATTCTACCCTGCGAATATATGCTGCGTGGCTTTCGTCGGAAACGTTTCACCTGCTTCACTCTCGTACAATTTACCGCGAACTCGACGTTCGGCTATAAACTCCATTAATTTTACAGTAGCGTATTATCACGGACACATGAGAAGCGCATCCAAGATTTATGACCACCATGGCGAATTAATTACTTTCACAGCCTTCTGTCAAACGCGGACGCGGGGTGTTAAAAGTAATATTTTCGAAGTTAACTATTTTTTTTATTTATAGTTTTATACTACAATTGATTTGTTTGAAAAAGATAATTTTAAAATTGTTGATAAAATATAAATATAAAAAATATATTAAAATATTAAAATAATATTAAAAATTTTTATATATGTGTGCATTTTAATATATATATTTGATATATATATATATATATATTCTGAGCCTTCAAATAGTTTTCATTTTATGCAACATACAATATTATTATTGAGTTCTATTCCAAATTTTTATTTCTATATTACAAACTATAAACTATCCAATGTATATTTAAAAGAAAGATTTTTTTATATTGTGTTGTTCATGATAGAATGTTATTATACATATAATTTTGTATTGATAAAAATTTGATCAACAAATTTAAAAATGTTCAGATTTAACGTATTGACTATAAAGGCTTTAATTATAAAAATTCGTTTTTTTTATTTACAAGAATTATTTATATTCTTATTTTTCTTATAGAATACTGATCAATTTAAGAGTGGCCAATTTTTGGCCAATTTAATGTTGAAAGGTCGTGATTAATTATTTATTTGGAATACTAATTATACTAAAAATAATAATAGTAAATAATAGTAAATAATAGTATTTTTAATACTCAAAGTAAAGTAGTTAACTATATAACTGCTACCTTTCAGTATCAAATATTTATAAAGGTTCTATACGTGAGAAAGGAGAATTCTTTTATTACAGATAACACGCGTAAGAAACAACGCAGATAAAATTGGTTACTACCTTGTTTTATAGAAGATCTGGAAGATCTAGTTTTTGGATGTTTACAGCATATAAATTTTGTACATGTATACAACGTTTCATTCAAATCCATATTAGATGCATGTCACGGCAGCTTTCTCCCGAGGACATTCGTGTACGATGCAGTAAAGTTTGCACGAGCAAGTTTGGACGCTGCTTCAGCGGAAAGCTGAATGATACGGAAGAAAGTCGCGACGTTCAAGCTCGCTCGTGTCTGTTCGCTCACAATACCAGGCGTTATTTGCCTAACCTATGATTCTCGCCGACAGGAAAATATCGTAAGTTTGTTCGCCGCCTCGGGGAACACTTAAAGGATCGGATACTCGCGTTTTCTTTCCCGCTGCTAGCCCGGGGAGATTTCCGCACGATCAAAGGGACTACAAACTGTCGTAGAATATCCCCGCGAGTATCTTCCTTCTTTTCGCCCCGACTTCTGCAGAACTATTACTTTATCGAAGATCTTCGTGTACTTGTCCTGTGAATAGTTACAGATCCGAAAATCTAATCAAATGTCCGGGCAGAATTTCTGATCGCAGAAGTTTAAAACGCTCATAGAGCGTAGATCTAAATCTTAATATTTAGTCCTTGCCACATCAAGTATTATATCAGTTTAACTGAAAAATTCAATCGTTTTTAAAGAAACTTTAATAGCATTTTTATTTTAATATTATGCAATTATGCAAATATTGATATAAATATTGTAAGATTAAAAAAAAATCAATTTTAAGGATATAAATAAATAAAAAAAGTCTTAACTTGTTTCCAAATAAATTTCTGTAGACCTATTAGAGCTTAATCTCTGATATAATTATATAATTATAAGATTATATTATATGATCATATAATTATAAGATTTTTAGTTTTATGTATTTCCATTAAACTTCTTAATTAAAAATTAATCCAATATTTATCAAGAATATTTAATATCTGGATATATGAATTTGAGTATATTATTAAACTGCAATTAGCGCGAATATTTATTATGTACACGCAATTTATATGCACATATGATACAATTGATACAGTTATCATTCTCAAATCATCTTTATTGCCTCGATTGCTTTCGATGCCACTCTTCACGCGAGAAAAGTGATAAAGAGAAAAGCGGATAAAGAGAAAATGAAATAGACCGTGGCAGTTAGCAGCCGTTAAAAGTCGTAACTTAAATTCATTGTTCTCCAACCGTGGAAATTACATCTGTGTCCGTCTCGGCAAGTATATGTGGTCTTAAATAAGCCCTGAATGTATCAAAATAAATTCTTGAGTTCTTAAAATTGTCCGTCTGGAGAATACCAAAACTGGTAAAGATGAAAAATACTGTGTCGCTGTAATCTTGCAGCGTTGATGTAACATTGCACTTCCCATCGAATTCCGAGGCCCGTTTATATGGAAGTTATTAAAATAATAGCAGACACCATTTTTAATTATCCACATTCACAAATATCAGGCAACATTCGTGGCGGTAATTAAATTACGTTCACCGCCAGGAAAATATACCTACCAGAGAGATTTTATATTTACAGTATGAAATAAAAAGAGAGTCAGTCCGCGCGGTGCTCATTGCGTGAATATTTCGAATAAGAATTGCATCTGGTTTTTCAGCTTATTTCATAAGCGCGGTTGCCATCCTGATATTTTGGAGAGCAGGGATTTAACGGAAATGAATGTAATTTTCCGACGTACTTTGAAAGTATCCGAATGGCACTTCAATTATTAAAGATTTGGGAAATCTAATTATCTAAATGAGATGAAACGCGCTTGGAACATTTGGATTTTTGCTCATTGCTCATTTTTTACTTTCTCTCTCCCTTTCCTTCTCTCTCGAGATATCATAATGTGAATGTATTGTTGCAAATTCCTTTTTTTTAATGCGAATGCAAAGAAATCAAACGCGAATTAATCGTTACAGTAGACGACAAATTTTTTAACGCTTCCAACGGAACGTTTACGAAAGGCAACACGAATTTATCGCTTGAAAGTTCAATGGACTTCGGTAATTTCATTCTCGAGTGTAACTATTAAATTTGAAAGAAAAAAACAAAGACGCAAGCGGTTCCCGCTCTTTTTCGTCGGGCGTACTTCACTGGGTTTCTCGTTTCGTTCGGCAGGTCATGAGAGCGGATTGTTACCAATCATTTTTCTTCTGATCTCTTAACCGCGAGAACTTTCCAAAGAAGACGGATAAAAGGGAGGAAGATGGCTCAGTATTATTGTTCATTCATCTGTTCGTCACTGCTGGGAATCACATGCGTGTTGGATGAGGCAATGGGATGGGAGTCGGACGCGGTCGCATTTGCATAAGACGAGCTTAAAATGACGGCATAAGGATAGAGGAAGGAAGGAAATGCCGATCGATCTCCTACAACCGACGTTATTTTCGCGGCTGGTACTGAATATTCATAAAATAATGATTTGTGGTTTATTACCGACGCCGCCGTCGTTGCGCCGCCGTCGCGTTGCGCACAATCACGTTTCCCTCAATCCGATTCATTTCCTCTTTCGGCTAGTTTTTATCTACGGCTCCTCGCGATATTTGTTAATGATCAAGCCAGTCCGCGCATGAATTATGCACCGTTGACGTACAATATTTTTGGACCATTATTGCGCAGATCTAATTGCTGTGTACGAGAACATTTTAGGATATACAGTTTTAACTTTTTTTCGTTTAGAGAAATCGAAGTCTAAGAAAATTGGAACAAAGTACTTTGATTAAGTTAAAACAGAGAAAAATATTTCATTACATTTGGTATTTTTATTTGTTTGATTTATTTTACTGAAACAATATAACTTTAAATAAAATTTATTTTATAAATACAATTTCTTAAAGCGTTATTGCATTAAATCATATTGTTTGCAGAAAAAACATGATTAATGCTCTTAATTGCTCGTTTTTTATTTTATTTTTTTATTTGTGTTAATATTTCAAGAGCCAATTTGAATTAGTTTTAAAAACACGATTGTTTGAAACAATATTTTTCGATAAAATAACATTTTCTTTGATTGCATTAAATATTACTCAATAAAGTAAAACACTTTTTTTTGCATAAAATGAATTGAAGAGCAGTGACTTCATTAAAGATTTATACATAACGTAAAATACTTTACTTTTTAACTGAAATAATAAAATTGTTTGCTGTAATGTAGATACAATTCAGGTAAAATAATATAATAATTTTATTGAAATAATGAATTTGTTTGAATAATATAACAAAAAAAATGTATATATAACAATGAAAAATATATATAAAGAATATCAAGCTGGTTGTTTACTGCTTAAATAATTATAAAATTGTGAATTTATATACTATCTATCCAATTCTGCAAATTACATGTTGAATTCGGAAATCTTTCCTCATTATTTTACTATCTGTGCATATGTTTTAATTAAATTTTTATAATTTTGAATAAAATATAATATAAGAATATTATGTAGCTTTTTTCATTATTAATTAAGTAGATAGAAATAAATTTTATTATTTGTAGAAAATTATAATATTTTTCCATTACCAACTTGATTTGAAATATTAATAATTTAATCAAATTATAAAAACGACATGTAAGCGGAGAGCAACTTTTAAGTGAGAAGTTGCTCTCCGCTTACATGTCGTTTTTCAAGTAAATTCATGTTTGATAAGACAGAATCGTGCTCAACAATGCGCATTACGAATATAAAGGCAACCCAAAGGTTGCTATTTCCACCGCGTTGCTCTGTATGTCATCTCATGTCGCTTCTTATACTGCACTTGACATGCTTGGTTTTATTTAGCGGATGAACGAAAAGGTGTCGGGTATGTCTTGCGCTTGTCTTAGCCGTGTTTTATGCAAGTCTATTTAAACTCACGAGCGCAGCAAAAAGTAAATGTAGACGCGTCAAATATTTACATCAATTGTTTCATTTGCATCGTCGAGCGCACGTACGGGTAATTCGAGTCCGACTTTTCATGAGAACATTCGCACAACATCGCGAAGTTATGAGAAGCGTGAATACTTGTGTTAAATAAAATAAAGAAAAATAAAGTTGTATGCATTTACGCTTGTATTGCATATATTTTTTACGTATTTCTTAAAGTAATTAAATGTATATGTGGATGGATATTAATTATAATTTAAGTCATTCATAAGTGTATGTGATCGATGTTTTTAATTTTTTCTTGACAAATATAATGTAATAAAAGGTATGACTAGATTTAGGCTTTAAATCAAAGACTATAAAAAGATAATGAAATATATTTGTAAATCTAATGCAAGAAGAAGTGTACATACATAAATTTATTTTTATATATAACATATAATAAAAATATAAACGTTTTAATCCCCGTTTTAGATCATCTTCAATACATAAAACTTGTTAATAATAAAATTTGTACAAAGTTTGAAACATATTGATACAAAATTGAAGCAAACCGTCATACAGAATATTAAATGAGGTGCATAGTTAATGAATAAAAAATCGCAAAATTGATTGACTATGCATCTCGTTTCATATTCTGTATGATGGTTTGCTTCAATTTTGTATCAATATATTTCATACTTTGTGCGAATTTTATTAATAAAATGTTTACGTACTAAAGATAACTCAAAACAGAGATTAAAATGTCTAGTTTTAGTTATATAAGAAGAAATTTTATGTATACGTAATATGATCTTATGTAGCTCTTATTAGCTTCTAATTCGCAATAAACGTTATATTATATATATATATATATGTATATATAAACTTTTAAAATAAAAATTTACAATATGTACTAACTGATACATTGATTTTTTAAAAATATGATATAAAATATTGAAAAGTAAATAAAACAAATATATATCCAATGTACGTTTAACAAATTTAACATTTAATAAATTGAATATTTAATAGCGGTTGTAATATTTACTTTTCGAAACAACCATTAAATTATAAATATTTGCTCGCGCAATCGTTAAATTGTAAAAGGTATTGATAAATTAACAGTAAGTATTATCTGAAAATCGTTCGATTACAACCGTTTTTCATATATCGAAGGGTTTTAAACGGAATTAGTCAAAGCTTTGGTTATTGAATTATTATCGGCGCACCTCAATTTGTGTAAAGATGAGAAATGGCTATGATGAATGATCATATGCCGATTGCTACTGAAGCACATTATAAGATCGAACATTCCCCGTCTTCAGTGGGATTTAATTTTCAGCTATCTATAGAACTCGACCGTAAAACTTTTGTTACTCTGCGTTCCGTGATTTCTGAATAAGTTTCCAACGGTTCATATCCTCTCGCTCGATTGTCGTCAAGGCTCTTTTCGTTTTATTCTCTAGAGGTCTTATCCACGGTCGGCTCGTTTGCCGATTCAAAAGTCAAGATAGTATTCCGCATCTATGTAGGCGAATTGCTTTTAACTTCCATTTCTCAAAATCCTGCTTCATCGTAAGCGTGTTATAATGCGGAATAATACATGATATGATAATGATCTGCAAGGATTCTTTTTTATTTGATAAAGAAGAGCAGCTTTGCAACTATTTTTTCTCGATTATTTCGACATATAGACGTTATTAAAATTGTACCGAACTCATATCTTTCAATTTTAATTAGCTATTCTCTCAAAAAAGGTTTCTAATAACGAATATTCTTGATGTCCTAATAGCAAGAT
>Ga0157363_1004001_pt1 | contig 13496 bp, 4 predicted proteins | sample AttsexASBM1_FD_111477 | JGI IMG/M metagenome (GOLD analysis project Ga0157363, IMG submission 111477) | Fungus gardens microbial communities from leaf cutter ant in Ribeirão Preto, State of São Paulo, Brazil - Atta sexdens ASBM1 | ecosystem: Host-associated > Fungi > Mycelium > Unclassified ...
TGTGTGTGTGTGTGTGTGTGTGTGTGTGTGTGGGGGGGGGGTTATATTTATGATGTACATACTATACAGTATTTATAACTAATATTAATAAAAAAGACTTATTTTGATTATTTTTATTTATAAAATATAATGATCTTTCGAAGGCCCTGAAGCAGAAACTAAGACATTTGAAGATTTATATCCGTCAGGATTTTTAATCAGCTTGACGTGAGTTACATAGTATTAAAATTTGAAGCAATTGAAGATGGATATGGATTTTGCGTGTCCGGTTTATGACAATTATTAAATGCGTATTTCATTTTAAGCTATTTCGCTAGAAATGAAGATAATGACGATTATGTATCCTATCCATCGATAACTGTGTCATTGATCGCGTGTCAATCGCTGGAATTCTTTGCGTTTAAAGGCCATTTCCTTCAAAATCGACGCTTTTCAGTCATCCCTAAACTAGTGAACAATACCGCGGGTCACATCGACCATAACAATGGAAACATCCGGCCAATTGTCGCGCCTACCGTATATCGTGGACCATGGCCTATGCGTATAATTGTGGTCATGTTAGTCTTCCATTTGGGCGTGCACCGTGCTACCGTCATACTCGCTCTTTCTGCCTTCGTCAAAAGACATCGAATTTTACCTGGCTACCGCGGAAAAGTCAAAGCGACGAGAAGAGTGCTCGTTATATTTCATGCTTTTGGGAGAATTATGGAGAGAGCGAATTAAATGACCATGTGTGTTCATCTTCACTATAGAAATTTTATCGAAAAGTATCAAAATTTCATTTTGATATTTTAATACCAAATATAGTTAATTTAATTTTTGTTGAAATAAGAGATAAAATAGAGTAATAGAGCTCGAGAGAACTATAATATTTATTTTAAATTTGTGACAGATTAATATGTGTTTAATTAGAATTTTTTGCAATGTATTTATTACTGAATTATGTAATTATTTTATAAGAAACTTTTTGGTACTTGTAAATTTTGCTCTCTAGTCATACTTTGTTAATAATTTTTCTCTTAATACGCTGTTAAATTAAATATTTATATATCGTTATATTTGAGAGTGATTTTCTACAATTACAATTGTATCAAGTTTTTCGGCTGTATAATGGATTCCCACTCTTTTAACGACTAAAACGCGTGCGAAAAAGGCTGCGATCGTTTGCACGAGCAAACGCGGCTCGTGAGACAATGGCCCGATATATGATGAGCTTCCACATTGGCTATTACGTTACTTCCGGTAACACAAACCAGCACTTTGCTGGCATAACGCTGACACGGTGATGTTTAGGTCGGATCTTAATCTATTAAGGGGCTTACTCGCTCCCTTGTGAGCCGCGCGTAGGATCTAGATACGCCAGTCAATTTGTTACAATCTTCATCAATTCGGCCGCGAACGTGTCAGTCTAGTTGATTTCTTTACTCGAAATATTTATCAATATATGTTGCGCGAATCCATAGACTGCCACAAGAGAATCAGTAGTGCTAAATTAGTTTTAACGGACTGCTTATTGAACAATACTTACTCGATAAGAGATTATTTTTTTAGATTATCTCATCACAGATTTTCTTATTTGTTTGAAAAAGATGTAATATGTAATAGCAAAAATATGAATTTTTAAATATGAAAAATATAGTACTTAAATAATTTTGAAGAAATAATTGTACACATTTCAAGTGACATTTGATTATTGTTATCGCGATTTATTAAATTTATTTCTTGTACCATTACTAAAAATCACAAAAGATCTAGAGAGCTGCATAATAAAATTAGGCTTGCACTTCATATTTTCAAAATCTCTCAACATGCTATTGCACATTTGTCGGAAGTTTTCATAATTCATTGTTGAAGGAGTTCTTAACTGCCTTATTCTTGATGAAAGCGCCTCTTTAAGTCTAATTAACTGCAATAGAGTGCTGCATTCAACCGATGTTAGAAAATCTTATTTGCATTCATAATATTACATAAAAATAATATGATTATCTTGATATTAATTTGATCTTTTGAAAAATTGTTTTTGCGATTTTTTTTGTATAAATATATATTTGATTTAATTTTTCTTTCTATTTTATCTTTTATTTTTTATTTCTTAACATTATCATTTTTTTTTTGTTAATTATTTTGATTATTTTTGTCAATTAATTAATGTCAAAATCCAGGAAGCGTTAAGAATATTTAAAGAAAAACTACTGAGCAAGAAGATACTAAACGAAAATTAAAAAATACAATAGAATTATATATATGTTTAGTCTGCGATATTAATTTGACATGGTACAAGTATATTGTAAAATAAATGTTCTTATTATTAGTCGCGTTGTTTTTTGATCCCTTTGCGAATAATACACAAGAAAATTAAGAAACGAAATAAAAATATTAAGAATTTAAAAACATATGAATAAACATTAAATAACTCGAAAGCGATGATTATAATTAACCTAAAAGTATCTCAAATAAAATTTGATATTGTTACGTACGATGTAGATAGTAAACAGAAGAACATTCCGCGATCTAGAGTTCCTCTCTTTCTCAGTTTGTAGTTTAGCAAATTTCACCAGCGTTTATTCTCATTTTGCGCAAAAGCCGCCGGAAATAATTCTTGATATAAGAGTGAGATATACGTTGCTCTGACAATAATGTCGTCGTCAGAGAGTGTCGATAACTGAGAGTCCTCCGGCTTCTCCTTCACTCTTTTCCCTCCTCTTTTCTCTTCTTTTCTCTTCTCTCTCTCTCTCTTTCTCTTTTTCGCCTCTTTTCATCCCTGAGCATAGGGGTGTGCTTTCCGGGGTAGTAGCCGCGCTATCGACCACTGTCGCGAAAGCCACGCCTTTGCCCAGGTGAGCATTCAGGGAGCTGTTTCCACCCTTCTCTCTAGGGTGGTATAGTCCATATACACGCACGTATACACATGCACGAACATACACTCACATGTGAAATATACGCGCGTTCACTCTGGCACATCATAACTAACTTTAATGCAACTCGAGAGAGAGAACGAAATCTTTTGATATGCTGCTATTCTGTTATCTAAAAATGAATCTTTTAATTGGAACTTGGTTTATACCAATATGAAAATTAATTTAAACTCGTTGTGCTTTATCCGAAAATGTTTGAATAAATATAAATTATGATTTGTTTCTGCAGGAATATTGCCATATGAATAATGTTAGATAAGAGCTCTGAACGATTCAAAGACAAGAAGATTCTATTCAAAATAAAAGACAAAGTTTTATTTTAATTAAAAATTAATGATATTCTGAAGACACAATTATTAAAATATCCATTATTTAAATTTAAAATATTCCAAATCCTTAATTAATTTTAGTGCACCCAATTAAATTTTATTGGATAAAAAATTATTTCGATATTTTATTAAAAATACTATCAAAATTCATATGTTACTAGATATTGTGCATTAAATAGCGATGTAAATTGTTTGTTTTCCATTTTATGCGTATTTGAAGAGATTGTAAATTTTTTGTTGCGAATAAATGTGACCTAATATAGCAGCAGATTTGATTTCTATGAATATGCTGGCATTTATTCGCTGGGTGTCTACGTTTAACAGGCTTATCCATGGCATAGTAAACGCACCATTGTGTCTCAATTCGAGTAAATGCTGGCTTACGACTACCATCAGCTGAGGGAGGAAAGCTGCAGCCGGTGCACTGCGGGATTTCTGTGAAGAAATATTTGGGAGAAATTGAGCGGCAAATCAATGCACGCGTTAACGCCCATCATGAATGCACCGTGTTTTCATGGAGTTTTCAGCGGATGAAAATCCTCCGGATAATCGCTCGCGTCTCCTACGCGTCGTCTCTTAAATCCTCCTCGCTAAACGCGTTATTGTCCACGTTGAAGCAAACGTTTAAGCGATTGCTACGATTCGATAGGTTCAGAAATCATCAATACTTATCGTTTTTATAAAAAAAAAAAATCAGGAGCTATCGAATTTTGCGCAAAAGCGTGAAGTGTTTTCCTGATTTTTTTTTTAAGTTTATGCTTATTTAATTCTATGTAGAAATAGAGTTATGATCTATTATAATATTTTTTGTATACACAGTAAAGAAGACAATGTAAAAATGTTAAAGATAAAATATTTAAATTTTTATAAATTAGTCAGTCTTTAATTTATTAAGTCTTAAATTAAAGACTGACTAATTTACAGAAATCTCAATACTTTATCTTTAACATTTTTACATTGTCTTTTTTGTGTATATAAAAATATTATAAAAGATCATAATTCTATTTCTACGTGGAATTAAATAAGCATAAACTCTTTTTATTCATAGTAGGCGTACATTAGAGCGTTAATGTGTGATGCATTATCTATTCACGACATACAGTTTATTATAATCTCAAGTGTGCTTTCGCACATTTCGTGGTACGTTAGGACGCAGGAAGAGACGATAGGATCGCGGGAAATATGGTGACAGCATGTCACCGCCGTCATTGTCGGTGATTCCCAAACGATTTTGTACATATATCGGCGTAACCATCGGTTAATGGTTTAAGCGCGTGTGCACCCCATTGTCACGGGCGAAATAACCCCGATGGGGCGTGGGAGGATCGTCCGACATGTCCTCGTGGAATTAGGGTTCTCCGATCGGGTGCGTATTGTCCGGCATAGGCTCTTGATCATCCTTACTGTTCTTTAAGAGCTTTTCAAATTTTCATAAATCCCAATAAGTAGAGTAGAAAGAATTTGATTCAATATTTTTGACGTGACAATTAGGTTTTTAAATTACTAATCACATGTCAAATTAAATGTATATAATAATAAATAGTGTATAATAATAGTAATAGTAGTGCATAATAATCATTACAACTCTAAATAAAAATTTAATTCTAATATTTATATGTTTTACATTCATAGATTTGTCCAGTGAAAAAATTCATTTAAGAATAGGATATTTCCATAATTTTTGAAATTCAATTACATTTAGGTTGTAACGATTTCCTGCATTTAATCTTTAAGTTATAAAATCATGTGGTGAAAACACCTTGGGCGATAGATACAACGCTGAGTAAATCACGAGTGTCACCGCTGGTAGAAGTGGAAGAAAAAGTTGTCTTATTCTGAAACGGGCAGCTCGTTTAAGCAGATTTAGTCGCGAAACCGGGAAACGTTTAAGAGGGTGAAGGGCTTCGTAAGGAGACTGGTGCAAAGTAGTCGGGATTAAAAGGGCCAGAAAAAACTCTCATCCTCCTCGGCACGATTCCAATTTTTCCTCTCAATCCCGCAAGCAAAAGGATCTATTGTATCGTTTTGTTGTATCTCGAAATAACTTCCAGTGAGAATCGATATATTTTTCTGTGACGCATTATACCCTTCGTGTGATTCTCATCGATCGCTGATGCGAATCACGTAATATTGTAACTTCTCTTGAAGCTGCGGCCATATAGGGTCGAGTTACTTAGATTGTTTATATATTTCATTTTTTGTTTAGGAATTAATACAAAGAAATTCATAAGTTTTTTACATTAATTTTAAGACCTTTATCACGTTCGTTGAAATTTATTTCAACAATGTAAAAATAATGATCGGAGATGACATCTTTTTTGAAAGAAAAAGAATTCTTATAAAGGAGGAATATATAATGTCAGTATTTAATGATTAAAGTTAGTTATTTACAGGGTGGGGAAAGTTAATGTTTTTTTTTAAATTAAATTAAATTAAAGTAATGGGTTATAAAATTAATAAAATTAAGTTGAAAATTGAAGGAATAAAGCATTAACTTAATAAAAGTTAAGATTAAATTTAAGATTAAATTAATTTAAGTTTAAAAAAAGTTAATTTTGAAAAAATTATTTTTTAAATCAGAATGTCCTAATTTTTCTTAAAATGAGATTACTTTAAATAATCTTTACAAATATAGATTATTAGTTAAAATTTAATTTTATATTCACATGTAAGTTACTTATATATAATAAGAGTCACATCATAAGATATTTTTGTCAAAATCTTGCGAGAGAGAAGGGTATGTGTTTGCATTATTTCTTTTTCTTTAACCTCCTAACTTTCTTTAATTTCTGAAATGACTGTTCATGCGTGTTTACGACAATTAGATATTACATCAATTAGATATTTGTTACAAAAAATATACGTAAAAATTTAGAAAATGAATGGATGTGCAATTTTATTCTACAACAATTCTTCATCTAAGGCTCATTTCATATTTATGTTGCTGAAACTTTTGATACCTAAAATTAGTGTGATTTAAATATAAGCGGGAATTGACAAAATCTAGCAAATCAATAAAATAACTGATTACCGTATAGTGTGACTCTTATTATGGATTATGATCTCTCATCATAAAATTCATTATTGAATTTTTTCTAAATTAGTTCTCTAACTTTTAAGACTTTATAGAAAAAAAAATATTAGCATTAAGAAAGATAGAAAAATTTTCAATTTAAAAAAATTAAAGTTTAAAATTAAAGTTTAAAAGTAATTAAATTAAATTTAAAATTAACTTAAGTTAAAAGTTATTAACTTTTTAACTTTTTTTTTAACTTTTAACGTTTCAACTATTTATTATCCAACCCTGGTTATTTAATATAATGTCATCTAAAATAGAGAATTATTATGTGATTTTCAAAAGTGTGTGGCGATTATATCGTCATTATCTCAACTGAAAATGCATTTCTCAAAGATATAATTTTCATCCAAAAAATATCGCGTTTTCGGAATCGTGAGAGAATACACGAATATTGAAGACCTGCTCAGCTATTCGAATCGAAAAAAAAGGACAGAGAGACAGACACAAGACGGTTATATCAACGAGCGGCAGCGAAAGCGAGTAATAATCAGCGACGCTTTATAAATCACTTTATTTATTTATCAGAGCATGTGTCAAATAATCCGACAATGCAGTCGAGAGCAATATTGCATATACTGTAACCCGTTAGGGAAATAAGATGTAACTGCATCGTTGCATCTCGCGAAGAAAACTAAACCGCAAGATCACATATATATTTTAAATCGAGATTTCGAAGCCTTCTAGAACAATCGAAAAACAAATCGTTTTTGTTTTTCGAATATGAGATCGAATAAGCAATTGAGAGAGGTGAGCGACACTTCTCCGTCGGATCTCATCACGTTAAGTTGTATAAATCTGATGCGCTCGGAATAAAAACTTTGATTCGAGATTAAGTTGAGTCGATCATTGGCGCTGCTGGCTACAACTATAACCACATCACTATCTGAATCCCGTACTAATCTACTATCACTAAAAGTGTAACAAATTAATTTTTCAAGACGATATATTTTTTCTCAGCAAAACATTAATTACGAACCACTTCCATCTTGGTTGATATGAATCGAAACGCCATCGTGCATATCGAATGTCAATGTTTGGTCACTTAACTATGACTAACGATCTGCTAACTGTCGTTTAACCATAGTTCTGTTTGTTCAATCCACGTTTAATCGTTTCCTGCACGCGTCTCGTTCAAACAAACTCGACTTTTCGTTCCCAAAGGATGTAGAAAGCGAAATTTACTCGTAGGGGTGCAAATAGCACACCCTACAAAATTTGTGCCTTACGAAAATGCGATCTACAACAGTATATTATATATTTATGAATATATATTTATGATTGCTGTTCTTTTATTAATAATAGTTAAAAAATTGATTATTGATAAAATTGATTATTGATAAAAGAATATAAAACGTATTATTAAATAAAGTTTGGCAGAAAATTTTATTTAATTTGAAAATTTAAAAAAATAGAAAAAATAGAAAAATATTTCGTGTTGAATTCTTAACAATTATTAGAAAATATTTCATAAAATTAAAATTTGTATTCAAGCTGAAATCGCAACTTCACGTAAAATAAATCAATATAGAAGTTTGTAAAAAGGAAGTAAAAGAAATGGTTGATTGACACATCGCATACTGCAATCGAAAACAAGAGATAGTACGGAAAGGATTCGTCAGGAGGGAAAAACTGAAAAACAAATCAGTTTTCCGTACGGCGCTTTATTGATTAAGTAATCTTAATACATCGCTGGGCCGCAATGTACCATAAAGAGAGCGGAACCGGAAACGATCCATTCTTAGTAGGGAATATGCTTTGTCGGCGGTGGTCGCTCTTGCCGTTCCGAATTTCTGCTTTGATTAATCTACCCCAACTTTTTCTGCCCGTGAGAGAGACTTATCATCTCGACTGCACGCTCTCTGGCAAGCTTCCAGAGTACACTTTGCACTCTCAGGTTGCTGTCGTCTCGAGATATCACGCGGGATGTTACGGGAAAAGTCGACGTGCCCTTATGAATCCCGGCCGTTGCCAAAACGCCGCGACAAGAAAACCGCAAACATCACTGTTATTGCAATGTACAAGTTGTGTCGGAAAGCATCGAGTTTCGATGAATTGCGACAAAAGGAAACTGAAAGAAAACAATTCGTTGTTTGTCCTTTATAAAATAGCCAAACATGTTGTGATGACGTTTTTCTGGAACATTTTTCGAGAATGTTTAAATCAAAGATTTCGCAAGATAGAAGTACATAATTTTCTACTGTCAACTTTAGAAGAGATAAATATCGGAAAAAAAGAAAAGAATTTACATGGAAAGAACAATTTGGTTAAAGTATCTAAAAATTTAACTAGATACAGATCTGAAAATACTTTTGTTGGAAATCAAAATAATTATGTAAGAATCTCAAATATGATGAGCAAAAAATGTTAATGTCCTTGTAATCAGTTTAATTGTCCTATATAATTATTTTGATCTAAAATTATTTTCAAATCTGTATCTATCTAAATTTTGAGATACTTTAACAAAAAACCATTCTTTCATGTATGAAATGTTTCTACCGCATATCGAAACTTTTTTAACTTCTGAAATAAGTCATTGAAACGTAAAATACGTGACTCTATATCTTAATTATTTTATATATATATAATAATTATAAATTATAACTGTGTCTCTTTGTAGTATACTTAAACACTATTTGAGATTGTAATACATTTAAACCAGCCACCGTAAATCACTAGTCACAAATTGTTGCTGTCAGCGTACAAATCGTGCGTATTTTTCTCGTCTCGTAATCCCGGGGAATTTACACACAATCTCAGGACGCAACGGATCGAGATCCATCTACGGCACGCCCGACAATGTTTGCACGACAACGCTCTCGAGCAACGCCGACGACGGTTCGACCGTTCGACATCCGTCCGACTCCTTTGAAACTCCTAACAGTACAATAAACTACCCGCGGCGGAAAGTTTTTGGGATTGAAAAAGTTTCGGCCAAACTTCTGCCACCCCTCGATGCGGACGGACATTCAGATTTCCGTTGGACATACCGAGAGAATACCGATCGAACGAGTGCTAAACGCGCCTTTCACTCGGCTGTGAACAAAAACACATTGAACCCGAAATAAGTTAACGTCGATGACTTATTCTCTACGGTATTTTGGAATATATGGTACGTTTCATGACATCTTCTTTTTAGATTTGTAGGTCTAAATAATGTGACTAGAAGACATAGAAATTCATAGTAAATATGTATCTATATTTGGATAATATACTTTATAATGAAGTTATTGATCACATAATAATTGTTTGCAATAATATTCGTGAATATTATATATTCGAAATTTAAGATAATAATATAAAACAGCATAAACGATGATGAGATTATATTGATTTCTGTAAATTATGACTTTATGATTACTGAAATTAGATGTAAAATACAGTTGCTCACACGAAGATTGCTGAACGACGTGACAGGGGGTAGAAAAGAGCAACGTTGACTTGGAATCGATACCAATTAGGATGCTTCTTCCGGTCACGCGACTTAGCACCCTGGCATAATGTCGGCACGTGCCGCTGGCGTGGATCTTAAAAAAATGATAAAAAGGGAACATCGTTTCCGGTTCCGACGGCAATCAGAACATTGGCGGTTCACTGAAATTTGGTTTGATGATCTCAAGGGTTATCAAAGATACTGTATTCTTAGAGTCTTTTGTTACAATTCTATCAGGAATCAAAAGAATCATCGATTGTGTTCACTTGCGAAGCGTGAGAACAGAGATAGATATCAAATATCGCTGAATGTGTAACTTACAATACAACAAAGCAGAAAATAATTATATAATTATATATATAATTATATATATAATTATATAATTATTTTTTAAAAAAGGTTTAGAGGCACTAAAAGAAAAAAATGGTTACATAATTTAACTAATTTACAGCTATTTTTTAGGGCAACAACACTGAAATATATAAAAGATTGCTGTAACAAATTGGATGATAAAATATGGCATAGCATTTTTAATCTGCTGCAACAGCCAATTTTTAATTGAGTTAACCTATTCGCAATGTCAGTATAGGCTTTCAATTGGCACTAACGTAGCAGTCAAAAATTGACTGCTGCAAATAATTAAAAATGTTACGCTGTAATTCAGTCAATCTTTTCTTTCAGTGTATGATTAAAAAGATTATATATTTACAATTATTTTAATTATATATGTGCTATTAATAATAATAATCACACGCTCTGCTTAAAAATTCTTAGTTTTTCCGTAACACATGTTTTTAGTTATTATTAATAAATAAATAATAGGTTTTAAGAAAATAGTTATATTAACAATAATTGTGGTAGCATTTGTATACTTAATAAAAATGTTAATTTTTTTATCATTTACATCTTGACATTTTATTATATTAATATTTGAAATTATTATAATTTATAGTACAATTTTTTCACATGTTTAAGAGAACTATATCGTTATTATTGTTAACATATTATAACAGAAATAATTTAAAAAATGGAGCGCTTAACCATAATTATTTTATCATGCAATTATTTATCATAAATACCAAAGTTTTCTCTCAATGTATTCTCTCTTTTTAAGTAAAGAGACTTATAAAAATTAATTAATCAGTGATATATCATGAACTATAAAAAAGAAAATATATATCCAGATAGATTGAACATACGGATATCTTGTTCGCGCAATTCACCGGTCGTAGTTTTACGTATCTATATGTTTTACGAACCGACTAAGAGAGGCTTGCGATAGTCTCCGCGAAGGGTAGAGGGTTAAAAGAGTCCACGCAAACATATCGTACATTATACGAAATTTCCACCCCACGGAAACCAGCCAATAAAACACCCCCGGAACACGTCGTCCACTCATTCTCCCTGTTTTCGTGTGCCTATAACTGCATTGTCAAAGTTTTTTTTCGTTTTTTTCTCCTCGGCGTTCTCATCCTCGTTCTCTTTCTTCACTCGTTCTCCTCCACCACTCTCTCTTCATCCTCCTCCACCTCCTTTGTCGTTTGTATTTTTCCTTTTTTTCCTGGGTTCTCGAAAAGCGCGCACACCCCCTCGATTACATTCGGAAATATTAGGGGACGTCCCGTCGCTCGACAAACTATCAATTTATTTTCGTCTATTGATTGGCATGGCTTTGGCGTGATACACTGACCCTGCGAAATTTTTATCTTCTCGTATGCATCTTCATAATGTTCGTGCTTCGCGATGTAATTTGATATTTGATAATTTAAACGAACCGTTCTCCGCAATGTGCTACCATATAAATAACAATTATTTTAATAATATATTTATAAATTATATATCATTAGGTTGACAATAATTTTCGTTGAACTATAAAATATTTATTAAAAATATAAGAGCTAAAAACTGTGGCATAAATAAAAAATATTTCTAAAGATAGAGTTTGACTAAAAGTTTATTAGGTCAAATCTTGATTTCGTGCACTAAGCGTGCAGTAAAACATGCTCCTTGCCAACCGCGGTAGGTACGTAAAGTAAAAGTCGGTGGACTATGTCCAAATCTATAGATTACGGCTGGTCATATAAATCATGGATTCGGGCTCGGTAGCGGGTTGAATGTTATCTCCCGCTTCCGGTTCGGCGCACCGCCGACATTTCGCGCACATCGCCGTTCGTGCTCGGAATATTCTACGTGTGGGGACAGTTTCGTTTTGTACACAGCAGGAGAAATCGCCACAAAGCATATGCTGCCCGCTGTCCACTCCATTTACCTCGCTACATCATCCGCCGTGATGCGGGACGGAGAGATAAGGGACGCGGAGGGAAACCCTTTGTATCGTCCTGTTCCTATAGAAGTGGAGCAGCGATAGATATTCCTAAGTGCATCCTAATTTATGTCTCATATGGTTCATATACTTGCAATACAATATACGAGATTACCTGCGATCTTCATGTTAATGAGGTTCTTTGAATAAAAAAAAATTTTATTCTATCAAAAATTGAGATACTAATAATTATTATGTTAAGCATGAAAAAACGCCTTTCTGCACTTTATATTTTATAGGATCAAGTCGATCAGAAAACAATATTTTATAATTTTTAGTGAACTTTTATTGATAACTTTAATTTAATATTACACACACATAATTGTGATAATAATTCCCACGCAACATTTTTGCTAAGAAAAAAATCAGTCTCTCAAATTGATAAAAAAAATTTGCTATTAAAATTGAGCTTGTGATTATTATAAATTTTCAACTTTCTCTATAATATTTACTTAACATTCCAGTTTTAAATTATAAAAAGATAGAACATACATCTATAATAGTTAAATATAATTTATTTATATTTAATAATAGATTATTAAATATAATTTAAATTGTAGGAGATAAAAATTTTTGTGATAGATTATCGCTTGATAATTCGTATAGATATAGGCAATACTTGTTTTGGTATATTATCGTTTTTTTGCGAAACTGATTAATAAAATTTCCCCAAAGATATCGATCATATTTTATACGATTATAATCAGATTAGATATCGCGATTGGAGATCGATTATTTTAATCGCGAAAGGAAATTATAAGATAAGAAATTTGAATTTTCTATCAATTTCTTCGATTGAGTGCACGTATGTGGCGTCATAATGCAAATAATGAAAAGTTTTTCTGGGGGTTGCAGAAATCAAACGTGAGTCCCCATCGAGACTCGATGGGGCGCCCTCAGGAAATCTAAACCGGTAACAAGATGGCTGCTCGGAAACGGAAACCGGAAGCTTGTCACTCAAGCTACGCGGACTTCCGGCGTGTCCCGAAAAAAGGGAAACGGTTCTGGAACGATCGAGAAAAGAGAGGGAAAGAGAGAAAGAGAGAGAGAAAAGAAGATATTGTTTCAAATGTATTGTTTCATTATATTCTCTACTAAAAGATACAATACGATATTAGAGTGAAATCTTTAAATCTTCTACCATGTTTTTTATATTAATTGTATTTGTAAATGATGCAAAGAAAATTATTTTTGCTGTTTAAAATTTTGTAACAGAATTTATGTAACATATTATTATTAATATTGAAACAAAGCAATTATTATAAAAACAAAATAATTATTATTTTGAGAATTAAGAATCTCGTATTGATCGAGAGAAATCATTTATTAAAAAACTTTAAAATTTATTTAAAAAATTTTTACATGGCAGAATATGAATCTCAAATCTCTTTTTTAAATACGTTTTCTTCTTTTAAAGAAA
>Ga0157363_1004003_pt1 | contig 13494 bp, 9 predicted proteins | sample AttsexASBM1_FD_111477 | JGI IMG/M metagenome (GOLD analysis project Ga0157363, IMG submission 111477) | Fungus gardens microbial communities from leaf cutter ant in Ribeirão Preto, State of São Paulo, Brazil - Atta sexdens ASBM1 | ecosystem: Host-associated > Fungi > Mycelium > Unclassified ...
GGAAAAAAACGGCGGAAGCAAAGTTGTACACCTAATAATTAATTCTTCGATAAAGAGCTATATAAAAATCACTGCTTCAAAAAGTAATGTAACATTACCCCTTTATAAAAATATACATTAATGAAATAATAATTTTACATATCTTGTATATATCCCAATTATTAAGAATTAAGATCTAAAGCTGTTAAGGATTAAGATTTAGAGAAGTTTCATATTTTTGTTATATGAACAGTGATCATCTTTTTTTTTTATTTTAATCAGGATCAACTCCCCTCTCTCTTTTTTAATAAAAGTTCCGCGGAGTTTCTCAAGAATTCTAGCAATTATTCTTAATATTCGATCGAATAAAACGAAAGAATTTCTCAATTTTTTTATTTCCAAAGTAGAAGTTTCTACATTTCTGAAATTTTTCGAAAATCCAATATTTTAAGTTCCAAGTAAATTTCAAAAGTTCTTATTCATCTACAATATTCGATTCAATTTTGATAAAAATAAAAAGTTGTAATTATTTTTCGAAACAATGGCACTTTATACTTTTTTGATCCATTTTCACTTAATATCGTCCTGCTTTCTACTTTTGGATTTCTACTTTGACAAATAACTGTCAGAATTCTTTGTAAATATATCAAAAAGATTCTAAAAATTCTCTTTCATTATTTTTTTTCAAAAAAAAGTTTAAACTCTGTAAATTGTGCTAAAATTTTGAGAATAAAAGGTTAATTTTACAAAAAATATTTTTAAATCAGAATTTCGGCGAATATATTGTAACTTCGAGCACAACTTAGGTACAGTACACAGGAGTTCTCTTGTACCTTGCAAAAATAAAAATTCCATGATTTTTGAAAATTGATCGTACATAAAAATTCGTCCCTATAATCTCGCGCGACGATGATTTTCCACAAGGATTTCATCCCTGGATAATCCGCCGCTCTCTTTTCCCGACGGAGAGAATTGAAGTAAAAGAACAATCTTAACTAGAATGGGTAAACTTCGATCTGGCCTATCATCTAACATAATAATCGATACTGCCGTAGCAGCGGAACGTATTCGGAATTTCAACGAAAAAGAACTCGGAGTCAGCAGACGTCGAACGGATAAAATGGGCAGAGGATTCTCCCTCACCCTCGTGATATTTTCATTCCCATCGGATATTTTCGCGGCAAATTGACTGCGCTGCTGTTTATCCGACATCGACCGGGTTTTGCCGATTTGCCGCAATTCCGGATGCGAGCGATGCGAGGCCGACCAACGCAGAGTGCGTGTCGACACTATGAATGCTGTCGAAGCGAGCGATTGACGTGAATCCGATGAATTTAGATTTTTATGTACATAGAGCGCGAGAGAAAAGAGAGTTGCTTCCGCGGCTTACCACATAATGCATTTGTTTGACCATTGAAAATAACCAATGATAAAAACTGCTTTTATTAAAAAAAAAAAAAGTACCAATTTAAAGGATTTATATCAAAATATCGTTGCAAAAATGTCACGAATAAATTGTTTGAATAACATGAACATAAATATAATTTCAGTATATTTTAATAAACATAAAAATAATATATATCCTTTTTTTTTTTAGTTTTATATATGATAAAACTTGCGATATACTGTCATACATACATGATCCATCGTATTCCCAATTGCATTGAAATACGTGTAACGTGAATCGTTTTGCTCATGAGGCAAATCGTTGGCAGGATAAGATATTCGAATCCACAACGAGTGACACCATTCCGTCGTTCTTATCGTCTTGTTTCCGGTCGATCGCTGCTCGAGGACTCGATTACGTCGGGCGACGGGCGCCGCGATCGTCCGTGAAGCGATTTTTTACGAAGTAATTCCTACGGCGAAACCATCGCATCGGCGTCGGGGCGAAACGGCCAATTCGAGGCTGTTTTATCCGACGATTCGAAAACGCTCGATCGCGCGCGGTGAGCGATAAAAAAAAAAGATATTCGATGGCGGCCGCTTTATATTGGACTGCGCTCGATTTAGAGTTGAGTCAGGATGGATCGTTGTAAATCACACGTGTGCACGTGTGTGTTCTTGATAATAGTATTCGCGTGGATCCGGCGAAAAGTGGATCCGTACATTTAATCTGGACTTTAGTTAAGAGGGTGTAAATGACTCCATAATTTTTTATATCTCCAGGAAAATAAATTATCACTTATTAGTTTTATTCAGTAGGAAACGGCGATGCATGTGCGGCATCATATAAATGTAAAGCAAATAATTTTAATAACGAAAAATTTTAATCGTATTAGCACAAAGCGAAAGATGGAAAATTGAAAATTTCCAACAAATTACATTGTTTCACCAAAGTACTGTCTGTCATATTTTCAGTTTAAATCACTCATTGTCAGTTACTTAATTGTATAATTCAATAACGCAGTTTTTCATAAAAATTAATTAGACATGACAATAGCAGAGCCAATAAATATTTTGCGTAAGTTAAATCAATAAAGCAGTTATACGTTCGGTAAATGTATTTCCTCTAAATTGATTAATCGTGACAGGTAGCACGATAGATATATTTTCAACCCGTCGAGCATTTTCGCGGCGATTGGCTGCACCAGCGAATACTTTACTTAAGCTAATTAAATTCTCATAGCAGCCGCGTCAATAATAATCCAATTACTGCTTCTATTTTCTTTATTAAAATCGAAAATCCAATATTGCATTCTGTTTTGAATCCCAAGTTTATTAAGCCGGATTTATACGATTCACACTTAATAATTGTTAGAGTCACACAAAGCGGCGAATAGATGCGAGGAAAGATAAACTTTGGATTTTTCTTTCCGAAAAAAAAGACGAGATCTCAATGGGAATTTATGATTTATTTTCTTCGCGAATGACTGAAAAAAAAAATATATATATATATATATATATACTCGTATGTTCAAGTTGGAACAGTGTAAATGCGCCTTTATGTTTCCTCGATATTTTGGCAGAATATTCGCACGCGTGGCATGCATAGAGGATTAAATCCCGACGAGACACTCGCGTCGCAATGCACGCGTTTCATCGATACACGAGCATTTGCGAAATAAACGGGCGAAAACGGACGGCCGCCGACAAATCACCCGGACAAATTTATGCCCGACGACAGGGACGGATGAAAACCGTTTGCGGACGCGGGGCTTTAGATGGCAGATAGTCATTCACTCTACTACCCGATCTACTATAACTCCAAATATACACGCGAGAGAGGAAAAAAAACAAGAAAGAGGGGTTGACGGCATTGGCGAATGAGCCGCCGATCGATGAAAGTTTAATTGCTTGGCATCGGAACGCGGATATTGCTTACAAACTCCCGCGCTACCGCGCGTAAATTTCTAATTTTCCCCGGCGATCGATCGATCGAGCTTCTTGCGCAATAGCAAAAAGGACCAACTATTAGCTCCGCCAGAGCGCCGCCGGGATTAATTTTCCCTTTGAGAAAAAACAGTATCGAGCTTATATATTTTGTGCGAATGAAATTTCTACAATCAAAACGATTTTATCGACGAGATCACACGAAACAAATCTCCTTAGTTTCTCTCTTTCAAAATCGAAAAGCTTCTAGCTTCCAAAACTATGATAACAAGCGTATCGGAAAACGATCGCGTGAGATTGACAACCATTAATTTTGTCTTCCGCGAGATGCAATATATTCCAGTCTCGGAATGTTTCGGACTGAGATAGGTATCCCATTTCAAGGCTTAGATCATAAATGAACATGATTTTCAAAAGCACAGTTTTGTGTGTGTTTCACAATTTCGCGAATATAATAATTACGAAAAAATAATTACAATAACAATCTTGAAAAAAAATGTAGATACACTCGTATGTATGTATGTATGTATATACGTATCGCTTTTCTTCAAATGTATATACGTATCGCTGACAAGTAAATTGGCCATTGTATAATTATTTTTCTGATGTAGTATATCTATTACACATCACTGCATTAAGCAGTTAATCAAAGTTTCATAATGAGAATAAATCCGCTCAGAATCAGAAATATTACAAAAGCAAGATAATTAAGATAACAGAACTCATTTGCATACTAAATTCAGCTCATCCCGGTGAGATATAATTCGTTGGGCGGAATGATTGCGATTTAAATATTCTCATCTACGTGAAAGCCGTTATTCGAGGTTGCGTCTGTAAAAAATAATCGCGGCTGCCCCATCGTGGAACCCCTGGAAGCTATCTAACTACGCTATATTCCCCCGAAGACGCCTCTGGCTACGCCAATTCTGTTATCCTGTAAACAGCCGACGAAAAGAGGCCATCTGCGATCAGATTCATTTTTGACTCCTGCTTTCCGTTTATGAAAATTCGAAAATTTCGACGCAACCCCGCAATTTAATCTGAAATTCAATCAACAAAATATTACGGCAATAACTCGGTTCGTTTTGCTAAATTTCATTAAATACCCGACTGTCGCTTGAATATGGCTTAATATAACATTGAAAATTTCAAATTTCGCTGACATTCGATCTCGTGGCTTTTCCATTTGTTTTTATAACGTGAGCGTAATATGCTCTTACAGACAAACGCAATTGGACTGTCCATCAACATTTAAGTAAATATCGTAGACATTTTTTTGTAACAATTTTTTATTTGATTTGATTATTCATTCGCGCGCTCCCATAGCTCGCTAAAAAGATTTGCAGTCAATTGCATTCTGTTCACTGTTCTAACACAAATGCGTGCCTTTAAACAAACTATGCTAATTATTGTGAGTGACATTTCCGCTGACTTTCGTCGCCTCATTAATATTCAGTGAACCAATCAGACCTGCAACGGACGCATTTTGACATGTAAAAATTAGCATTAACATTATTTACCAGTGATGTTATTCAATAATGATTAAAATTTGCATTTTGCAAATCGCGGTTGTGAGCATACTCGCGACGTTAGCTGACATTAGCACATAGTAATAGCCGATTAACGTTTGATGCACGAATAAACTCGAGAATGCATCGTTAATGGTAGTAATTCACCGTAATTAACTTTCGAGAATTCTCTTAGCTTTAGCAAACAGAATGAAATATTCAAAGCCACCGCAGCGCGTGACGTTTTTAATATCAAATAAATTTTACTCCATAGTGCGTATGAGGAGTCCATTTTTTACCTCCGAGTATTTTCTGCCTCAAATCTAATGCTCATTTCGCATACGTGCATAATAATGAACTCTCTATCCGATTTTTTATCTAAATAAAACGGTATTACTACAAAATGGCAACCGTCGACCATCGAAATGCTTGGTTAGCACGTCGATCCATTATGAACCGTAACGGACGAAAAATGCATTTTTTAGCGAATTAATCGGAAAAGTACACGTCGAGATTTCGCGCGCTGTCGGAATCAGAGTGAACGCTTTCCGACGAATTAATCGTAAAAACACACGACGAGATTTCGCTCGCGCTGTCGGAATCAGAAAGCGCGCGGCGCGGGCGGCTTTCGCGAGAGAATCGTTTACCGGAAGCCACGTTTCCGCCATCAGTCATGCACACGGCTCTATTATTTTGTGATCGACATTTTGCCGGTTAGGGAAAAAGGACTGAATTCTGGCGCGAGAGCCACTCGGCAATGTTTTCATTCCAGTCAGGATTCGATTGAAAGCTCGAATTTCCGTCGAACGCGTATTTAACGCTAAACGTCGACTTCCGATTCCAACTCTATCTGTCCATCTATTCAATTGATATACATATAGAGACAATTGTGTATTTGACAGAAAATGGGAAATCGACAACAAGTAAAAGGTCTGTTATAAGAACGATTAGAGGCGGACTACATGGAAATGCCTCGAGTCGTCGATATGTCATCGAGTTTACATGCATGATGGGGGATCGGGGAATATTATGGATGGGGCAAATAATCGGCTTTGCGGCACCTGGGAAACTCCCTTAACTCTCGGAAGAGATACGTATCGATAGGTCGCCTGGAGCCCTGCTGCTCGTGTCACAGGATAATATTGAACTTTGCTCCAGCTACAGAAATATCTTCCTTCCAATAACTATATATTCATAAAGTGGATATATACATTTTGTATATGTAATTTATCTATCGAACCAATATTATTATGTATTATAATTAAAATTATTACGTTTCAGCAATTGTACATTACGAATACGTATCGTAATTTCATCGAAAATAATTCGAAACATAAAGACAAGTTTGAGCTGTGAACTAGAACAGAGAACTACAGCAGAACGCGTGCAGCTCTTCACTCCCCCCACCCCCCCCCGGGAAAGACTCCCCCGACAAGCATTCCTCTGTATCGAGAAGGTGGTTAACCTCCCATAGAACGAGAAGAATCCTTTTTCAGGACGCGCGTGACTAGGTTGGAAAAGATTTCGTCTTGCTGCAAGACTCCTGTCTGAATTCGTCTGAGTTCCAGAAGTATCATGGCGAGTTCTCCCGCGAACAGTTTCACCGTTGTTCGACATTGTTCTAGTCCCGAAACTAGAAATGACCACAACGAGGTTGCGACTCTCCAAAATCCTGAGAGGACAATCCTCGTATACGTGGAATTTCTCGGTGTCATGCCGCGGGGCAGCCGATTGATAATATCGTTATTGTATGTACCATCGAAGTTATCGCTTCCGATTGACCTCATCATAAAGATTCCTTCACAAAGAGCGTTTATATTTATAACATCGTTACGGTATCGGTTTAAAATTGACTCTGCATCTGTTACACAATGAAATACGCTGCTAACCAATGCGAACCCGTTGCGCGTGACCTGCCGAATTTAATGGACTTTCACCGAGATTTATTTATTGCAGAAAATAACACAATTCTATATCAAGAAAAATACTAGAGTAAACATTGTGTTCGAGCTTTTGTTATAATGAAATACAATAATGGCGCAAATAACAATATTCAACAAAATCACTATATGTATATTTTACGAATCGGCATTCAAAAATATTATGTACATTTTATATTTTGCAAAATAACCACTTTAATTATTCAACTGTTTTACTATACAATTTCATTACTTTGTATAGAGAAAGAGAAGTATATGTTATGAATTTTTAAGTCTTTGTAGATTTAAAATAATTACATAAAAAATTTAAATGGACTATATCATTTGAATATGTAAAATATTTAATTATATATTTAATATATTTCCTCCATTAAAAGATCGCATTTGTGCGTAATACAATTAAAAAAAAGATATTACAAGATCAGTATAATGAATTAATTTCCTGCATTAAATAGAATGCAAACATTACGCGTCCAGAAAGATAAGAATCTGAACGAGCAATTGTTTGATTGATCTCTAATTGATTAATTGCACAGCGACGGTTGTTATTAAACTAAGTTCAGATCGTCGAGCGACGGTATGTCCAAGTATACCTGATGATACAGCTGGGATTCGATCAATCGGAGCGAATAAATTGTTGAAATGCATTTTGCACGATGAAATGCGGCGTGAATCCTAGGGGATTAAACGAAGCGAATCGCGCCGAAACAGGCTGGGTTAGCATCGATACACACTGGGACCTATAATTCGCCAAAGAAAAATGTTGTTTGCCGTACAGGGGAATCTCACACATTTCTTTTAATTGGAACTAATGATAATTCTGAAAGATCGTTAGTTTTTATTACGGTAAGATTAAATCAATCAATGCGTTTATTTAAGAAATAATTAAATAATCTTGATAAATTTTTTCACACGCTGATCACGCACGAATTGTATGCGTATAGTCGCTGAAAATGTGTTTTATACTTATTGGCTACACGTAATCTCGATTAGCAGAAACCGAGGAAATCGCACAGAACAATCGCTGCTTGCTGCTGCAACACGGCAACCGAAACAATAGGACTGTTTCAGACCGTTACTCAGTTATCCGCGATTTCGGTAAATCTCCACTAAATAGAATCCCAGAATGCACGGAAACGTCTCCGATGTTCCTGAATGCTCGCTCGATCGTATTTGCCAAGATTCCGCGACATGTACAGAATGCCTCAGAATCCAACAATACCAGAACATAAGAAACTTACATACCTGAGGGTCCAAAGATCTCGAGGAGTAGAAATTAACAATCTAATTTCAGATTCGCTTATGATATATCTTTAAATCTATGAAAAGTATCGTGCATATGGATATATTCTTATGCACGATACTTTACATGGATTTAAGCGAAACACTAACCGACACTAACACTATTCTACATGCCAATTTCGTTAGCACTGAAAATAGGCCGAGCTTAGAATTTTCCTTATCTACGTCCGTTTAATCGATTATCCTGAAAACCATTCTCGAGATGTTTCGCGTGAGATAATTTGTTTTCCATTCAGGTCATCAACCTTCGAAGAATCCGCGCTGAGAATCGACTGCTGCGACCTGCTTTCTTCACTAATTAGCCATAACAAAAACTTGGAAATAATAAAAACAAAAATATAAAAGCGCTTTCTTCTCTGAAAATCTTTCAATTCTCAGATAAAAATATGTTAAATATTCATGAACTATATAAATTTTTTCTCTCTTTTTTTTTACAAATCTGTCTCTTTTCACAAGAGTTTTGGTTAAATAAAAAAATATGCTAATTTCACACAAGCCAATCAAATATGCAACTTATTCTTTATATAATGCAATCATTACGTTCATAAAACTTATATTTAATATATTTTTTGGTCCAACATATTATTTAAAAATCATTCAATCTAAATCATTCACTTAAACTCTAAAGCGTTAAAATCTTTCAAGTACAAATTTTTAAGAGTTTTACAGTGAATTCTAAATCAAAGTTTAACGAGAGTACGTCGTTATTCGCAATTAATAGAGCTTCTAGCACGGATTCGTATGAATCAATACGTGCCCGGAAGTGGCACGCTCTGTTTATCGTGGGGCGTTTGTACGTTATCGGCAAATTTGGTGGAGTATCTGTTTCACGTCTGTTAAATGGAGTCCTCGGTCGCGATGTGCTCTGAAACGTCTCAATACGCTCAATCTCTCACGATTCGCGCGCGCATGTACTCCACTCCGAACTATACAGGATTTATAGTAATTTCGACGGAATATCTTTTCCAGAAATCGCCACGACGCGCCACGAACTCTGTTGCCAGAGAAAGAGCGTCAACGGCCCGTCAGCCTAAATCCCAACTATTATTTATACAATTTTGTGCTCCTCAAGTTTCCAAAGTCCTAAGGCCTTGCCGTTTTTCTATACAAATTTTACTACTTCAAAATATTCGCCTCTTTGCAAGTCTACGATGTCAAATTTAGGACCAGGCTGCTTTGAATATTTCAAATATCTCGGATTCGCGCATCTTTAAATTGTAAAATTTCAAAATCTCTCTGGATTTCTTGGTAGTTTCGAACAAGAGTAACTTAAAACAGACTTTTTTTTATTTCTTATAATATAACGGTATAGAAAGGAGGAAAGGGGGCGGGGTAACAACGGGTTAAACTAATCCATCGAAGCGACTAATACTCAAAAGCCGTGAGATATACGTACTTTGGAGGCTGGCATTAATCTTCACCGGGAACTTTACAGAGGCTCCGATCGCGCTATTATCGAGCCTTAGTCTCGAAACACTCAATACGTAAGCAATAGCGTCGCCTATACCAGTGGCAACCTATTTTACACAGGTCGCCGAACCTCACGAATTATCGGTTCTCAGTCAATAAGGACACGCCGGATATTATCGCAGGACTATCAAGTTATGAACAGACGCTTTATAATAGATATAGTAGACTAAAGTTGTCACAAATTTTTCATTCTAATTCCAGACAAAAGAGAATAATTTAACATAGCAATGTAAATTACTATTAATGTTGCTGACATTGCGTCCATTTAATTGTTACGTTAGTAGTGTTCCAAAACTGCGTAGCTGTAATGTACACATATATTAAACATGTTTAAAGCCAACAATTTTAATTTTCCAGAAAACTTTGCAAAATTCTCTGACTTTTCCTTGATTTTTCTGACATTTTCAATTTCCTTGATATTTCCCTGATTTTCAGTTTTGTAACAATCCTGTAAATCAATAAAGAATCATGTTCTTTTTCTCTCTTTCATCACTTTACGACATACAATTCAATGCTGTAAAATATCATATGTAATAACCCGGTATATGACTTTAGGGATTTACGGAGCCGTTATATGGATAGCTATTATTTTTTTACCATAAAAATCGATCAATATTTAAAAGCCGATAATCTGACAATTTTATAGTATTATACTTTTATAAATCCGTAATAATAATAATAATAATAATAATAATAATAATAATAATAATAATAATAATAATAATAATAATAGAAATCAAGTACACTGCATTATTCTCACGGATAAAAATTACTTTTCTCTCGCTGAGTTTATTTTTTAGAAAAAATTCTCTGCTAGACTTTCCGCGAGCTCATATTTATGCGGAAACATTTAATATTAGTAACACTTGTCTACCTGAAAGCGGCGTTTTTTCGCAATTTCCGCGTAATGCACTCTTGATTACATCGCGAAGTGAAAAGATTTCTCTTTACCTAGAGCAACTCCTGCCTCCTGCAACATTATTGTCGCCATCGTATTCACTACAGGTATAGATGGTATGGTAGTCCGTGGGATTGCCAGCGATTGAAATACGTCAGAATAATCGAATATTAATCACCACGCCGCGCGCATTAAGCGAGACGCGCGATTTTAATCACGTCGGGCGAGTAAATATTAAAATGTGCAAATTTGTACGCGTCCGCTCTTTCCCTTTCCCTCTCATTATGAATGCGTCGTTTTATCGGATTTCCGCGTTGAATATATTGAGCGCGCAGAAATGGAGATAACACACCCTCTCGAGACGTCATAATCCCATAATCTCACGATACAGAAATGTTCCCGATAGTGTTCTCGGGATACTTAACACGTTAAATATCAGTCATTCGATTTTTCACTTTCTTTCTCTTTTTCCACTCAGTAGTTTTTCCGGACTCTTGACTTTTTTTACCGTAACAGAAAGCGAAATAGGAAGTCAGTGTTTACGCGCTTACTCTTACGCCGACTGCTCTCATCACTACGGTGGGAAATTATTTCACGACTAATTACTTAGGCGCACCTGCAAATTACTACACTACGACGAATGCGTGCAAATATATTCTCCCATACGGGAGCGCATATATCTGACGGCGAAGAAAAATGGTAGGCACGTCGCGAGATATACGAACTGGTGCTGCACGTGTACTCGGCGAGTGCCACCTTTTCTAGCGGGCTGCTGTTTTGCAATTTAGAGGAGCATCGAGTGCAGTGATTTTCATACCGCGGTTGGTAATTCGTGGAGAGACGAGGTGTTGCTCAAAGAAATACTTCGAGCGGAGATACGAGGATGGAATATTTTAAGGGCGGAATCCGCAGAAAGTGCATATGCAAATGATTTTTCAGCCACAGAGCGGCCGCCACTGCATCCCTTCGGGGGATTTTTCTCAAACTTGAAAGTATGAAAACTCGATGACATTGTTTTGCTCAAGACGAAAGTATTTTGACAACTAAAAGAGCCAAAAGTTTTTCTCGAAAGCTCGATATCTATTTCTTACTATCTTAAAAAAAAAAATTAAAATATTAATTTTAATTTTTAATATAATCGCTATAATATAAGAAAACGCTTTTACAGAACTGTCACGTTATAACTTGCTCTCATATATAAATGAATTTTTATTAAATTGTAATATCTCGAAAGAAATAAAAATATATTTTCTGTAGTGTATATATATATATATCCATTTCAATGTATTTCAGTACATTACAGTTATATACAACATACTTTATCGCAAAATCACATTCGATATATTACTCTCGAGCTTCATTTTCTCGCATGTCTCTCTCGCGACGCGCTTTTTGTTATTTCCCCTTATCGCTGCGCGAGGTAATCCTCCGCCGCCATCTTTTCACCTCAAACGATCCTCCTTTACGGAGTAAAGCGGCGATTACTTTCATTCCGGTGTTAAGTAAAGTGGACTATCCGTTCCGATAGTCAGGAAGGATTTAAGGAGTTCGCAAGAAAATTTCGTCGATTACTTTCGCGAGACAATTTTCTTTTTTGATAAAAAAAATACCCATATGTATTTAATATCATTATCAAGAAAAGACGACAATGTATCTCATAGAAATCAAAAGCTTTTGTGGAATTTTCGAGAATTAAATACCACTATAAAAACCAGCAATTCAAAAAGGGTTTTCTTGCCAAACTACTTTGACGAAATTGATGTCCTTCCGACATACGATCGCCAGAATGTTATTAATGCACGCAATAAGCGACGTCAGAGAAAAATATGGAACCCGCGCAACGTATCGCTGATTTTACCAGGAACATACATTTTTCGCGAATTTCCATTCCCCCAGCCACAACGATCGATACGAACGCCTCGAACTCGGTCGTACGGAATTATTTACACAGTCACGTGCCTGGAATAATTTATTGTCGAAGGCAACTCACATCAGTGGTCAATCGACATAATCTGAATCTTAAAATCAAAATGACATGCAAGTTTCTAACCGAGAATAAAATAACTTCCTCTTTAGGAAAATAGGATTAAAAATGTTCAAAAATATCTAATTATTTTTTTGTATCGAAAGAAACAAATGTAAGAAAATATTATTATAATAAATTAATCGAAATGTCATCAAACAAAAATTTCCGGTTTATTCATTCATATTTCAGTTAATCTTATGATAATGAAATAAATTGATTTTTACGTATTAATATTAATAACAAAATGAACATCGACTACGCTCGACGACTAATTAATGTTAAAAACTCGTCTTTACAATTTAAATACTGCGCCTCCCAAGAATAATCTAGCTGAAGCATCAATTTATTTTTAAGACCGAGCACGGTGCCAGGGACACCTGTATTCTTAATTAACATCGATAATCCGCTTCTTCCTTGCTCTTACTCTCAAAGCGCCTTATGAAGGATCTTTCGAAAGATCTTGAGACTGGAAAGTATTTAAAGTTCGGTCGTCGTAAAGTGTCGCCATGAAAAAGGACTTTCGGATTGAAACGGTCGTTTTACGAGGCGACTTTTATCTTTCGATTATTCCTCGATGAGTATTCGATTGCATGCCCTTCCGCTGAGATTCGCTTATCTTAAATCGAAAATTTTTGCAGAGTAATGCCTTTCATCCGACACTTAGTGATATTAGTTATTCACGTTAATTTTTACTAATTATATCAATATAAACATTGTACGATAAAAAATTACCGTATTTTATTAAACATACAGTATATAAAAAAGCTATGACTATCAAAAGCAATTTTTTTCTTTTCATTAAAAAATATTATGTATTTATATATAAAAGTAAATGAGCTACATTCATATGGACTTCCATCCCGACTGAAATATTGTACTATCAAAATACTACCAAATTATCGTAAGCTCTAGTCGAGAGTGGACATGTGCGGAACCGATCATTATGCGAATCATCCCGAGATTCGCGTAATTGTGTGCCTGATAACGGCTATTTTGTGTCTCCTGAGGGAAGATATTCGAAGCACTCGTAATATTGGA
>Ga0157363_1004006_pt1 | contig 13487 bp, 2 predicted proteins | sample AttsexASBM1_FD_111477 | JGI IMG/M metagenome (GOLD analysis project Ga0157363, IMG submission 111477) | Fungus gardens microbial communities from leaf cutter ant in Ribeirão Preto, State of São Paulo, Brazil - Atta sexdens ASBM1 | ecosystem: Host-associated > Fungi > Mycelium > Unclassified ...
CACCGACATAACGACTGTCTTATTGTCATAATAGTTTTCCATTCGAATTCGAACCCGGTTCCGATTCCGAGGAAATTCTGGCAAAAATAAAAATCGGAATGTAAGAGGAGAATGACAAAAACGTAAAAGAAGTTTCTAAGAGACGAAAATAGAAACAACGAAATGTAAAAGAGTTGTTTATGCTTCTTTTACATTTCGTTATCTCTATTTTCGCCTCCTAGAAGTTTCATTTATACTTCTTTTACTCTTCGTATATTCTCGATTTACGGTTTGATTTTTATTGTTGTCAGGAAAATCATCAATGCATGGAATCGCGTATAATGTGAAATTCTTTACTGCTGTGAATTTATGCAAATTTATATGAATATCGCTACTATACGTATAATAATGTTTATTTTCGAGAAACTGTCATGTAACATAAATTCACACGAGTTTATATAAAATATCGTCTGTATTCCATTTCGCGTTTAAAATCGTCGATTCGACAATAATATAACGAAACAATACTGTTTTTATGAACTTTTGTTGCATATATTTCATAAATTTGCAAATAAACCGAAATTTGCTTAGGTAGAACATAAAATTATAATAATATCAAAATTATATCAAGTAAAAATAATTTTATTTTGCACTTCAATAGAAAGATTTATTTATTATTTTAGAAAAAAATCACAATGACATCAGTTATACTTATCTTATAGAAATTTAATATTAATACTAGTCAATTAATCATTTACTTTGAGTATTACAAGTACCATCTATAATACTTTTAATACTCAAAATAAATGATTAACTAATCTAATTTTAGTTAGATTAAATTTATTAAATTTCTATTAATTTTTATTTTATTATAATTTTGTGTTCTATCTAGGTGAAATCGAATATAAAACTTTAATAGAATTATGATAAAATTGAGATTTTCTTACAGAACTGGATTTGAAAAAACATTCAGATATCCATGTTTTGAATTAAAAGAATAATTGGAGATATAATAATTGGAGACATCGAACATTTGCGATTATCAGCAAAAACGATAGAAAATAGCGATAAATTAAGGTAAATGGCGATAATCAGTCTAATTATCGTCGTTTCTGATTAGTATAGTAATACTCAGCAAAGGATGCGTTTGCAAAAAATCGATTTGGAAAAACCTCGGGATGAGGAGAGATAACGCTCGAGATAATTTTATAGGAGAAACACGACATTGCGGTATTCTCGTATATTTACAGATTATTCGTAATTCATAATCAATAGTAATTATATATCTATATATATAATATGTATATATCAACAAAATAATATTTTAGTCATCATTTTTACGTCGCTAATAAAATCTAAAGGCTAAACAGTCACAGGGTCTCGATCATCTAAAGTTGGTGACGTCTGCCTAGCCGCGGAACCATCATGTCCGCTCTCTACCTAACAATAAATAAACAAACAAATACAAAATTTATACATTCCGCGCGCATTACCGCGCTAGTGAGGGTAATAATGATTAATATCGTATGCCACAGTCGCAGTTAACGAGATGATCTCATGATCCTTTCACACATGCTCTATAAATCAAGAATTAATTATATACGTCGCAGATTATAATATGTCATTAGCACCGTCTGGATTCAGATATGGAAAATTAATGAAAATTGATCAGAATGTCTAAAGAGAATTTTTTCCCGGAACTGACATTCATGTAATCCTTAAATTCTCATCAATTTTCCAAGTGCTAAAAGCCTAAGACAATTGAAAGCAATAGGAACAGGGAATAATTGCAATCTATCAGAAACTGTGTACTTTCATATATACACGATTTTTGATAAACTGTTAGTTATTTCCTGTATCTTATATTGTTTGTGTTTTTCAATTGTGTTTCAGGTTTAAAAGATATCATTTTTGCTAAAATTGTTAAGAACGTTCGAAGAAAAATGAAGAAGAAACATTGTTTTTATATATTATAACACATAAAAATCTTTCGCGCTGCCATACGTCGGTTATATAATAATCGAGTTAATATAATCAGATTTTATATTAAGTCACCTTGACCCCAGGCTTCCGCAATTAAAACTTCGATTCTAATTGGGAACGAGGTAAGGGAGTAACTGCAGCCAACTACGTCGCGTTCGAAGCAATTTTTTTTTACTACCACCAAGTCTTATTCTCGCTGATAGTCCTCTGCATGGCAGCGCGATATCGCCTTACTGATGGCGAAACGGGGACAGAACAGTCGTTGTCTTTGCTTTTAACCGCGGTAATATACCACGCAGTCTGTTGTCGTCGACCGGTTGTAGGTGTGTTAAAATTGCGGCTTCTTAACGGGGTCACGCCGCGGACGCGCTAATAACCATGTGCATTTCCGTTGGAATTAAAACGACCGATGCACCGCTGGATGATCGCCTCTGCGTTATCTGCGACCGTAGTAAATTGGACACAAAATTGCATCGTTTCTCCACCTCGCACAAACGGCTGCTGTTAACAATATTTCAGCTCCGATTAAACCATGATTAATACGTCTCTTTCTCTACATCGCAGCCGCGATTGTCGGCTTTATAAATGTACAAAGGAAGGTTTCTCTCTCTCTCTCTCTCTCTCTCTCTCTCTCTTTCTTTATGTATTTGTGTGTATGTGTTTGTAAGAACGCGCGCGTGTGTAGTTAATTTAATCATCGATGCTTATATATTTACTGGCTCGTATAATTAAATAGTTGACAATTCTCTGATCATAATCGCTCTTTCTGGATCGTAGCTCTAATAGATATATAGCCAGAGAAAGAGAATTTTCTCCATGATCGTGAGCCATGTATTCCACACTATATTACAAACCGGATGATGCGGTTCATTTCAGCACTGAGTCTCGTGCTGTTTTCAAGCAATTTTTATCATTACGTCGTAGTATCATAGTTTCGTAACACAAACATTATTGTATCAAATATTTGAAGTAATTAACAAATTTTTAGATACGAAAGATATTATGAAATATCTGATGTTATTCTCGACTTTATGTTCCATTTCACAATTGACTTATTTGGAAGTTTCTTATTGCTCAATTATACGACATGGCGTGATTTATTTAACCCAAAATTCAAAATATTTACTGTGTCATGGGATACATGTTTCACGAATGGGACCACGGAATTTCGTTGACAAACACTAATCCACATCGGAGACGCATAAATCCAGCATGAGAACTGCATCAAATGCTGTGACAACTCACTGCGAGGAATTCTCTTCGTCGTGATGTTGAATATAATCAGATTTCAATTCTGACAAAACGGTAATCGGTATCGCGCACAATGGTATTTCGTGTATTCATACATATATCAACGTGCACATGGGCACATTGTTTCCGGACGCGCGTATATAATACATCGCGTATAAAATATCTTTTCTCTACCTATAAATGAACTACCTATATGTTTTCATCGTGGGCCCTCTTCACTATTCTTCCGTCCCCCGTTTGCTTTTTAACTACCAAATAGCACCTATTCTCGTCACGTATTTCACACTACGCATTTTTTTCTTTTTTATCATTTTTTATCCGTGCGCTTCAATCCTTGCCTTCTCAGATATTTTTGTGGGAATTATGTAATATAGGAAATACATATAAGATACATATTACATTTGTAACATATAAAAATTAAAAGGTCTGTCAAAAATTATTGATATTTTTTTTTGTGAAAGACGAATCGTTGTACAGTATTATATCTGTCGGATTGCAAGGGATCAATGCGCTCAGTTTGTTTGTCGATGTGATGGTCGAGTTTACATCAGCAACAGCACGGAAAGAACGATTTTGCTGAAGTATCTAAAAATTTAACTGAAATACAGATCTGAAAATAATTTTGTTGAATTATCAAAATAAACTGATTGCTAGAAACTTTTTGCAATATTGTTCATTATACTTAAGTTTCTTACATAATTATTTTATGGTCCAACAAAATTATCTTTAAATCTGTATCTAGTTAAATTTTTAGAAATTTCAATAAAATTTCATTCTTCTTCTGTGAGTAAATCTTCCATTCTTTACATGGAATTTCATTCCATAATGCAAACAACGGTATTAAATAAGGATTATACATTTACATAATAAATGATCGATTCTGCCATGATATTAAAGCGTATTTTTAAAATGGTGTCTCTGAATATATTATTATCTTTGAGGACTTCCGGTGCTCGAATGGAAATAACCGCTATATACGTGTATATGTGTATACAAATGATAAGTGAGTAAAATAGTCGTAATTAGTTGATCCTTTTTAAAACATTTGCAATATTTTTAACCGGAACAAACTAGACAAACCGCATTTAAAATAATTGTTTTCCATACTGCCACTTATAGCGCGTCATACATAAAGAAATGATATAATAAAAGAATAAAAAATAGGACATAAAAGTACAATCATGTAAAATTCTCAGATTTATCTCAAATTTTTTGATATAAATTCAGTTGACGTATGTGATTGCTTCTAAAATCATAAATTTCTTCGCGCTATCGTGTGAAGTGTTACATAAAAGCGCGCATAATATTTGTTTTATATCAAAGTAAATATTGTTCTGATTAAGAATTTTTTTTTCTTTCATGGGTGCTTTATCGTAAAACAATACGAGAAGACAATGTTTGCGAATTAAATTAGTAAATAGGAACAAAAACGCCAATTAAAATAAATATTGATGTAATTTTCCGTGAAACAGAAAATTGCGATAGATTTGTAGGATAACGCATTTGCTGTAATTCAATGTTTCGTAAAATTTAACGCAACGGAGAGTAACGAGATTTTACGACGAAATTAAATACAGAGAGTCAAACTATCGGTGTACGGAGGCTTAAAATCGTCGTTAATTGCGCAGATGGAAAATATCGCTGCTTGTGTAAACTCGGCTTGTAGTCATGAATATAAATATTTAATCGTGACGCACTAATTTCTACTACGCAGGTCGGGAGACTAGTTATGATCGCCGTGATGAGCAAAAATAAAAATATTACATGAGCATTTAGTATATTAACAGTAAGTTGGTAACAGACTGTACAAAATAACAATCAGAACGATAACAATCAGTAAGCAAGAGATATTGCACTAAGTAATACAAAACAATCATATACAACTTTAAATATAAAACTGCACCTATAATGAAATATAAAATTGTACTAGAATTTGATTATTATCAATCCTTTCTTAGAGAGAGATTCACTAAGGTTCTTGTATAATCTCTATCTCTTTCTGAAAAATAAATTGATTACTTGATCTACCTCTCACACAATTTTTTTAACTCATATCTAAATAATTAGTAACAGATAAACTTTAGCTTTACTTATTGAAACAGATAGTATATTATATACGAAAGACAGAGGAGCCTCATCACGGCGTTCGCATGTCATTGCACTTGTGTCAAGGGTCTCTACGGGGTTATGATAATGAGAGAGAAAACCGCGGAGTTTATATCGTAGAAGCAAGTGGTGTAGTCTTATAAAACATCAATAAGTCCACATCAAAGAGACATCTTTCTTTGTTTCCCCCTATAATTGCACATCATGACAAATTAGTCAGCGTTCTGGTCTGTAACTTTATTATAGTTAATATGCTTGCTGCATAAGTCTTCATATTTGCCCATTTGATGTGTACATTTTTTGATACTGGTGACTGGTCCTAGTACAACTTGACATTAATTCTGCACAGATATGAGAATACGTCTTTTTGTCAGTACAAAAAGTCCAACAGAAAAATATATTTTCGACTCGAACTCGATTAAGAAGTTTGCCGAGTTCCTCAGTCAAAATACATTATCTCTAATCTACTCTATTAATCGGTTATCGCCTACATTCGCGTATGACTTTATCACATGATTTACGTCTTTATATAATTTACCGAATATTTACCGAGTTTACTAAGATTACGTATCGTAATTAATCTTTTAACAACGCCGTCAGTCTCGCTTATATATATATTTTTATCCCGTTCTTCCGTGTGTAAAAATTATATAATCATAGCTTTAAATTATGTAAATATAATCTTAAATACAATATTATTCAATACTGTTCTCAATAAAGAGTACAGATATTTTAAGATTATCATTTTCCAAAAAAGAGGAATTTTTTTATACGCACATAATAATTTCAAATAAATATAATAACGGGCGACTAACGGCGAGTTAAAACAAAATATACGAACGGAATCGATTCGACCGCTTCGACTACACCACCGCGAAGGGGAAGAAGGGCACGCTTCTGCGGGTGTCGAGCAGCGGTTATTCCGCGAAAAGTCCTCGCCGGCCAGCGCGTTTCTTCATCCGCATTTCTCTGCCTCACTGCGTGAACAGCCTTTGGCGAATGGCCGAAACCGCATAAGAAGTGACGTCGCGACGTCTTCGTACATCTCGCGTTCTTTCCTTTTCTTCTTTAGCTTTTCAAAAACGCTGGACTCGCAGTCAAGGTCAAGATCGGTGGTCAGGAGGCGAGAGTAGTCCTGTGCCAGGAGGCGTATTGCTGCTGCTGCTGCTGCTGCTGCTGCTGCTGCTGCTGCTGCTGCTGCTGTAGCTGTGACTGTGGTGGTTGTTGTTGCTGTTGCTGTTGTTGCTGCTGCTGTTGCTGCTGCTGCTGCTGCTGCTGCTGCTGCTGCTGCTGCTGCTGCTGCTGCTGCTGCCTCTTTTGACTGCAAATGAAAAGCAGGATTACATTTTATTACTCCCGTCGACATTGCGAATATTGATACATGAAATTATCATTATATTATACTATGTGTGTTGCAAAAAATTTTATTATTCACCCTATAGGGAAGGAGGGAGTGATTTATTATATGTACAAAATTAAGTTGGAAGTCCAAAAAAATAAAGTTTGAAAATCGCGAAGTACATTTCAATTAAGATATGATTTATGGAAAAATACTGTAAACGTTATCATGTTTACATAACTTCCACGCGACTTTACGAGTTAAAAAACATATGATAAATAGTTAAATTATCAATTGAAGAAATAATTCTATTTTCGATTAAAGCGGATCTTAATGCTTAAATATTTCAGTGTGAATTTTTATTTTATTAAAAGAGAGATTACTCACAATAAAGCTTCAGGCAAAAAGAGTTCATTCTGTACTTGCAACTTATTTTTATGTAAGGAATCATCCCGCTGATTATAAATTTTCTAGTTTTCCCATTTTCTATTGTATTTATATAACATGTAATTTTTATAATGTTATAATTATTATTGAAATGTAGATTCAATTAATTATATATTGTTGTATGAAATATAGAAGATATAATGGAATATAAAATTAATACGTACACTGAAAAAAAAATCTTAATACATATTCGAATAATACTAAGTAAACATTCATGTATTCTGTAAATAAATATTTAATAAAATAATTAATAAAAAATAATAATTAATTCAAATTAATGATTTTTATATCAATTAAGTAAATATATATTTACATTTAGTAAATATTTATTTAGAATTATTAAAATTTAGCTTTTTTTCCAGTAAGAAAGATGCAGAAATTCATACATGTAAATATACATGTAAAATGAATAATTTGAATGCATAATCATAAAAGCAATATTTTTTGTTATTATTCATAAACAACTTGACCAGTTTATCGCAAATAACGGATAAGTTTCGGCTTACTTATACCGACATTTTTTTCCACGGACGCGCACGTGCTCAGTACATTACTTTTTTACGAAATCAGTTACAAAACGAATGTACGGAATTATGCGCATACCTTTGCGAGGTTCGATATTCGCAAGGATAACGTGGGCGTAGTGCTTTTCCTGGAAACGATGAAAGAATTCTGGAGGATGCAAAATGCGATGTCACAGTCGCGTCTCGATCGATCTCTCTGCGCATAATAGACACGCACGTGTTGCTGCAAAAATAACGTATATCGTCGAGTAAATCATCCAGTACGAACGTCACGATGTCCGCGTGAGCAAGATTATGAGGCTTGGATTAGTAATTATAACGGAATGTAAAATTCGTGACGGTGGTTTAACACCAACGTAATTTATTTGTCTGCGCAACTGCGCAATTTAGAGATTGATGCATATCTATATTTTTGTTTTGACGACGTGAATACGTCAGTACATCACCGATAACGAAGCTTTTTATAGACATCACAAATAATTCACATTTCTAGCAACAAAACATCCTTTTCGATGTATACACGTATTATAAGATTCTTTAAAAAAATATCCTGAAAAAAATTTACTTAAATCTTAATACATGTTTCTTTGAATAGTATTAAGTAAACATAAACGTACAGTAAATAAATATTCATTCAATAAAAAAAATATTTAAATCAAATTAATAATTTTTGTATGTAAATGATTTTTCAGATTCTTATTATTCAAGAGATTTAATTTCTCGAGAGAAATAATTTTCCTCGCGACAACCGTATATTTTATTGTCGACTCTATGGAAATTTCCTAGTCAATTATTGTCATTGTGAGACGGCTGACAGTCGCATACAAAGCTCTTTATAATTATTATAAGCAGTTTAAGAAACAGACAGATTCTTTTCAAAAGATTCTTAGCGCAGTTAGTTCGAACAGTTGTCCAAGTCCATTAAATTTCAACATTCGCATCGCTTGTTGAAATGTAATGTTGCGTTCGCGACTGATATCGCAACAAATCCCTATGTTAGTAGTCGCGACTGTTATCGCGGCTGGACGTTACGTGCACGCGGGAGAGATCAATTAGAACACACCGCTTAATTAAGAGCACTTTTCCTACATCATAATGCAACAATAAGCAAAGGTAATCGGAACGATTACGCGCACGCGACCTCGACGCTGGAAGTCCGTGTTACCCTGGCCGCCAGCATATGGCGTATTCTCACGGTGGAAAAGAAACGTATGAAAGTAATAGTAGAACGGCTTGGAAAGATAAGGGAGAGACTCACCTTCTTCCGTTTACATCGCCAAGAGACGATGCATCGCACATATATACGTAAGCGTTCTCCTTCCGAGCTACAAATCTCTCACGGCGCGCGACGACGAGAAACAATTACTTTCTTTAATGATCGTCTTTCATTTGCGCTACGAGATACTATATACATTTTTCCCGCGATTGCTATATCTGCGAGACAGTGGAAATCCATACAGTATAGATTTTTCCTGCAGCAATATTGCTGCAAACTTCTGCGTTATATGAGAAAGGTTTTGCTGAAATATTTAAAAATTTAATTAGATACAAATCTGAATATTTTTGTTAAACTATCAAAATAGTTATGTAAGGTACTCAAACTAGTGATTAGAATGTCATAACATTTTTCAGCGTTGTTATCAACTATTTGAATTTCTTACATAACTTCTTACATATTTGGATGTTCTAACAAAATTCAGATCTGTATCTTCTTCTTATTATTCCCGTGTTTGGTTTTCCGATCCAAGAAAAGAGTCAGGAGCTGTGCACAATGAAAAGAATAGAGAATAAGGAACAGAGAATAAGAATTTCAACCTATCAAAAATTGTGTATTTCACAATACATGATTTCTGATAGGTTGATGTTCTTATTCTCTGTTCCTTGCAAGAAACTTGCGCAACCCCTCACGTTGAATTTGGAACCTAGATCCTGTGATAATCTCAGCGGAAAGTTAGAGATCTCATTTTAGCTTTGTTGCATATTTCAAAGTTGATGTCTCCAAAGTCACCTTCTCTCGCGGCTACGAGGGTCTCCCCGCATCAACTTCGCTCAAAGATACAAGTCAGATCTGTATTTAATAGCTAAATGTTTAGTTATTTCAGCAAAATACCTTCTGTGTACACGTAATCACGTAATGAAACTGAACATATATCTGCTCAAACAGAGTTGCTAGATATTTGAAATTCGAACAGCAAAGTGAAATTTAATCGTAATTCAGATCTGAATATTCAAAAATAACAGAAATACACGGGACGATCCTCTCAGCGAGATCATTACGCCGGAATAACGAATTGCTTTCTCTCACCCTGCCTGTTTCCGATCACTCGGCTGTTCGCTCGCGAGAGGAATTAAACCCCGGTGAAATTTTTGCTTCCTGTCTGGCGTTTCCCTCTTCCTCTCAGCGACCCTCCGTGCTTTCGAATTTCCCGGGCCCGATCAATGTTGCTGCAATATTATTAGAGCGATCTGTGCTGTAATCATTTTATTGAAACTGAAACGTACGGTTATAGTAAAGATTTGCAACTGTAATATCTCTCGTTGAATTATTAAAGAGCTTTTATTATAATTTGTTTATCACATCCTAACGTTCTTCTTTTTAAATGTTAATTCTAATTATTTCGATGATCCAACAAAAATATTTTAAACCAATATTTAATAAAATTTTTAGATATTTCTAAATCGTACTTTCCGTGTAATCTATGGTTACCAACGCAACGATTACGAACGTTTTTTATTATTATAGGGTCACGTCATGAACAGATGGGTGGTGCTTACCTCTTTCTCTCCATATTTTTCGGGCGGGATTTTAGGGCTCACGCGAAAAGTTTACGCGCTTTTGGGAAGAGAAAAAGGCTCGCGGCATTATTTCTATACGGCTCGTCATAATTAACGGTCAAGCTGCGGTTGTTCGTAATCCCGGCGAATTAAACGACGCGCAAGGGGCTCAAATGGACGGGACGGCAAGCTGAAAGTTGTGCGCACAAAGCGAAGCGCCTCTCGCGAGCTGTTCTCCCCTCCGTAAGTAAGAGTAAACGAGTGAGTGAGTGAGTGAGCGAGCGAGCGAGCGAGAGAAACTTTTTTGCGTCTGACTCGCGCCGGCGACTTCTCCTTGTATAATGAGACGCGACGATGAGGACGTTCTCCTCGGGCACATTCAATGACGATAATCTATCCACTGCTCGCTACGATTTGAAATATAGATAGCCGAGTTTCAGAGGCGCCGTGAACGATCCCGTCTCGTCTTTCTCTCTCTTTCTCATTCTGGAACGGGTACGGCGACTGGCGTATGAAATATGAATTCCCGATCGAAGGCGCTCCAGAACTTCGGACTTTATGTCCGACACGCAGGAGGGACTCTCTGTTTATCTCTCTCCCTTTTTCTTTCCTCTAAATACACCCGCGCACGGATAGGGGTGAATGAGTTCGGTATCGACGCGACTGGATTACTGTCGCGAGGACGTTATTCGCGTTCGTCGAATAGGAACACTTGGCTCGTGCAAATAAAATTCGTTCATGCGAGGAGTAACATCTTGAACTTTTTCTTCCTCTTCTTTTGTAAAGAAGGCATCACGGCTATGTTGATAACAGGTCGTTTTTTCCTTTCTTTTTCTCCTTTTTTGTCCCTGCAAATTATGGTTCTCTTACGCGCCGTATCGATCCTCCTCCATTTTACATATACGCACGTAGACGTGTGTTCCTCTCAATGATATATTTAAATCTCATGCCGTGCAACGAATATCGAATATGTCAGGTAGTCGAATGTGCAAGCATAACGTATATGGTACGAGAATATTTAATTTATTCTCGCGTTTACGATTCGATGGCTTTGTTATTAATGCGGACGCCCCCGATTAAACTTTGCATACCCAAAGTGACCTATTTCGTCCTTTATAGACATCAACGGTGACAATTAAGACGCATCGACACTCATGAAATATTAAGCCAACCAATAGTCAACTATAATTTCCCAGATAACGAGGAATTTCCTTTATTAGGAGACACAAGATCTGTTCGCATTGTTTGTACTTTTTTTTATTTTTCCTATCTTCGCTTTTTCTCTTTTCAAGGTTAAATATATTTCTACATATTTCTAAGGCTCATTTCAAATGCAAAAATATTTGAGGATTTTATACAATGCAAACTTATTGGTTCTACGCGTGAAACATCAAAAAATTGAAATAAATATTCACACGATCCCTGATAACTCGTCTATAGTGATTTTGATTTATTACTGCGGAATTAATTATAATAAAGAAATAAAAATTATCATAGACTCATATAATTCTGTAACTCCAATATCTCACATTGCATTTTTGCAATCTTTCATACTTTTAAAGTATGAAATTAAGTAATTAAATTTTGTAAAATATTATTAATTAATATTATAACAGTTATAAGTAATATTTATAATATAGCTACATTAAATATTTGACAAAAACTTTTTCTCAATACTTAATAAAATATTATGAAAATATCCTAACATAACTTTATAATATAACTTTGTAATATAAAGTATTATGAAAATGTTCTGGCATAACTTTGTAACATATGTTTTACATAATCTGTTTAAAATTCACAATCTATTACGAAATATGTTGTTTATGCATAGCACTAATTCTAAATTGAATTAATTAATATAAGATGTATTTTCTGTGGTTGAATTAGTATACACTTTTGGAACTTGAGATCGATATATGTTTGATATTTGATGAAGGTGAGAAAAAGAGTTCTAATACAGAATGTCTAGTGCAGGAATAAAAAATTAGACCTATAATTTTCTCTTTCAGATTCTTCTCCTATTGCATGTCTATTTTGAGCTATAATTTTATAAGAAAATAGGCGCAGCAAAGTAAGAGCGAGAGAGAAAGATTGTGCCTAATAACTTCCCCCGATTTGCGTATCTTGCGAAAGTTTGCACACGTGCGAGCGATCGCGTTTAGTCTGAAAGAAGTTCCGAACTTTATTTGGGGAAGTTTGCGCGCGCACATGGGAGAGAAATATGTACGGAATGGTTGCGGCCGCGTGAATGCCATGTTGAAATTTTGATGAGAATTCGGAGGTAAGGTTTGGACGTAAGGACATTCCTGCTGGGCAAATGTCGGCCGAAACTTTTGTACCATTTACCCTAAAAACGTCAGTTAGCTTGATCACATTGCAGGCTTCCGTCCAGGAACTTTTCCTTGTTAATGTAAATTTCTCACTGCGAATCACTTCATACAGTTCACAAAGTTCAAGGACATTTGTTGATTGAAAGATAAATCTTGTTTGTATTATTGAATAATTCTACGCCTTTTTGCACTTCATCGTTTATCATACTGCATGAATTAAACATGAGTTGTTTATTAGTACAGTGATAATAAAGATCACAAAGTCAATTTATATATATCCCACAATATACAATTCAAATTATATTATAATTATGTGACACATTTAAATTATGCATTAAATAATTATCATTAAACAAGTGAAAGAAAGAAATAAGTATGAAGAAAGAAATAAGAAAAAAAGAAAGAAATAAGTATGATATGCTTTTTATGACTATAATTATATGATATAATATGATTAGATAATTATCAGATAATTACATGTTTCTTTGTAATAATTGTGTATTACATCAGAAATTGCGCAAGTAATTTTTCCCCAATCCTAAATGCAGATACGATAAGAAGTAATATCCAAAATTGCATCTTTATTTCACTATGTATATCGTTTTTCCATTTTCGGATACGATTAGATCAAGATTAGATGCTTATTGAGGTCATCTATTGATAAGCTAAGTACTTTTTCTCGTGTCACTGATCTTTCCATTCGCTAAGCGTTCAGCGTGAGATAAAATGTGAGTCGCTTTAAAAAGAATA